>Ga0136643_10013990_pt1 | contig 12029 bp, 5 predicted proteins | sample TergutLab28metaG_FD_96883 | JGI IMG/M metagenome (GOLD analysis project Ga0136643, IMG submission 96883) | Labiotermes labralis P1 segment gut microbial communities from Petit-Saut dam, French Guiana - Lab288 P1 (version 3) (version 3) | ecosystem: Host-associated > Arthropoda: Insects >...
TGCTTATATCGTTAATTTCAGTGTTGAATCTATTGTACTTTTACATTAGTACTTTCCGAAGTATGTGTGCAGTGTCCAATATGGCTGTTTTCTGTAGTTCCTTGACTTCATGATTTCCTGGTATGTTGCTCATGTATTTTCTAAATGATTTTGAAATAGTCCCAGTCGCCCCCATTATTACTGGTATCACCTTTGTTTTTACATTCCACATGCGCTGTATTTCTATTGTAAGATCTTTATATTTTTTAATCTTCTCGGCTTCTTTTTTGATCACATTTCTGTCTCCTGAGATTGCAACGTCTATTAACATACATGTTCCCTTTTCATTATCAAGAATTATAATTTATTATCATTAGTATTATTGTGTTAAGACTCCACGAAAATAATTACACATTTACCTGATTTATTATTATTATTACTGCAGTTTTGTTGTGATATTCCTACCAAATGCTGGATCTATGTTAAACGTTTAATTTGTGAGACATAAATTCACAAGTTAATATCTCCGTCAAGTTGCCATTTGCTGGTAGAGTTGCGTGTGTATTCAAAGACGTGTTGATGTTCTGTCGTACTACAAAACATCACCTGCTTAGCTCTGACGGTTCATTAGATTTTAGCTTCAAACCGCAAGCATAACAAAATTCTCGCAACCCCGCAGTGTAACTACGGTTACACATTTTTGTAGGATCTCTTGTCATAATATTATTTCATGATCCTAAGTAAATGGCGCCAGTACGGGCTTCGTGCCACAAGTTCGCACCTCCACCGTGTTCTTATTACTGACTGTAGAAAATCTGCAGGTTCGGTTTAGGGGTGACCTCCAGTGGCAAAATCTACGTACCCCCATTTTGTGAAATCCGTCCAAGTGGTTCAGGAGTTTATACGGGAGACAGACAGACGCACGTACAGCATAGCCAGCTCATAAACCTAATTTTTCCCATTTTAGGAAGGGAAATATGCTAAATAGAAGAGCAGAAAGTGGGTGATTTTAAAAAATTTTCCTAGTATTCCTTTCAGTGAGGATACTTGGGTAGAACACAATCCCTATTGATGCTCTCATGGTCAATACATTTTGGAGACAGGACCGGATCCCGTTCTCAGGTTACAGTGCGTGATTTAACCCCCTGACCCAGAGCTTGGGAAGAGCTTTGCTTATCCGACACAACAGAGTACATTGTGACCTCATTTTTAGTTTTCCGGAAAAAACGTCGGAGATTTTATGTTCTGTCTTCTTATCAGCATGCTTTTCTTAACGCATGAAGGTAGTCTTAGGTTACTATGGCCACTTTTCGACATTCATAGGCACCGTTAATCGTGATATATTTTTATAATAAAACCAACAGGGTGCACTAATTTCTCAAATTTATTTTAGGAATAGAACCCTACACGTTTTGGACAGTTTCTCTGTCCATCATCAGGAGTCTAGCACTGTACACACAGCAGTAGGTATATGTCATACAGATTATCCTGATCCCGCTAGCAAGCAGTCAGCATAACCTGTATGACATATATCATTGCTGTGTGTACAGTGCTAGACTCCTGAAGATGGACAGAGAAACTGTCCGAAACATGTAGAGTTCTATTTCAAAAATAAATTTGAGAAATTAGTGCATCTCTTTGGTTTTATTATAAGAATAATATGGCAAATTCCGTGTGTCTGTCCAGCTAAAAGCATTCGAACTTACTGAAGGCGTTTTTAACAAACTTTACATAAAACGTAACCCGAAATTTTTTCCAAAATAGTTCTACAAATGTTGGTAAAATTCCTAGTTAATGGTACAGTACGTTTGTCACAATATGCTTTTAATGTTACTGTCGTTTCCAAATGTTGCCACATTAAACCTGCATATGGAATGGCTACTCAAAACATAATCACGGAATTTTAGACGAGCATTTATTAAGAATCACCACTTCGTAAGAAACAGATAGGACAGTATTCGACCCTGTTTGTAAGGGTTGTTGTGTAGTTATAAGTTTGTTATGCCCCGCTATTTCCAATCGCTTGTGTGCTTCAGAGCATTCAATCACGGTTACATTAGTTTTAATATGGATTATTGTGTGTTAATGCCTTCTAGTCATGCAGATTTAAACAGTGATTTTACGTTACCCACTTTTACGATAAAATGTTCTACATAACATCAACGGGATTTGGACAAACCATCAAGTGATAACACTGGATAGATATTGCACTCATACGTACAAGGTCAATACATTAATTACAGCCTAGCGTTTTGTACATATTGTAATTCCTAGATGGGATTTATTGTAACTTTGGGATGAGTTAATCTGCTTTGTAAAATGATGCATAAGCCAAACTGTTTGCATTAATTGCTTAATAAATCAGTGTTTCTTACAGTAACACGCGGTGGCGCAGTTGGTTGTGGCAGTGCGCTACAAGCCGAACGGTCGTGGTTTCGATTCCCGATGGTGTCATAGGAATTTTTCATTGACATAATCCTTCCGGCCGCACTAATGGCCCTGGGGTCGACTCAGCCTCTAACAGAAATGAGTACCAGGAATATTTCCTGGGGGTAAAGGTGGCCGGTGCGTAGGGCTGACAACCTTACCACATTCATGTGCCGACAGTCTTGAAATCTGGGAGCCTCAACCTCCTGGAATCCTCTGGGCCTGTCCAGGGCTTCAATGGGATTGCTTTTTTCAGTAACAGTGCTCGTTTGCTGAGATATATCTCCAATTTGGTCACATACAATGGACAAGGCTGCAAAAGCATATACCTTAATGTACAGTGCAGAACACAAACTTGCCTTTCTGTAACGCTTAGTTAATGAGAGCCCTTCGGATGAAGGACAGGCACCTAATTCTCTTGGCTTTTGGAAAAGTTAGAAACTGAAAACTAGAACAAAACATACCAAACACTAACACTACAAACTACAATCATTTACGAAAGCGTTTTTCTTCTATCCTGAATACAAGAACATTTTAAAAAATGCATCAACGAAAAAAATACAATTTACTGGCAGCTTCGAGGTCGCAAATTTAATTAACATTTATCCCCCCCCCCCAATCTTACTAAGTATCTTACCGTACTCCTGACTTTTGGACCGAGCTCTGATACATAACTTGTGTTAATTCTGTTCTTGGTGTCGGGCGAATTAGTTATGCAAAAACAGGATCAACACCAACACTCAACCACACAGAAGGCCCGCAAGTGCGTGTGCATTATGGAGTACAGAACACGTAAGGACTGCTGTCTCTAAACCATATCGTGACGTGTCACATTCTTATGTATTCAGATCAACAATTAGGATGCAAAATAGACACACCTTGAAATTTAAGTCAAAAATAAACTGCGCATTTATGTGTTACGCGAGTCGTAACTGTATGCTTCCAGCGACGCTGTTACATTTACTTCCACCATTACTTTTCATTGTCACAGAACATCGTCTGTGGCACCGAGCCAGCCGTTCTGGAAACATGATACATGAAACGTATTTCTTACATTGTCGAACACCTGTCAAAGAGGCTTAAAAATCTTAACAACTTTCTTTTGTATATAACTTTTATGTTAATCGAATAAATACAACTTTTAAAAATTAAACCTGCGTATGTTGAGGTGTTTGCAGTGCCAAATTACGCTTCGTTTGGGATAACAGATCGGACAGTTTCGTATTGTTGTGACCATCTCGAAAGATCAAATACTGCTGACTAAATCAGTTTTGCTCACCAGTCGTAAGTTTGCTTAAATTTATATATGAATATCCAGTGGAAAAATGCAGTAAATTCTAGACTGGCTGTGGACCTGGGTGATTCTTACGACACTGCTTCGTGAAGTGAGTGAATTACTTCTGTTTCAACAGTGATTTCATCAGCTTATATTACACAGCATACAGTGAGACGACGTGCATTGAAAAATTAAACTGGATATATGGAAGGCAGAAATAGTTGCCCGTCTAGGTACCGTCTAAATTATTATTTAAGGCAATAATCTTTGTCCTCTCCAGGTACAATCTGAGTGCTTACTAACGGCAGTGATCGTTGTCTGTCTAGGTGTAATCTCAATGTGTAGGGGAGGCAGTGATGATTGCCTTCTTTAGATACTATCTCGGCATTTGCTATAAAAAACTGAGAAGAAGAGCACACAGAGGGTAGCCAAGGCTCCACTCATTCATAACCTCGGCTGTATATGCAGGTACCTGGATAGCCACGCGCCCCGGCCGATTTACTTCTTTGGATAAAGCCCCTGTGCCCACTGAATCGGAAACCGCGTGGGCCCCAGAGCCTGTCTGGACGGTTTATGAAAGAGAACAATCCCTTGACCCAACCGGTAATGAAAGTCCGGATCGTCCAGTCCGTAGCTTCGTCTCCATACCTACAACGCTACCTCAGCTTCTCTATACGAAACGGAGAAAAACAACGAACAACCCGTCATACATGGATAGAAATAAGAACCTAGCACGTCAAGAACAACCAGCAGAAGTAATATCAACTCAGTGGTTGGTTCGATGTCTTCCTGAAATCTACAAAGGAATTAATTAACAGACAATAAAACATTTTGACATTTCCCTCACCATGTAATATCCGGGTGATCAAACCAAGAAAAATGACAGTCGTGTTGTACGAAGAGAGTGCCCATAAAATTTTGGTAGAGGAACCTGAGGAAAAGAGGCCACTTGGAAGATCTAGGCGTAGGTGGCAGGATAATATGACAATCTGCATTCAAGAAAGAGGATGGATGGTGGGGGATTGGATTATCTATTTCAGGACAGAGAAAATTGGTGTGCTGTTTTGAACACATCAACGGAAGTTCGGGGTCCATAAAACGCGGGGAATTTCTTGACTGGCTAAGAACTGTTGGTTGCTCAAGAAGGGTCCTGCTCTATGGAGTTAGTTAAAACAATTTGGGATAATTTATTTAAAAACAGTGCTTGAAAGACGCGAAGCATTTATTCGGAAGCACAAACCCTTCGTTAGGCAGCCCCTAAATAAACTGCGGATTAAAGAAGACAACTTCCTAACGGTAGGCGTACAGTAATTTTAAGGCGTAGAAACTGTGTGTGTGTGTGTGTGTGTGTGTGTGATCATCTTTCAGACTGACCCTAACTACATGCTGCTGTCCTAATGACGCTACTGTGAGGGGATTTACTTTCATTTCCGTGGACACTGAAATGAATTACTTTTACAGTTCTGTAAGCAATCTGAAGGCAATATTATACAAAATAAGTTAATTTACTAACTACAAGAAGGTATACAAGCCGCTTGTTATCGGGACTGGGGCGGAAATTGAAATATATATATCAGTGGCGTAACTGGTTTTTTGGTGCTGGGGGGGGGGCGAGTTATCACGGTCACCGCCCCTGACAGGCATTTTGAATTTTAAATAATCATAGCTATTTGCTGAATTTCCTGTCACGTCCCCATGACTTAAAGAATGTTCAGCGCAGAAAATCAACCCTTTTTTCACTTCAAGTATTCGTTTCGCCATCCATTTCGCTGCCCCTTGAACTTGCCGCCCAGGACCACCACACCACTCCCCCCCCCAGCCATGCCCCTCTCCTTACGCATCCAGTCCCATATGCATGAGGTCCATCTTAAGTCCCTAATATCATGTGCTAGCATCTAAAATTTGATAGACTTTCACTGAAAATAACTATTAGTCTTACCATATGGTAAGGCAGTGTCAACATTTTCCAAATAATCTAAGCATGGACAACACGGCGGCTCACTAACATCTGAGATAGAATCATACTATTGTAATTCAATATAGTGCCCTGAAATTAAGTGGCTTAACTGAAGTTTGTGAAATTAATACGATTTTTTATTAAATTTAACCTCCTGATAAGCCATTATGCTGTTGTACATGGAACTGGTACGGTCCAGAAATTGGAAGTACATATGTATTATGTGTGACATGTTTGTTGTTCTGATGCTTTGCTGACCGTGCATCCCAGTATAATCTTAGTAATTGACAAACTTAATGCACAAACTCTTGTTTTATAATAAGTTTATTATATTCCTCTACATGTTTCGAGCACTATGTGCTCATCATCAGGAGGTCAAAACTGTATTATATAGCATCTGGTATCATCACACTCCGTAGGTGGCCGTCCGGTGCGCACCGTCCTGTCATCTACAGAGTGTGACGATACCAGATGCTGTATAATACAATTTCGGCCTCCTGATGATGAAAACAATAGTGCTCGAAACATGTAGAGGAATATAATAAACTTATTCTAAAACAAGAATTTGTGCATTAAGTTGGTCAATTACTAAGATTAAAAAGAATTTGTGCATTAAGATGGTCAGTTACTAAGATTAAAAATAACTTCCGCATTAAGTTGGTCAATTACTAAGATCAAAAATAATTTGTGCATTAAGTTGGTCAATTACTAAGATTAAATGGAATTTTTGCATTAAGTTGGTCAATTACTAAGATTAGGAAGAATTTGTGCATTAAGTTGATCAATTACTAAGATGTTTGTTGTTGTACCGTAGGTTTGTGAAAACCTGCTGTTAATACTAATCCCTGTTTTTGGCTTCGGAAATCCACTGCAATGCGAATATGAAGCAGAGACTTCACCGGTTGGTCTGTGTTTTGAGATAACAGTTTATCCCAAATAGGCATCATAAAGTTCCCCAAAACGCTGTCAAAGATGTATTAGTGTTATTATTATTTAATATTAGTCTTCTAATTTAGATGTATTATTGTATAATTGTGTTTGTCGGATAGTAAAAGTAACACTTGACTTATAAAGAATCAGAATGGGGCGACATATACTTACTTACTTACTTACTCCATGGTGCATAGTCCTTCTTGAGAAGCTAACTCGTTTGCAGCTAGTCAAGAAATTCCCCGCATTTCACGGAACACGAAGCTTCATTACCGCACTCACAAGCGTCCGCCACCCGTCCTATCCTGGGCCAGCCCAATCCAATCCATATACTCACATCCCAGCTCCTGGAGATCCATCCTAATATTATCCACCCATCTACGCCTAGGTCTCCCCAGTGGGGGGCGATATATAAGATATATTATTGATTTTGACATTCTCCTCTTTTTTATTCATTTAGTTCTGAAGTTATTTGTAAATAAATAATTAAATATAATGATTAAAGTTTTAAAATGCACCATACTTAAATTTAATAACGCACAGTTTTCATTTTAATACTGCTGCACCGTGTATGTCAGCTTTATACACAGAAACCGCAGCATTCGCCGGGACTTCCGGCAAATGCTGCGGTACTAAAGACGTCGATACAACAACAGCTCCGGCATCGCGTTCCGAAATGAAAACAAGATTAGGGTCCAAATACTTGCCGCTAAAAATAGAACATGTTGACAGCGCGTATCAAAAATTACGGCTGAAATCAGTTTCATTCATATTATATTTCATGATGCTTTGCCAGCTGCGCAGTTAAAAGGAGCTTATAATACAGTGGCCATTACAAATTGGGAATGAGGAAGGGCCGTGAAACGAGACCTGTACATTTATTTAAGGTACCAAAAGCTTTTTAACCCTTTAAACGCCAAGTTAAATCCCATCTGCCATCTGCTGGCATTATTTGGAGCTCACCATATTTTCCACGTTAGCAGGATAAGGGTTAATATGTAAAGATAATAAAACATGGTATCATTGTTAAGGACCTTATCTATCACAACCCGGATTACAATTCTGAACTTCCAATTACGCTGCCGTAGTGCAAAGTGATACACCGTGTTGAGGCTGTGGGACTTAACCATCCATTATTTTCAAGTTTAAATATTATCTGATCACAAGTGGCAAACACTATTAATCAGAAGGCTATGTTATTAAATGTACACATGACACATTTTTAACAAGTTCGCTCACTTCGGTTTGATTACAAAAAATACCCTCCAGACTGGAAGAGTTTATTCGCAGAGTACAACGAAGAAGATGCGACGTTTCTCAATTTATTTATTTCTGTAAGACGCTCTACATGTTTCAGACAGTTTTTCCGTCCATCATCAGGAGCTCAAAACTGCACATACAGCGTCAGGTATTTGTCAGACCAATACTGTTACCTTCTGCTAGCCTGGCGAGGCTAGCAGCAGGTCTGACAAATACCTGGCGCTGTATGTGCAGTTTTGAGCTCCTGATGATGGACGGAAAACCCGTCTGAATCATGTAGAGCGTCTTACAGAAATAAATAAATTGAGACACTCGCATCTTCTTGGTTGTACTCTGCGAATATATTAGCGATGCACGAACCTACTAATGTTAAATGGAATAGTTTACTTGGCATAAAAAGTATATTTAAATTCCCTCTGGGGACCGCGGTAGCACAGTGGTTAAGGTGCTGTGCTACAAATCGGAAGGTCGCTGGCTCGATCCCAGCTGGTGTCTTTGGAATTTTTCATTGACATAATTCTTCCGATCGCACTATGGCCCTGGGGTCGACTCAACCCCCAAAAGAAATAAGTACCAGGAGTATTTCCTGGGGTAAAAAGCGGCCGGTGCGTAAGGCTGACAACCTTACCACCATTCTGGGCCACTGTCACGTAATCTGGGAACTTTAACTTCCTGGAACCCTCTGGGCACCTGTAATGGGAGTGATTTGCCCTTTTTTAAATTTCTCGCTACAACTCTTGCCCGGAAAATGTTTCTCTCTCTAGCAATACGAAGCGAATTACGTCCCAGATACGTGCATTAAGGCAAAATTTGAAATGCTGTATACATTTTAGTAAAACCCAGTAACAGCAAAGTTTTATAAAAATCCTTTAATAATTCTCGATTTATTGTATATATACAGACGGACAAAGAGACGCGGAAAAGAACAGGCTTATTTCGAAACTTTACCTTACGAATTTGCCAAACGAGGAAGTAACAACTGAAGGCCCATCCGATCGCAAATATGAAACGTCCTGCTCCTCGAAAGAAATATGGGCAGATAGCCTAACAGAAATAACTTGTCATATGTGAATTTTCCACTGATTTTGGCAGAATTCAGTACGTTTTTTAACGTGCTTACTGCACTAAGGCTTGTTAGTTCACGGTCGTTCTTGTGCTGAACACTCCCTCATTCTTGGCCTAAACAAAGTCACTGGACACTAACTTTCATGTGTGAATAATATCTGTTGGATATGTAGATTATGTGGCTGTTACTAGCAATTCTGTGAAAAAGATACATAAGGACTGTCACCTTAGTAAGCCATGCCTTCTGCACTGCTGAAGTCAATCAATACAGACTATTTAACTAATGTGCTTAAAGTAAGGGGATTTTCTGCCGTCTTCCATACAGAACTTGCAGCTCGACGGATTCAAGTAAAGGGAATTCGCAGAGAAGGCGTCAAAACGTATTCATTTTTAGCGTAAAGGATGGCCAATTAGTCTTGAATATAAGAAATATGACACACATTTTGTTTCAGTATCAATTTCAGTTTCACGCTGCGGTACCCGTTTCACAAAACAGCATTTTATAATCATGACGATGTAGCAATTGAATGAGGTAAAGATAAAATGCCAGCATGTAATGCCAGAAAATAAGGTACTACAAAGACTGTCGTCTAACATAGATAATCTTCATATGAAACATTGCCGTTGGTACAACACTCAAATGTGTATCGATGTTTTCAGCCACACACACACACACACACACACACACACATTTTTATCTTTTATTATCTAACAACTAGTTTCGACCTCGAGTGTAGGTAATCATCAGGCCATTATACAAGAATGTGAATGCATACAGAAACTAAATACCATAAGGTAGGGCATCTCTCCATTTTTTTACTTTAGAAACGCACTAAAAATGTATGTGCAGTGTATACAGGTATAGTCAGTTGCAATAGGCACAAGGACATTCTATAAAAACTATGTAAGTGCTTATATAAATACTAAATACAAGAACATTTCATGAAGGTAAAATATGTATTTTGTTTGGATGTCAACTGCGATATGTCTTGAAAGATGTATTCAAATACAGAAGTACTCTGCGTGTTGGATGCTATCGGATCGCTTGATGTACCACGAAGTACAGCCAATTATACGTTGGAGTGTAATTGCCTCTTATGTGTGAATTATGTTGCTGAAAAAGAATAGAGTAAAATATTCCTTGAATTTGATATATGAACGTCCCAGAAGTACTAAAGTGAATTTCCGTGTGAAGTGGAATGTAAGCAAGCTTACACCGTTTACGGGACGTGTCGGTACACGTGTATAACTTCCGGCAGTTTAGAGCTGACTAAAAAGAATATAAATATTTTGCTTTTGTGTAAGATTTTTGTACTTAGAATTTTTACAAACAGTTATACAGATTTTTAAATGTCCTTGAATCTATTACAATTGACCATAACTTTATGCATAGTGCATACCTGATTAATGCATTTTTAATGTAAAAAATGGGGAAATCTCTTAACTTATAGTACTTAGGTTTCTGTTTGAATCCACATTTTTGTATTATGGCCTGATGATGACATACACTCAATGCCGAAACTAGCTTCCAGATAATGAACGATCAAAAAGGAGTGTGCTCTGTGTGACTGAAAACATCGGTATACATTTCATATCGACCGACTATTACCACCAAATTCTAAAATTTCGAGTCATTGCAGCCTAATAATTACATATGGTGTCTGGGAAATATTATCACACAATGTATTTGATATCTTATCAACATGAAAATGAAACATTTTTTGGTGTTGTATATGATAATCTTTATTTAAATACAGTCGAACTCGGTTATAACATCATGAAAGTCACTGAATATTTTGTGTCGTTATAAATGAGTGTTATTATAACTGAGAACTACAATGTTATGGTTAGCAGTGAGAAATTTATTGACATCACAGAGCGTCTGACACTATAAACGAGGTGTCGCAGGAGCCTGTGTCGTTATAACCAGGTTCGACTGTATTTTACATTGCCTGATGACGGTTTTTTAAAAACCCCAGACACGCAGCAATATAATATATAGTAAATTAATACAAAATAGTGATGTGATTGCCTGTTTTTATTTCTCCGTTTTCATCTGTGTATCCTAAAGGTATGTCACACGTAAATGCAAAAAGTAACTGTTCATAGGTTATGTTAAATTCTTCTTTGGACTGTCTGGCATCCTAAGAATGACGAGTAAAAGGTGTAGATTAGTCAACAATATGCCCAGAAATTGATTCAACCAATTTCAAAGAACAACTTGGAAAATCCACAAATAAACCTTAGTAATACAGCGAAAAATCAGTTATGACCTTCGGTCTATGAAAGATGTTTGTACTGTTGGAATTGCATTTTCGATTCAACGTTCAGTTTGGGTTTTGTAACATTTGCATGTCCTAATTTTGTATGTCTATAGCACTTTAATTTTCATTGTTCCGTTCTTTTACACCTAGAATGGCGAGTTAATACGCTACCAACAGAGTAACGTTAACCTGTTGCGGTGTGAAATTAATCTGATTTGATTTTCATGTTTGCACCGTACATCAATGACAATTAAACACTTTATTATCCAGATAATGCACAAGTATTATAATTCGTAAAAGCAATTAAAATTATAAAATATTTAAAAGTGCTCCAACTTGTTTTGGATCACAGAGGATCCATCGTCAGGGAGCCTTGTACAGTGCTTGGCTAAAAATTACAAGAATTATTCTAACGTGTCCGTTGACATGAACAAGGTCGGTGTTATGGCAGCATATGCTGCCATAACACCGACCACTTCCATGTCACCGGACATGATAGAATCATTCTTGTAATTTTTAGCGAAGCACTCTACACGACTCCCTGACGATGGATCCTCTGTGATCCAAAAGAAGTTGGAGCACTTTTAAATATTTTATAATTTTAATTGTATCTACGAACGGTGGCCTAGTAAGGGGGGGTTGGGATGTTCAAATCCCCCCCCCCCGAAATTTCGAAGGCCTTCCAAAATCATGCAAAACTCAACCCGATTGAGAAAACTGTTAAAAATTGCTGAATTTAGGACGCCAACACACCAAGATGTTCGGAAAAAAGGCAGTAAAATTCTAAAACTAAATAATTGTTTTACATTAGCATTGACAAATAAATTGGTTGTCATCATAAATAGTCTTAAAGTACCAAAAATTAAGAAAA
>Ga0136643_10013991_pt1 | contig 12029 bp, 10 predicted proteins | sample TergutLab28metaG_FD_96883 | JGI IMG/M metagenome (GOLD analysis project Ga0136643, IMG submission 96883) | Labiotermes labralis P1 segment gut microbial communities from Petit-Saut dam, French Guiana - Lab288 P1 (version 3) (version 3) | ecosystem: Host-associated > Arthropoda: Insects >...
ACCACATCACCAACAGCCAATCCCGCTACATAACACCAACACGCCTCAAGTCAGCACAATGCAGCCTACACAATAACGCACCAAGTAGTCGCAAGCTCCTGAAGATGGTTGTATTAACATCCGAAACATGTTGAGCAGTAAATTGATGTAATAAAGCAAGTGTCATCACGTTGGTCTACCTTTATTCAAATATCAAGATGATGCACGGTCCAATACACATAAGGACTCTACATGTTTTGGACAGTATCTCTGTCCGTCATCAGGAGTCTAGCGCTGTACACACATCAGTACATACAGGTTATGCTGTGTCCGAAACATGTAGAGTCCTATTCCAAAAATAAATTTGGGATATTAGTGCATCTCATTGGTTTTATTATAAGAAGTGAAACGGTACTTACTTTACAGGGGGATATTGTTAGAATTATACTTGGGGCAAAACCTATAACTCCATGTGGAATTTCATTTAAGAAATTAGAGATTTGACTTGTTCCATGCCAATGTATATTTTCATTAATGAAATTAATTGTAAATCATCATCATCATCTTCTTCCTCCATGGATTAGGTCATTTGACCTGTTCCGGCATCGACGCATTGCCATTGTTTCCTGGGGCGTCCATGGTCTCTTCTTCCTCGAGGTTTGTAGTTGAGGGTGTGTTTCGGGAGTCTGGTATGGTCCATTCTTTCAAGGTGGTTGATCCAGTTTTGTTTGTATTTGAGTCTCACGTCTTGTATTCCAGAGATCTCTAGTTCTTTCCTTATGACTTCACTTCTTATTTTATCCAGCCTTGTGTATCCCGTAACACTTCTTAGAAAGCTCATCTCTACAGCCTCTAGGCCAGTCATGTCTTTCTTCGTGGTTACCTGTGTTTCGCTGCCATCCATAAGTGATGGTCTAGCTACAACTTTATAAAATATCATTTGGGTATCTGTACGGGTTTTCTTTAAGTGCTTTCTGATAGTGCTGCATATTCCTTGAAATCTGTTTATTTTTTTGTCAAAATCTGGTTCACTGTCTGAACTCGGTTTGCATCCCAAATTAATTAATTGTAAATAACCAAGAAAATTTTGAAACAAATTAATCTGTACTTTTTGTTAATACAAGGAATAAGCACCATCTTCATAGATCAATTGCCAGTGTTTTGTGTTTCAGAAAAGTTCATTCTGTGCTGGCATCAAGATGTTGAACAGTTTACTACTCTCTCTCAAATCTTAGGAATTAAAATGCACAATTTAACACAGCATTAGAAGATACATGCACAATCCTGTTGTTCCGTTGTTGGATTTTTGGTGTGTGAAGAACAATTCATTATACCTTGTATGAAATGTTTATAGAATTATTTCCTATTCTACTAATTATGTAAATTTTCCACATTTTTACAGGTATGAGGAGACGTATTTCACACGTCTCCCAACAACAAAACAAGAGCGCCACAGGGCTCACAAAATGACCACTCTTGGTACCTTAGGGGATGAACTTACCCGCTTCGGCGATCTTCGTGCTCTTGAAGGAGGTGCAGGCGCATCAGGGTCTTCAGGGGGTACCAAGAAAAGAAAGCATTTTAAAGGCAAGAAGTGTAAGTACTGCCATTGTTAAGGAGTTCATAGTTTGTAGTGTTTAATAGGTAAGTGTATAAGTGAATTGTTATACAGAGCAACATTAAACATTACCATTTCCTGCACTTCCAGCTTTCAAGAAGAGGAGATTCCACTGAGCACTGAGACATGTGTTAATATCATCATTTACAGCTGCTGCATTTCATTTGGACCTTTGTCCCAGTTAATTAACGTCGTCGTGCAGTTCAGCATCGAAGATAAGGAAGATAATGTGGTGAATAATAGTCAGAAGTCATGTTGAAAAGTGGGACCATTCCAGAGAACTGCCAGAACTATGGTGCATTTAATTCTGTTCATTGTATTTATTACATTTTACATGACAAACCGGCAGTTTTGTGTCCTTTATAGTTTGGGGAATCTCGTTGAATTATTTATATTTATAATCACAGTAGGATACTCTTGTAAATAGGATCTGGCAGTCCTCTTTCATTATAACCCATTTCTAATGATTCCTGCATACTTGAATTTACTGTGTACTGAATTCTTTCATTTCGTGTCTGAAAGACAGCTGGCAAAATAACCAGTCCTTATGCCTGGAAAGAATTTCCCTTATAATTCTGCAGTTAAAATTCTTACTCGTAAAATAGAATGCAGAAACTATTTCCACCAATTGAGAAGAATAATCAAATGCCAGTCAAACATCCCATCAGCAACATGCCGAGTAAAGAAGGACTAACCCACCCACTTGTCAAAATATACTGACCGGACGTACAGGTCGTACTTGTACAGGAATGTGATGTTCTTGTACCAATATTCACATCACTTCCATTAGCACATCCATTTCTCACAGTTCTTTCCTTACAATAAACAATTCATCACCATTACTGCATATAACTCACACAGTGCATCAAGTTTTATTGTTAAGTCCCTTCTCTTGGTTATAAATCACAAAGTTTCACGGCAATTTATCATGCCTTGCACCAGAGGAAAAAAAAAATGTGAATATATATTAGACCAGGGGTGTGGATTTGTGGCACACGGCACAGTACTGTAGTTTACTGACCTGAAAACACTTCCCAGTTATTACTGTGGTGTTACAGTACTGTAACAAAACAGGCAATATAATACTGTAGCATGCTGTGATTAGTGTAATTTAAATCACTTTTTAAGGTTCACTTTTAGCCATGCCACTTTCATTCCAGATGCATTATTGATAAAGTTCATTTGAAGAATCAGTATTGCATTGATATGCTGGTATACCTACATACATCATGACAAATTTGTTGTTGTCATTTCTTTATTAAACATACTACTTCATTTCACAGTTTACATATTGTATGTGTGAAATTTGATCAGTATGTTTACCTGTCAGAAATACTTAATACACTCAATTATTATACCAACCACTGCAGATATATAAAATTTATAAAATTTTACACATTAAAACATTAAGAACGCTCCGACATGTTACGGTCCTAAGACCATCATCAGGGAGCTATATATTCCTTGCTAAAGTCACACTAGAAATAGTCACAGATTAATTTCACTGTACCAGTTGGGTGTTGTGGCAGCATGCCGTGTTGTGTAATGTTATGTTGCGAAGAGTGCCCTGCTACGGATGTGCATTTTGTGCTTCGTTGCAACACAACGAAGCACAGAATGCACATAACATTACACAACACGGCATGCTGCCACAACACCCAACTTGTACAACAGAATTAATCTGCGACTATTTCTAGTGTGACTTTAGCAAGGACGATACAGCTCCCTGATGATGGTCTTAGGACCGAAACATGTCGGAGCGTTTTTAATGTTCTAATGTGTAAAATTTTATATATGTGCAGTGGTTGGTGTAATAATTGGAGTAACTCGACAACATGCACGGTGTAACAATGAAAATACATGGTATACATTTACTTAAACAGTCGTGTAACACACTTGTGCCAGTAATAATGCTAGGATCAATTATCGGGAACATTTCATTACTACTTAACAGCTTACTTAATTTTGTAGGAGTTTATCTACACCCTTGCATGTTCAAAATGTACATACAGTTTAGTGGGAAATACGATGGACCTGTCATCACTGAAGGTGGCATCACATACAGTGTGCTACAGTGCACATGTTCAGGTTGGGTGAATTTCCTTTCACTTGGTTCCAGGTTGTTATGTATTTATAAACCAAGCATTTTATTTGTTTTTTAAAATACAGATGGCACAGATAACAGAATTTGTAGAGGGAAACAGCTGCAACTGGGAAAATGTGTTGACAGAATTCGCTTGAACAGGGTTCCGAAAGAAAATCTTAAAATATTAGTGAAAAGGAGAAGAGGTTTGAGAGGGCATTTGAAAATGATTGAAGGGTTCTGTTTTTTAAATGTCTATAGCAGGGCTTGGTATGTCTAGACTTAGAAATGATGATGATGATGATTTGTATTTGAGCTGTGACATGTAGGCTTCTGTACATGGAAGTACTTTAAATTGTAGTTGGTAATTAATACTAACCATACTAGTTCCTGGCACAAAATTGGTGTGTTGTTGATGTTAGGGACAAGGCATTTTAAGATCTTACATGATCAGCAGCTTAAAGAATGAATAAGTCTAGGCTGCTTTTCAGACATTGGGAGTTTGAAAATGGGATGGCTGAATGAAATGTTATTTTGTTCCTTCTTTACAAAATGTAAAACATTTTTGAGATTCAGAATTTATATAAGCGTTCCTTACAATTGGGATATTCTTTCCAAGCCGGTTCTAAAATAACCTTGTCTTGCTGGAGACAGTCTAGATGTAAATAAAAGTGATGTTTTGTGGTATTACTGTTGATATCTGTTGTTTGGCCGTCGTAATTTTGCTGTTGTGTGTTGAGGGTTGGGACAAGAGCTGAAACTACGGAACTGTTGCATCATTGTTACATCGGTGTCGGCGAGTGACACGAACCATAGGCCTGTATAGCATATATCCATACATACATTGCAGTTATGTATTTTTGATAGCCAGTAGACAACATTATTCTTGAGATTGTTGGAGGAATTTTGCTGCATTGACAGTTACTTGTGTCATTACTGTTTGTGAACTTTACAATTGATGAAGTGGGCAGTAACTTAAGGTGTGTGCTCAAAAGAAATAGCTTCCTCATGAGTTTTGTGTATACTGAATCTGCCTGCCTGCTGTCATAGTGGTAGAAGTCCTTGCTGTTTTTCAGGGATGCGGTTACTGTCCCTGTCAGTATCACAGCATACTAGCTAGTCTTACAGGCAGGAATACCACTCAAGAGAGTACATTTACTCATGTAAAGAAAAAAATTATGAATGAGGATTCCATTTGCACTCCGAAAGCCAGGATAGTATAGTCTGTTTAGTAAATAGGCTCTGGTCTGGACAATCCAGGGTTCAGTTCCCAGCAGGGACAAGATAGTTTTCTCTTCTCTAAAACATCAGGATCAACTTTGGGGTCCAACCAGCCTCTTCAGGTACCATGGGGTCTTTACCTGGAGGTAAAGGAGCCAGGTTGTGAAGCTGACCACTTGCCCTATCAAGGGCTGAGATTAAGAATGAGTGGAACTGTACTTCTTTTCTCTCTGTATCTGTTCGTGGCATGCCCAGGGAAAAGTTACCTTTGCCATGCCCCACTACCACCACAACACTAGAATTTCACTGTCACGGCTTTGGCTACCATACGCATGGGTAAGAGTACAGAATAAATTTCATATCTTATTGTGTTGTGTGTTAGATCCTTAGTAGGAATCAGAACAATTAAATATATATATATATATATATATATATGACATTTCATGATCTGTGTAATTTTGACATTTTTACCATACAGCAGACCACAGACTGCTCTAAGAGCAGTGAATCTCAAATACTGTGAACAATCACCTGACATCAGAGCTGTATACCCATCCAAAATGGCTAGGAAAGCTGTAGTGTATGAATGTGAGACAGTAAATCACTATTATGAAACTAGACATGGTCCTGTTGTATGGTGGAGTGACCATTTCGTGCACTTGCACAAACACACACCTTCATGACTCCATGGAACCTAGCCCTGTCATGGCACACGCAACCCAAGCTCTACTATAACATACACATTTCATGCCTATGCATAACTGTGGTTTCTTTCCTTGCAGTAAGTTTGTTGTGACAGTAACACCCAGTTTTTGGCATTTAACTCGCAGGTAATTTTGGTGTGCACGTGTGGTAACTTGTGTGGGGCTAATTCTTTTGTGCCTGCAGTTGTTGCAGTGTTACTTCCCATTCATTTCTTGTCGATTTTTTAGCCTGCCCACTAATAGTTAATTCAGGGTTGAGTTCTTTAATTCATTGTTTCATGTTGTTGTTTGAAGGAAAGGTGAACTGATTTTTGTAGTACATGATCATGAAGTTGTATTGATGTGTCGTCAGGGTCCCATAAACCGACAATATTAATCAGTGTTGGTGGCAGATGCACTGCCCTGTGTTACTACCTCATTCTGACAGAAAGACACAATTTTTGTAGAAATGATATTCATTACCATGACTAGGGAAGTGAACACTTACATTAGTCTGCCACCTTCTGTTATAATTCTTTTTAATGAATTGCATAATTATGTGTTAGGATATTTATTATATGTTGGTAGTTGGGACATCTGTTGTTGGAAAATGTTAACGGTACGATGTTTAACTTAACAATACGAGCTTGAATCATTACATTTACTATACCGTGGTGCTGAGCTTTTGCAACTCTTGGGCATTATTATGTGACAGTTGACTGCTTCCAGAATGAAGTCTGGTGGGTCAGGTGCAAGCGATTGTGATAAATGAACCTCCTACGATTCCTACTCGTGTTGAACTGAATGTACGTATTCAGACTGCCTCTGTTCTACTGTGATTAACTTGCTACAAGATATGAGAAGAAATATTCCTATATTATAATCATGCTACATATTACATTGTACAATTCACTAGTTACATTACAGAAAGGGATATACAGAATTATGATTTGTACATCGGTGACTTAACTGTGGATTTAGTACTTGTCATTATGTGTGTTTGGTAGATGTTAAAATATTGTTGCTCAAAATGTTATCTGGTATGAGTTATGTGCTAGCATTAGATAATGTCGTGTTTGATGTCCAGGTATATGCTGGGATAAAACTGTTGGCCAACGGTGATGGCATCTGATTCCAGAATATCAAAACTGTATAGTTGTATGTCCTCAGCAAGATAAGGTGGGAAGTTGTGGTAAAACTTGGGTTCCATAAGGTATTGTTGGGAACTGAGGTTCCAATGGCATTTTTTTAGGACTTACAGTTTTTGTGATATGACACCATGTCATTGGGCGAGTGGTTCCTGATCTTCTGAAGGAATGCGTTACTACACGTCCCCAGTTGGCTCGCCACATTCCCAGCCAGTCACGGGCTGGTGACACCATACCTAAATAAGAATGTCATCTTGTCGGGGACATCTTCTTGATCCTTTCAGATGAAGGCACTACGTACGTTTGAAATGTCAGGAACCACTCACCTGGTGACACAGCGTCATCTGCCAGACAATATAAACTTGCATGTACCATTTACTTTACTGGGAAGATGAGTGTCTAGTTCCCAACAGCCCAAGTGTTACAACCCTTCCTAGTTGTGCTATGGTGTGTTGTGTAGTGTAGCACATATTATTACAGTTTTTGAGTATGAATGCTGCAGTCAACTTCAGGAATAGTGATCTTTGATATTTGATGTATAGTTTCTCTTGACTACATGAAGTACTGGGTTCAGAACATTTTTATCACACTTTCTTGAGTGACAGACTGACTGTGGGATATGAAAATTATATCATTAACCAATGATTGAACACCAAAAAGCAAGAAAGGAAGCAGATGAAGGTCTTCATCTGTCTGAGTGATCTTTGTAGAAAGTTCAAATATATGCAATATGCTGTCCCTGAAACATATGCAGCCAAGACAAACTGCACAAAATTGAGTGGTCTCCCGTCTGGATAGGTCAACCATGTGAGTTCATTTTGTTTGTAATGTTTTTTGTCACCTTATTAGATGAGCCATTTAATATAAACAAACTCATGTCAGATGTGTGTTTTTTGCTTCTTCCCTTCACTTTGCATTCCCTTTACTCCAAATTGAATTGTATGTTGATCCTAGCAAAAATACCTGTGTATATCCAGGTTTCATGAAAATCCATCACTTCATTCAAAGGTTCATGGTGGAGGATGCATACAGATAGTCTACCATGAACCTGTATTTCCTCACAAAGTATGTAGCTTAATAACATTATGTGATTATGTTTTTATAGTTCAAAAGGGGACACACCTTCAGTGCAATGAAAAAGAAAACTGGGATGAATGTAAACTCCAAAACATGTAAGTTTTTAGATGTGTGAAAAATTTTATTTACACAACTGCCAGTAATAATAATAGTGCTTCTCTTTATTGTTGGTATGTTGTGTTTCAGTTGCGAGGAGTGCTTGCTTACTAATGAATTCCCAGTTCGGCTTTAGATTTTCCAGTCATCTTTGGCATCTTTTTGTTTGTTGAATCTTCAAGCTCACGAGGCTTGTAGTAATGAGGTGCCACTTCAAGTAGCCATTTACTTTCAATCTCTGTCACCTGAAATCAAATCAAAATTCATAAATTGCTGCAGTAAGGGTGAATATTGTATTGATTCTGTGTGCAACACGAGGTTCTCACAGTAGTGCTGAAGATTCAAGTGTTCCTGGGCTGTGACACTAGTAGATTTCCAAACATTTTGAAGGAATGCAGTGGTGCAAGAAGATTAAGGTTCTACCGTTCTTCTGAATGTCGGGTAATACCTGGCCACTGACACGTCATGTCACATCCAAGAAGACTTGTCGATGAGCTGCCTGTTTGCCCATTCAAACCAATATGATAATTTTGTCTGACTGTAAGATGAACCTCAGATATAACACTGTCTTCTTCACAGTAGAAAGTAATGAGTAAAAAATGATACTGTTACTCCACTATCATTAATCATGCAGGATCAGGCTCCAGGGCTCAAAATACTTTCTTTCTTTCTTTCTTCTTCCTTTTGTGTGTGTGTGTGCAGAAAATCCTTGCCCCAGCAGCATATTTCAGTTTTTATCTGTCTTCACTCTGGGTATATGGGCCGGGATAGCTCAGGCGGTATAGTGACTCGCTACGAGCCGGACGGTCCTGGGATCAAATTCTGGTGGGGGCGATATTTTCCGCACCTGTCCACACCAGCCCTGGGGCCTGCCCAGCCTCCTGGGGGTAAAGCGGCCGGGGCATGGCGTTGACTGCCCACCCCCAAGTATCGTCAAGGTTAATGTAAGAGTAGAGCTATACCTCTACTCCACCTTTGGGCCTTTGTGGCCTGTTCTACGGTGAACTTTAACTTTTCACCTTCATTCTGGGTATGTGTTAGTGCTGGTCTTTAATCTAATCAATATTAACATTTATTTTGTTGTCAATAATTGGGGTGGATGGGGGGAGGACAGGTGGTCACATTAGATCCTAAATACTTTACATTCTGTACTTGCTGAATAATTTTATTGTCCACTGCCATGTGTACTTATCGGATGTTGATGCTACTCATTCCCATTTAAGTTTTGATGGTAAAGGTGTTCATTGTTTACATTTTACTGCAGTATCAATAAAACTTAAATTCTGGATATTAGTCATCTGGCAGGAGCTCACCTGACGCATGAACTCCTTAGTGGTAAACACAAGCTCATGATATATCGCCCATCTGGGTAGTTCTTCAAACATACTGCTGTTAGGATGTATCATCACTGTCTGTTGATGTTTGGCTGTTTTGTATTGCCCACCTTTAGACAGTCTTGCCACATGGTAAAAATACCCAGCAGTAATGGCCTGCAAGTACACAAGGTTACATTAATTTTACAGCGTACAGTGGTTAAGTACATCTTGGAGCATGATTTTTCCATGCAGATAACAGAAGTTAATTTGTTCCTCGGCAGTCCATTTTCAACACCTTTAATCAAACAAAACAAAAAGGAACATAAGAACGGATTCTGAATTAAAGTAAACAGCCTGCACAGTGCAAGGCGAAGGTCTTCACAGCACTGTTGCTGAGGTTGCAGGTTTTGTGGGATGTGACAGTGTCATTGCATTAGTGATCCCCAATGCTTTGAAGGGTCATAGTGTCCTCAAGATGTCTTGGGCTACTCACCTGACATGGTGTCACATCCCAAAAGACCTGACTGTTAGATTAAAAGAGTCAACAACTACAGAAATAAGGACACTCAAAATGTGTTTTGTTTGCATAATACTTTTTGTAAGTAGCAGAAAAGAAATTATGTTAAGCATGTCATCTTTCAGGTTTAGCTTCCCTTTAACTACAGATTGTATACTTAACCTTTTGACACCTAATGCCAACTACAGTGGTCATACCGCACCGCTAACCTCTAAAGTTGCATTTTATATATTTATTCAACAAATATAGATACTGAATATTTTAAACATGTATATACTCTCCTTTTCTTTCTCTTCAAAATGCAGTTCGTTTCATAATTCTAACTTATTTGGTTCCTGTATTATTCACATTTTATATACAGGGTGTGCTAAAATTAAAAAAAAATTCCGGCGCCGAAAGGTTAATAAATAACTTGACAGTGTGGGACTATTACAGATTCTGATATGAGGATAATGGAACAGGAAGTGCAAAATGTAAAGACAGGCATGAAGGACCATGCATACGCTTGTCACTTATTGAATTACAGTTTGCACCATGGTGGTGGGATATCTCAGACAGCATAGTGACTAGGCGACAGGCTGGATGATCTGGGGTTCACTCTATAGCAGGAACAAGAGATTTTTCACTTCTCCAGAATATCCATACTGGTTCTGAGGCCCACCCAGCTTCCTATTCAATGGATAATGAATGGAAAGCTGCCAGGGCATGAAGCCAGTCCCTCACCTCCATCTAGCTCCAAGGTTAAGAATGAGCAGGGCTATGTCTCTACACATGCAATGGGACTACTTTACCTTTTCACCACTTTTACAGAATAAGACTTTTGTCAGTAAATTTTAGCCTGTGAAAACTTTTTTTTTAATTCAGAGAACTTAAACTGTATGTTGTGAAGTAGTGGAGGACCAAAAAGCTGAATGTATGTGTGTTATTCCATGTCACTAGATATTACCTTTCTGATGCCAACACTGTCACCTGCTCCTGAAACCAGATCTATCTCAACACGTGCCATTAGCCCTGCCAACTGATCACGCACATCACGTGCACGTTTCAAAGAACGATGCTGCAAGAAATGTTCGTAGCACCACTGTGTGGAGAAGTCGGAGTCAGCCCAGCGTGTGTAAATGTTCAGTAACATCAGATGATCGCCACCTGGAGCGAAAAAGCCACGTCTTGCAGCATCAGCATGGATGATCTTGTCCTTGGGTCTGTAGAAAATGGCACCATTCACGGATAGCATCGAAGCTATAGTCAGAATCTCTTCTGAGCACTTATATCTGCAACCACATAATGCCGCAACTTAGATGTTTTTGTCTGTTCTTGCTTGGTTTGGTTTGGAAACAATGTATCAACTTCTAGGAAGATCTTAAAAACAAATTACATGAAAGTATAACTCCAAAAAAATGCACATACAGTTTACAAATATATGGTTATTTTATCATATATACTTTCCTGCATGTTTCAGCTAAGCTTTGCCATCCTCAGGGATGGGTAACCTTAGCTGATAGTATGTATGGTTATGTAATATGATCATATATTGTAAATTATACGTGCATATTGTTGGAATTGTGACTTTTAATGCATGGAATATGAATAATACAGTGATACCTCGGCTAACGAGTGACCCTGCTAACGAATTTTTTGGCTAACGAAGATTTTTTTAGCTGTTTTTCAGACTCGGCTAACAAATATGGATTTGGCTAACAAATGTTTAGTGGATGCGTGCGCCAACATAAAGCAGCAAACATGAACGGTCGGGCCATTCCAGGAGCTTACCTTTTCCGTCTGTATGTGTGTGACAGAAATGAGCTGACCACATCACATAGGGGAGAGCCACCAACCCGACTGGGTTGTTTACGTTCGAGACAGCGAGAAGTGAGACGCCTGATAACATAAGCTGCTTCGGATTTGATGACGGATGTATATCAGAAGGTGAGAGAGGGCCATCGCTTTGATCTTCTAGAGAGGGGCTTCCAGAGTGCCACAGAGAGAAACTCTTCTCATACCAGTGTCAGTGCGGTGCACGCTCCGTGTAGAAGAATTAGTTGAAGAACACTCAAAAGATCTGACAACAGAAGATCTTAAAGAGTTGAGAAGCAACTGAATCAGGAAAGAGACAAGGAAGATAAAGAGTGTTCATCAGAGGAGGACAGCAATAAAAAGGGAAGAATGCCAACAGGTGACATTAAAAAAATGCTGCACTACTGGGAAGAGTTTCAGTCTTTGGCTACAAAGTGGCATCCCAACAAAGCTGAAATGAACAGACTTTGTGCCTTGGTTGAAGACAAGTGTTTGAA
>Ga0136643_10013993_pt1 | contig 12028 bp, 7 predicted proteins | sample TergutLab28metaG_FD_96883 | JGI IMG/M metagenome (GOLD analysis project Ga0136643, IMG submission 96883) | Labiotermes labralis P1 segment gut microbial communities from Petit-Saut dam, French Guiana - Lab288 P1 (version 3) (version 3) | ecosystem: Host-associated > Arthropoda: Insects >...
TCCGCCGACAACCAAAAACACACTTCCACCGACAACCAACAACACACTTCCGCCGACAACCAACAACACACTTCCGCCGACAATCAAAAACACACTTCCGCCGACAACCAACAACACACTTCCGCCGACATTTTCTCGCTAAACAATGCCAATTTTGTCCGCCCCACTGCCAAACCATCCAGCGTTAAAAACTATCCCCTCCATATAAGGAATACAGAACTTGAAACTGTCTGCGACTGGAATCAGTTGACGTGAGTTGCTGAAGATATTAGCAGCTAGGGTTGGTGTGTACACTGAAGTATGCATAAAACATTTGGGGTAATGAATAAGAAGATGGTGGTGTATGGAATGTAATTCTGGAAAGGGTCGTGAGTCTATTAACCATTCCGAGGTGGTTCCCTAAGTACTTTGAGGAAGTGAATGGGGATTTTGGTGACCTATTTTAAATCAGGCTGTCCTACTTCTTCATGCTGTTAGGACAAATCTCAAACTCAGTTGTCTCAATAATGAGGCAGGCCATTGTAGTCGGGTCTCGTGAAGAGGAGTTTTAGTTCCGGGAGATATATAGAATGATAGTTGTTGATTCTGTGATAGGTTATCGCCAAATTTTTCGTTCTTCGGAGACAAATATACAGCTGTTTTTTTTCTTCCTTGTCTCAGTGGATCTCCCGATCTATTCAACGAGAAACTGGTCATGCCTACATGAGATGTAGTACAACCTGGGATTTTATATTCCAAAATGTGGGCAACAAGCAAACATTTTTTATGTGTTGTCTGGACGGCAACTGCTAATGCTTGGTTGGAAACTATCTGGGCAGAAAAATTAGCGAATTACACTTCTCGCTGTTTTTAAACGTACTCGTGGGTCGATTAACTCAGCGTATTTGTTTCCGATTCCATCCATTCCACTGAAAGTGGACTTGAGAAGTTCAGACTCATCCTTAGGTTTCATTCGACCACACAAGCTGTTGGACCTGTGTACCAATTGGATAGAACGACCTATCTGTTGGCCTCCTCGTGATGTGATCGTGAGTTAGTATTGGAGTAAGTGGAATATCGGTAAAATTCATGGCCCAGTGGCCCATTCGTTTTCCAGTAGATATCTGTGTCTATGAAGTAATGTGGGAGTCCTCCGTATCCATTGTTATACGCATATTCTGATTAATATTATTTATATGATCCAGACATCTTTCCAAACTCTATGGTCCATGGCGTAGATCACAAAAATATTTCATCCACGAAGGGAAACAAACAGAGATGCCTATAGAGCGTTTGCTCTAACCCTGTACCTGAAGTTAACAAAGACAGGAAAAGCTGAGGTCCCATAGCCATACCTTTAGTCTTCCCACAGGATTGTTCAACGAAGTTGAAGTTTGTAGAAGCCAAGACATGATGGGATAGAGTTCGGATACCCTCAAAGTTCGGCACTTCAGTGAGCGGGAGCTCCACGTCGATGATAGCCACCTTATCCTCTCATTCATCTCGTATAGACAACAGCTTCTGTACCAACTGAAGCTTTTCTTCACGTTGTGTGCCTAGGAAATCACGAAGCCGACGAGAATGCCTAACAGACGCTTGAAAGCCGTTAGGCAGCGATTTTAATGTACCCCATGACAGGTCTCAGAGATTCTCGATCTCTGAATTATTTTAGAATCCATGAAGAATCATAAACTATTAACTCCGTTGTTGTAATTTTTGGCAGAACATCCTAAACAAAGAGAACGTCTTGTGGAGAAATTTGGTCTTGATTTAAACCCACCCGATCAGGTCTTTTGGCAACTGGATTTTCAAAAAGGACGCCAACCTTCTGGTTGTATTCAATGGTGCTGGGAGCCAACGTTGATTTATCCTTATCGGTCGGGAAAATATTGAAGTGAACGCTCGTACGTAGATCCCTGGTCTTTTTCTTTCGACACTAGTCAAATATTGTTCCGCGGTTTACAGGAGCATTTGAGAATCCGCACGGTTTTCAGCATTACCTACTTGTCAGACAAATGGCGTCACACACGGTCTCGCCCACATACTACCAGCCCGTTAACCATTCGAGTCAGTTACAGACCGTTTGCCGCCCACACATAGTTCTCTGCATGGAACTGGTCTGTCATTCTCGCAAGTGTAGACTGTTAGCAGTGAAGAAAACATCTTCTCCTCTAAGGCTAGGAACCTATCACCTAGCGACGCCCCAATCATATTCTAGAAAAATATAATAATCTGTCACAATACTTTGGTAAGTTTGAAAAACGCCACCTGACGCAATTCTATCCCGCTTATTAAAATTACTACCAATAATAATATAGCAACAATAGCAATGAAATAAAGGAGAACACACAATTAATAAGCTTTTATGTCCTTGTGCGGAATTAAAAAAATCTCGTGAAAGATGAAATTCTTTGAAATCAACGAAATTAATGAAAATAGTACGATTAAAAAATTTTGTTATGTGCCTGCTATGCGATGATTGATTAAAACGGGTCAGGCCAAGCAGGCTGTACACTATAACAATTGGAGAGGCGGAAGAATTGACACAATCGTAGGCAGAGATAATCTAAATGTAAATTGCTTGATTTTGCATGTATTTTACAATAAATTATTTTCAAAACACATATCAACAAATAATACCCCGAAGCAAAATTCTAATGCATCTCTGATGGTCCAATACCAATTTTATTTTAAGATACGAAACTCGCTAACATTTCTGTTTTTAGAATATATTAATGAAATTCAGAAATATTAATTTTCAACATCTTAAAACGCAGCTTCCTAATAAACACACAAAAGTGCAAACACGTGTACTTTCAATATTACCCAAAAGAAATTCCTCCGTAGTTACAAAAATATGAAGCAAATTTTAGAAACGGCTGTGTGAATATTAATTACAACTATTCGCTTATCGAATGGATTTTAGGATTCGATTCACGGCCAAAGACAGTCCCAAATTTCTTTCATTCTACAAACTTTGAACTTAATTATTTCAAGACACTCTTTCCTTCTACAAATTCAAGCCTATGGCTTGTTATTAAAAGTTCTCTCCTATTTTTCCTTCGCAGTTCTACCACAATTTTCCCCACAGTGTCTTATAATGTAATTGATACAATCACTGCATACCTTCAATACGATTGCACGTGTGAGAGCTACATTACAACTTCGTCTTTTAACAATCTGATATTTGTCTAAGACTGGTTTTCAAAACGATTCAATCACTGTAAATCTACTCTTAGGAATACTAGATTGCTTTCCTTTACCAACTTTCTATTACTACGAACAGAATACCACGTTTAGAAAGTTGTATCTTTTCACTTTATGAGGAAAAGGACGGCAAAGAAGATACTCTTCTGGGTCTTTTGGGATAAACTAATTTGGCTGAGTGTTTCAGTAATCATCGTTAAGATAGCTCTCAAAGAAGAGAACAGCATCTTCGATAAATAGGAAAATTGTAATATAGAAAAATATGTTATTACAAAATGATCTGTAATAATGATATTTAATATATAAATAATTACGAACTGTGTGGTAAAAAATGTATAGACCTATGTGCATTATCACTTTTGCAATTTTAGGGGACCACGTAAATAAGAAAAATCGTGAAAAATTAAATCACGATTATGAAACTCATAGAGCGTTCAATGATGGGATGGTTTTTTGTAACTTTTTTCTGCCATTTATGATATAGAGTGCTCTACATGTACGGAACCAATAATATGAATTCTGTATATGGGAACTAGTATTACCTACACAGAACAAATAAATGACATACAAGGTAGTATTGCAATATTGGGTTCTGCTAAGGATAAACTTGAAAAACTTTTTTCTTGTGGAACGAAAGAGTACATAATGGAAACTTAAAAATCATTAAAAAAATACTCTAAAGATAAGGGAAAACTTAAAAATCATTAAAAAAAATACTCTAACGATAATGGAAAACTTAAAAATCATTTTAAAAAATACTCTAACGATAATGGAAAACTTAAAAATCATTAAAAAAATACTCTAACGATAATGTGCAAGAAATATAAATGTTTTAAATTTCATATAACATCAACCTAAACACCGGTGGAATGTTTTGCGATGGCAGTGCGTCATTTATATCTGGGTTACAGTATTTTAAAATAATTAGTTGTACCTAAATGTCTTATCATAAAGTTCTTTTAAAAATATAAGTAACTTCCTGCAAATTTTAAATTTCTTTCGGGGGCACCACGCGCATAGTAATAACCTTGCACACTTAAATAGACATTTTAATTACGAGACAATTTATAGAAAAAATATGTGGGCTATCTTACACTTTCCTTTCCCTTCCTTTCCGATAGTTTCTTCGTGACGTAAGCAGGTATTGAGGGTTGAAGATGCGGTTCGACCACTAATGTTTTTCACGAATCTTTACACACGGATCTGAGGTTCAGGTGACCGTGCAACGTGATAAATTCTTATAGTATAACCAACTAAATACACTAATTTCTGAAATTTATTTTTGGAATAAATTTTTACATGTTTCGGACATGTAAAATTTTATTCCAAAAATAAATTTGAGAAATTAGTGTATCTAGTTGGTTTTATTATAAGATTTCACACACGGTTCCCCAGATGACTTAAGAATATAGTATATAGGCCTACATCCTAAGAAATTAAATGAGTAAATGCGAGTTTGTTGAAGATTCACATAATGAATATACTTACAGACGCCAATGAATTTTTATCATTACTTTACAAATTATTAATGATCTGGGTGTAATTCAGTATACGTTTTTACCACTTAATACTCTTTAGCATTTATGAACTTCAGCCCTCTTTAGAAATAAAATGACAATCCAACGGCTATATAAGTTTATAAAGTTAAATAAATATCGACTCTACTTGATTGCACTACATTGTTTTGTCACACTCTTCCCCAGATATTGGTTATTTTATTTTTTGAAATATAAGAAAGCCTCATTACATAAATCAAATCCCAAATTTACTTTTTTGAGAGCTGCGGTGAGTATAGTAGCTACTTAACAACACCTTCTAAGAATTACCTCGTTTATAATTACTTTTCAAATAGAAAAACTGAATATTTTCCATCCTGAAAATTAAAGTACGAAATTCTGAACATATCATCGCAATACAAAATGCTTAATACTCCTTGTAGGTGTACTGGAAAAGTATTCTTGGGATATTTTAATAGAGTTGAAGAAAATTTAAAAACTTTTAACGATGTTTCCGAGGTTCAGTCCACCTGCGACTGTTCATTTCCCCTTTAATAAGGCTGCCCTGATTAGTTATATGTGTTTGTGCCTTTCTGTCGTCCTGCAAGAGCGATAAAAAGGGCACGCTGTTTCAAATGTTCCCTGGGGCCTCGTAAAACTGAAACAATCCTATAGCTAAGGGTCACTTCAGGTTGCAAGATCAAGGAGAAATACATCGCAGCTCGTTTTGCTGAGGTTGCTACGGCAGGAAGAAAAGTACAAAGGTCATTTTCCTTTTTGCGTGATTAGAAATCATTCGTATATATACAGGGTGTGCATTTCGAAAACAGAATAGCCTATAAAAAGGAAAACCTTAGGATATAAACGACACATTCAAAGCTCCAAGCATTTTAACCCTTTAAAACTTCGACGCGTATCTTTCACCTTTAGGTCTCATATTTCAATTTTCAAAAATTCAATTCCGTCCTCACAAAAATCGCTGCTTCTTCTGAGAATGCAACAAAACACACAAATATATTTTGCATTAAAATCCAGGAACTTTTAAAACTAAAGGATATGTTACAGGCTATGAATTTCACAACTGCTTACCGCACTTTATTGGCCACTCGCTAAAAAATACAATCAAGTTACCTATCACTCCGTGACGATTCACTTTTGTATATTAATTATTACTATTATTATTATTTTTATTATTAATAGTACTCCAGAATTGTTTTCAATGTACATACGAACTGGATTTTCTTTCCTGTGTTCTGCCTCCTATACAATGATATTCATAGTTTGTGGATTGCCTTAACACTGTCAGTCTACAACGTCGACTAGTAGGATTTGTGGATGGTTAATTGGTATGTATTTGCAAGGAAGCAGTCATGCCTTAAGCAAGATGCTGTTCTGACATGATCATGGAGATACTGAGGAAAACCACGTCATACCTCACTAAGCCTAGCAAATGACTCAACTATTATTCTAAATTTGTTTCTTGTTAACTCTTACGACGAGGGCTACCTTCTACCACAAAATAAAAGTCATCATTAACACGTTAGGTTCAAGGTTACGGAACTTTACTGACTGCATGTGTCATGTTTTTCACTTTGTTCTATGTGATAATTGAGTTATCTTCTCCAGACAGAAAGAGTTATTCGAACAATAATATTCGGAACAATAAATGCAATTAATTATCCCTCTAAGCGAATAAATTAATTAATTCACCATAAGGCAGAAACCAAACGGTGATAAAACCGAACATTCCCTAATCTTTGGATTTGGATTTATTGACACGTTAGAAACAAAGAAGGCGTGGATTTTGCTTAAGACAAGCAAGGACTAACCGTCTCTTCCAGAACGAAAATATTATTTGGTTGTTCACAATTTTAATTATTTTTCGCCAAATGTTTCGCGCTTATAACCCCAAATTAAAAAAAAATATTTGCATAACACTTGTAAATATTAGTAGACCCTTAGCTGAAAATTAGAACGAAATTTTTTAGCAAATTTCTTCCCGGCTGCAGTTACCTCATGTAAGCATTCCAGCAATAATTTTTACATTAATATCAGTCTGCCACAGCATAAAGACATAATTTACATAAAAAAAATAAAAAATAAGCATACCATTGATAACTTCCAATAAGGATACAATTCCTCATGTACACATTTTTATGCATCGTCTAAACTTCAAAATTTCTCTCTTAAAAGCTGAAACCAAAAGGCACAATACTAATAAAAACCAACAAATAAGTAGTCTCAGAGCAACCATTTTTTTTTTGCAAAGAAAGGTCCCTATTCCCTTATTACACGAACTGTGATTATGTCCTCGCGGCTTATACTAGACGCCTCAGGAATCATTGCTGAAATAGTTTGAATACAGCTTCATTAAAAAGAACAGTGTATCTGTGTGAACCCGCGGTAATTTATATCTGGTAAGGGCCGACATAAATTATTACCTGAAGCATACATGCTCATAACATTGACTATTGCTCTTTGATGGTACTATCACAGTTATCTGAGATTTTGTGTAAACTAATGAAAAACTAACAAAGAAAGAAACTTCGGAATGAGAAAAAAACAGATAATGCCTTCTTTGTTAGAATTTTGGAGGGGTAATTACAGAATAAATATTCTTGTTTTTAAACAAAGTGACTAAATTTGCGTACACTTAACAGGATAGAAGTTATATAAAGAGAATATTTTGAAGAATACTTACGTATCTTATCACAGCCAAAAATTACAACATGTCTCTTATACATGAATTTTATAATTCGAAACAGCTTACTTATAAATGTAAGCTTCTGAAATTTCTTGCAATTAAATCTGAGTAGTTAATAACTTGATGAACAAACGCGTATTAAACGTGAGGCTTAAACACAATTTCTTCTTTTTCAATTACACAAGCTTCCCACAACATTTGTCTTTTCCTTCCCCCACGCCCAAGTTAAGAGGAATTAATGGGGCAGAACGCTTAGTTCCCAAGGCTCTTCTTGCAGAAGAAGAATTGCTTCTGCTTTGGATATATCGTACGGCCCTTATATGTAATTCATTTGAATCGCTTTTCAGGTAAACATGCCTGCGATTCTTTAAAAAGAGTTTTAAAGAGCAATGCTTTCTACATATACCGTATATTTAAATATTTACAAAACTCTGCATTTTTTCCATAGAGTGTTTTTGTTGTACTGCAGGGTTGTAAGGATAAGTAGATATTATTTCCGTAAATAACTTTACAGGATTTGTCTTTGTAACACGGAAGAACTATGTTCTCTATGCGGTAAAATGCGGTAAAGGTAAAAACGTCTCCGTGCAGGACACAAAAACATATGTGAGAGTAGAGTCGTGGCTCTACTTTTTCGTAACCCTGGCACTACGATGGAGGTGAGTGGTCTGATTAGTCCCCTAGTCGTTACACTCCGCGGGGCGAAAGATCCCCTGTGTACGTTGAATAAGAATGGGGATGGACTGTACATTTGGTATGGAGGTCTCGGAGAAAAGCAAGATATTTTGTTCCTGCTGAGAATTGAACCACGATTCCTCGTACGTTCAGTCAGTGTCTTAGTCAATTACCATTTGGTCATATCGGTTCCTGTGAAGTAAGACTTAGTTTTTAAGTAAGTTACTATGTCCGTTCACTACAGTCTACGAAATGTTTAACATCCATAGCTACATGATTATTTCTGTCAGCTTACTGGGACCTACGTTCCCCATTAAATTACAATTCATCCACAACATAAACAAAAAACAACACCAACAGAATGCCTACAGTGTTGCAAAGTGTAAAACGTGCGGATCGGTTCGTATACGATTTTAGTTACAAATATATTCATCTGTAATCGACACTTTAGCGAACTGAAATTTACATGACAATATGAACGCACATAAATAGTCACGTACATAACCCATGTTAATGTCAGGTTTTATCCAAAATCAACAGTAGCCAACGACAAATGTGTAAACTAATTTAAAAACAATTCCTCAATTTAAAATTATGTTAAAACTCGTTCAACTTCTGGTAAGTTGTTTCACCCGGCACAACATCACGGAAATAATGTTCGCATTTTTTCCGTTATGAATTACGAACACACTAAGTGACACAATAATATATTATAAAATAGTTTACTTAAATATGTCAGATTTGAACATGAATATTGAAAGACAAGAGATATAAGAACGGAACATTGGTAAAACCTTTGTTTGTACAATTATAAATATATACGAAAGAAGATCTGCCGAGAATAGCTCACAAAACTTAATTCCCAAATGTACCTGCTTATAGTTAAACACATTCCATTTTATGGTCATGCTTGTTTTGATTTTGTTCTAATTAGAATTTTGTTGTTTAAGTGCCGGTTCCAACTACACAAATTTGTATTTTTAAATGTGTCAGATATAATCAGAAATTTCAAGTGATTGGTTATAATTGGTTATTAGCTAATACCACCAAATTAAAGTTCCCCCCCAAATGTTCCGCAAACCCGAAATATTATCACAAAATCTATCCTAATATTGAACCCGGTTCTTGAGGGTGTGACGCCAGCCACTAGCTTCTAAGCTCGCAGGGCTCTGCAGGTTGATACCGTCAATAACAGAGAGAGTGTGTGTATTTGTGTGTATGTGTATTTGTGTATGTGTGTGTTAGTGAGTGAGTGAGTGAATCAGAGGCTGTCATCCGCTGTTGCAGAGTAAACTTAATTACGAAGTTGCTAGTGTAGTACTGCATTGTTTGTGGCTCCAGTCTCCAAGTTCCCCCAGGAGCGTACAAGAAGCTGTCCGGTATGTTGTCCTGTGTCCATACAAATACACAGTCACTGTGACTCGCAACTTATTATTCACTTCCACTATATAAGTCCGTGATGAATTTACAAAACACTTCTTCTTTGGTTCAGATGACAAGTGACATTGGCAGAGGTGGTTTAAGTTTGTTAGTTTCCAATCTATGTTGACGATGTTAATTAATTGAGCGAAAGCACGAAAACCGTAACGAAAACAAAGAATGTCCATCAAACGGTAGTGAGGAGATTTGATTATAATTAAACACAGGGTTACTGATGACATTAAGGTTACCTGCCTCAGGATTTGACATCGTGTAGCATGGATGAAATTTACAGTGGTTTCGGAAGGAATCCCTGTCCTCTAAATTTAGGTCCAGGATGAAGAATGTCATATTCCTTCAAAACGTTGACAATATATTACATCCACGAAGAAGCTAAAAATCAAAATAGTCCAGTCAAATATAACCGAGTGTCTTCTTTTTAAAATACGGGCAAAGTGATTCTGAAAGGGTCTGTATTTTTCAGAGCTGCTGAAAATGTGCCGAATTCTGTGGACTTGGGACAAACAATAGATAATGAAAATTACATTAACAATTAGTGAGGCGGCAAATTAAATTCGGGATATGCTTGTTATCCTGACATTCTAAATCGCGTGCCTTATTCTGTTATATAGACAGCAATAATGAAGGATAAAATGTGAAGTTGTGTCTGTGGACGTCATGAAAGCATATAGGAAGCGAAGGTGCATCCAAGCTGATTCTTAGCTTCGGTCCCCGATATCTTTGAGTAAGTGACTGTAAAAGTTATGAGAAATTAGTGAAGTGCGCTAGCTTCAGTACTGGAATGCGAAGGCCACATAACATAGTGTTAGACCAAAGAACAATGTAGTTAATTTATTGAAAACAGCCATAAACACGCTGACTCAATTGATTTGGTTTAACCCTTTAAACGCCGAATTAAACCCCATCTGCCATTTGCTTGCATTATTAGGAGCTCACCATATTCTCCACGTTAGCAAGGTAAGGGTTAAACAGGGAAATAAAACTTGTTGGCTTATGTTTCTCTTAGGGCCGGTTTAAAACACATATTGGCCCAAAGCAAATATCATCTAGTGTGACCGTACTTTCACGTAGTAGTTTTCCGTCAATACACATAGACCTGGCATTAGAATAAGAAAATATTTTATACAACACCTGAAAAACACCCAGGTTTCCGATCACAACAACCCGCGAAAGACGGGGCCACATCCAGAGAAATTTGATATTGATAGTCCTAAATCCGTCCATCCCTCCAAAACATAACACTCGGCTCTGTACTTTACTTACAGCCATGCTGACATATTCCGAGATTGTAATTTTTTTCAATAAACAAGTTAAACTTGAGGAGTGACTGCTGTTCGTTTCTGTACTTTCGTTCAAAAACCCACAAAATAGCGCTACTAAACTGGAATCTGAAGGTTTTCCCAAGAGATCATTACTAAGGACATCACAAATTTCGTCAGCTACCTACTGGTACGCTTGGAGCACATTTACGACACAGAAACTTCCTACAACCTGGATCTAAACTTTATAATCACCTATAAAAAGTACGAAAGAAAGAAATTAGAGGAAAAACACAGACTAACAACGCCTTTTGAATGTCAATTGTTTTGCATGAAATAAAAAAATTACAGCACAGACTAGTATGTGGGGTCACAAGAAAACTACTATCGATTTTGTTAACGATTCAGATACCAACCTTCAATTAAACTGCAAGAAACATTAATATATCGAAAGTTATTAAATAAAGATATATATATATATATCACATAGAGAGAATTAATAATATATATATATAGAAAGTGTATAAAATTCTTGGACAAATTCCAGCGTTGAGTTCGCCACATCAAGACAAAGAAAACTTTCATAACACTACGTGTTTTCGCAATCAGTTTTCGAGCCACAGCCCACATATTCGTCCGACTTCAGTCTTTAGATTTTCATCTGTGGGGACACTCACAAGCCCTAGCGCTTCCAACTCCAACTGGAAAAGAAACCACACTTCACCAGTGCATGTTTATGCCTATTAAAACATTCGAGACCTTACGGGTCACTTGAAAGAGCGCGACAGTCCATGAAGTCTCCTCCATGAGTGCATTAATTCAGGTGGAGAAGATTTTAAAATATTTTTGTGAGTTTTACTTCTTAAACAATAAGAACTGAACAGCTATTAAATTTGGAAGGTATTTCACATGTATTATATAGCCAATAAATAAAATATTACTTAGTTAAAATGTTTAATTTTGAATGTACACTCTCAGTTAAATCCAAAAGCCAACCCGTTGTCCACGTACGTATATATATATGAACTTTCTGAGATTTGTGCTTTTCTGAGATATTATGCTGATCTCATGTACTTCGCGGCGGAAGTCAGAAATTACGCAAATTTTTTTCTGTTTTAATTTGACGAACTCACACTTTAAGTTTGAACAACTATTTTAGACACGTCATATGACATAATGTACATGCTTCCATACCACGCGCACACACACACACACACACACACACACGTACACACACACACCCACACACACACACACGTACACACACA
>Ga0136643_10014004_pt1 | contig 12023 bp, 10 predicted proteins | sample TergutLab28metaG_FD_96883 | JGI IMG/M metagenome (GOLD analysis project Ga0136643, IMG submission 96883) | Labiotermes labralis P1 segment gut microbial communities from Petit-Saut dam, French Guiana - Lab288 P1 (version 3) (version 3) | ecosystem: Host-associated > Arthropoda: Insects >...
ACACACACACACCACACACACACCACACACCACACACACACCACACACACACCACACACACACCACACACACACCACACACACACTTCCCTTTGGAACCTGTGGGAGACCATTTTAGTAACGTTAATCTATCTTTGGTCTTAAAGTTCAAACCCACCCAATCTGTACAGTATGACAGGTGGTTTCAGTTTTTCGTATAAACCTATCATCATCATCATCATCATCATCAAGGATTGGACCCTTTGATCCGTTCCGTCTCCAAAGTTACAGCTCCTCGCGCCAACGCTTCTTCCGTTTTCCAATTGTTCTCCTTCCTTGTGGTTTGTACTAGCATGATTTGAAAGGGATTCGGTTTTGTGGCATTCTTTGCAAGTGTAGAAGCCAGTTCCGTCTGCATTTATCAACCTACCAGACTGCACAATTTGGTTCTTCTCCGTTGTGAAATACTTCAGACCTTCTCGCCTGTCGTGCTGGATTTTTCTAACCTACCTGGTCTGGCCCTTGCAGCCATTCTGAGTAACCAAATTTCTTGTCGCCATTTCTCATTCTATCACTTCCACCCGAAAACAGGTGCAAAACACTATTTTTTATCTTCATTAGTACTGCTTTGTTTACTCTGTCGCACTACAGAAGAAGTGTGCTGTCGAACACAAAACATTAACGTAGTTACGTCAGTTCGCTACGTTTTTCGGCTTATTCGAAACGTCGTCAGGCGCCATTATTACAAAACATTTTAAAAGTTTTGTATTGAATGTGCCTGACGGTGCCGTGATAAGTGGGTCCCTGTCACCACGGCACGGCGCGTCCTCAGGTTGCGGATGGAGGAACGGCATCCGATATGGAGGGTAGCTTGTGAATATATTGAATATGCAGTCACGGACAGCCGACAAGGGGTGGTCCTCCAGCTTGGGGATTGGGCAAGTTTCTAACAACTCCTCGCCGTGAAAAAGTATCGTGTTAGTAAATGTACACGCATAAAGCTTCTTTGGTACGACTATGTTCAGGATAGGACAGGTGGTGGGTACTGGTGGATGCGGTAATGAACCTTCGGGTTCATACAATGCGGGGAACTTGTTGACTGGCTGATGTTAGGTTAGCTTCAGAAGAAGGACTCTGCTCCATGGAGTAAGTAAGTAAGTAAGTAACTAAGTAAGTGCCTTATGACGGCTGGAATAAACTGAAACATTTAGCGAATTGATGTCAGCACTTTAAAGGTTTGTGTCTGATTGCATACTGCGTCTGTATTTGCACAGAAAGCCTTTCCGGAAAGGCACTCACACTGTCGGATTTCAACAACTGAGTAACAGAATTAGAACCCCCTGTCATACAGGCAACTTCTCCGTCGCATCAGTTTGGCAGGAATGTTAAACAGGCGACAGGGCGGAGGAAGCAGCTAAAGGAGTTTCATGACTCTAACAGCTGTGACTTTGAACAATACTGTATTATAATACGTCACGCCGTGACGTCTGGTATAATTTCCGTAACGTTTCTCTGGATTCTGTCTCCATCTACCTCCTATCTTCAGAGTCAAAAATCAACTACTCTCGGAAGTGTGAGCGGGGCGAAAGGCAGCTGAAGTTGGAGGCAACACACTCCTCCGAAACGTCCGTAAATTTCTACCATGCTAATCGACGTTACATCCTAGAAGACGTGTAAGTGCAAATGTATTATTGGCATCCTTATTTAAGCCCGGTACCGGTACTACGGGAAGTAACCGTCGCACACATGTGACACACACTTCCTGCCAGAGATGTAACGGAAGGCGTCCAGACGTTATGAATTTGTCTCATCACCTTGTCGATATGTGCATCAGCCAAGGTTGTTCCGGCGATATGTAGATATAGTAGCTCAGCTATACGGCGTGAGTGGAATGTGCCATCTGAAACTGCGGTTTAATTACCTGCGGTAATTATGGTGTCATAATTTGATTTGTATTCTTTCTTTCATGCCCTAACTAATATTTCTTCTGACGCTGACACAAGCCACAGCCACATCACAACCTAACGCCATATACCTGTATTCTTCATACCGATCTTGCAGCAGAACTTTGAATTCATTCTTATTAATGCATTAACGAAGTTGATGGTCTTGGTGGTGATGGTGATGGTGGTGGTGGTGGTGGTGGTGGTGGTGTTGGTGGTGGTGGTGGTGTTGGTGGTGTTGGTGGTGGTGGTGGTGGTGATGGTGGTGGTGGTGGTGGTGGTGATGGTGGTGGTGATGGTGGTGGTGGTGGTGGTAGTGATGGTGGTGGTATGAATCAGGAAATTGAAATCAAACACCTAGAAGCATCGGATGCTACGATATGCTATGCAAATAAAGCTCTTTAGCAATAAAATATCCACAAGTTGTGTTTGACTTTACTCTACCTGTCTTTATGATAAATAAAGATGTCCCTTCCAAAAATTGAACCAGTACTTTCTTAGTGCAAGCCAGGAGCATAATTGTTTTAGTTGGTTGGTTGGTAACAGGAGTGAGGACAGCTGAATGTCATAAAGAATGAATTTCTTTATAAGGCAGTTTTCTTCATTCCCAAATCAATGCTGTCTCTTAAGCCTGTGTGTAATTAAAAATTTCAGTGTATATTTGTCTTCCAGTATAGGTTGATATGTCACATCCATAGACTCTGTGTTTAACATATGTTCTGCTTATTTCAGCAATTATATGGAGCCAGTGTGACATCGATGAGGACCTATGTGTATCCACGCTAGTGTCCTATATCTCTGAACATTCCAATTCATACCCTTGCCTGGTTGGAGATGACTTCTCTGCAGAACTGAAAGATCAGATGGTGCTTTTCCTTGTAAGTCACATGTCTGTTGTAGATTTGTTTATGGACAGTGTGAAAATGGTGTGCCGAGCTCAGTCAGTATAGCAGCTGACTTCGGACTGGACAGTCCGTGATCGAATCCTGGTGGGGACGAGATTTTCTGCCTGTCCAGACCAGCCCTGGGGCCCACCAGGCCTCCTGTAAAATGGGTACTGGATCTTTCCTGGGGGTAAAGTGTGGCCAGGGCATGCTGCTGACCACTCACCCCCTTCTAGTGCCGCGGTCATGGAAGAGTAGAGCTATACCTCTACCCACCCTTTGGGCCACACCCGACCTGTAACGGGATCACTTTACCTTTACCTGTACAGTGTGAAAATGGCGGTGTCATTTCTAATCTAGGGCAACTATTTATAGACTGTATTCTGTGCTCTGTCAGGGTTCTGGATTCTGATGGGTGTTTGTAGCATTTGTGGACAAATTTCATTAATGGCATATTTAATCATCCTTTAGGTGTTTCACCCCTGTTGTGTTTACAATATCGCATCTAAACACAACTTTATTCTTACAGGTTAAAAACAGCTACATGTTAACAGCTACCTAAGATATCCATCATGAAGCTGGATATAAAGAAAATAAAACAGAAGGTTTACTGCTGCAATTTGTGGTCTGAGATCTCAAACTGTGCCATAGGTAATACTATGTAATATGTATCGATACCTTTTGGAGTGCATGGGTCACAGCGGTGCCCTTCCTTCTGTATCCTACTGTATGTAACATGTATAAAACATGTAAATGAGCTCAAATAAGATGTAATATTGTAACTGTACAATTAGATAATAACTGTGCTACTTTTGCACCAGATGTGCTAGGTTCTAAGTTAGTTCACATGTTCTGTCATCCTGGAAAATTGCCTACATCTCCCTGAAATTCATCACTGGAAATATTATGATTTTATTGCACTTAATCTACAGCTACAATTAAGAACTGCACTGTTTTGAGCTATTGTACATTGTGTAGTGGTAATTACTTGGTAATGAATTACCACTCCACGCTGTGAAATAGCCCAGAAGAGCACAGTTCTTATCTACTTTGTGGCAAAAACCTGAAAAATCTTGTACAGTTACAATTTATTACCTGTTTGTATAATGATAGTATTAGACCTTATTAAATTTGAGCTACAGATCTTTTACATGTTTTATATATATTGTATAGTGTTACCTAATGTAAAGCTCAGTCAGTATAATGACTGACTATGGACTGGGGATGGTCTGGGATCGAATCCCGGTGGGGACGAGATTTTCCACCAGTCCAGACCGGCCCTGGGGCACACCCAACCTCCTGTACAATGAGTACCGGGTCTTTCCTGGGGGTAAAGTGCGGCCGGGGCGTGTTGCTGACCACTCACCCCCTTCTAGTGCTGCGGTCATGAAAGAGTAGAGCTATACCTCTACCCACCCTCTGGGCCACACTGGGCCTGTAACAGGAGCACTTTACCTTTACCTATTGTAAACTTTGGGATCTCAAACTACAGGTTGTAGCAGTAAACTGTCCTTTTTTTATTTTCTTCGTATTCAGTCTGTGATGGCTACTGTTTTTAACCTTTAAGAATAAAATTGTGTTTAGATGAACTACAATTATATTATTATTGTGGCAAGTTTCATTGTGAGTCATCATGGACACATTTTCTTTGAGTAGCATACACAAAGATGAAGGGAAAGTTGTCCCTGAAGTCTGAGCCATTTTGTGATGTGACACAATGTTGTTGGGTAAGTAGTTTCTGTTGTTTGGACCCTGAAGTCAAAGGCACTGTGATCTTTGAATATATCAGGAAATACTCGATCCATGACATGGCATCACGTCTGATATAACCTCACACCCCATCCCCTTTACCCCATTGGTTGGTCTTCACAATACACACTGAATAGGTGGCTGTGTGGGCCCCAGAATTGTGTGGATGTTCTGGAGAAGGGAATTGAACAACAATATTTTGTTATCCAGTCCATAATCTAGTCTTTGTACCAACTACACTATCCCAGCTCTCATATATCCATACATTGTGTGCACACACACACACACACACACACACAGCCACCCACCCATGTTGTCTGAGTTCAAGACCCAGGCAAAATTCTGCTTGTTAGACTCTCTCCACAGGTGAAACTGAATTAACTGCTTAATGCCACCCCCCTTACCATCACATTGCAGTCATAACATAAAATAGACATACTTTATCTTCTCTTTATTTTTAACTATAATTCATCTGAGGCAGGTAGCTCAGCCAGTATAGTGATTGGGGTACAGGCTGGATGTCCAAGGAGGCAAGGATTGATTTCTGGCAGAGGCAAGAGACTTCAGTCTTTTCCCAGTGTTTGTACTGGCTCTGGAGTGCACCCAGTCTCCTTCCAAATGGATACTGATGGCTCTTTCCCTTGGGTTAAAGTAGCTTGGGGGGTGGGGGGGTGGGGGATAAAGCTGATCACTCACCTTCATCTGCTGCTGACATTAAAAATTTGTGAAGCCATACCTATGCTCTCCCATATTACCATCATGGATTGGCGTTTAATTAAGCACAAGGAAACATCCACTTTTTTCTTGAACTTTCAGATGGTGTTGATATATGGTATGCTATTTATTTACTGCAATTGGGTTTCCACCCAGTGGCAGTGGTCAGTAGACTTGTACAAAAATAGGAGAGAGACAACACACAAGGGAGAAACAATACATGTAACAATACAAAAACAATACAGAATCACAAAAACAAAAAAACATGCAGAGAATATTATAAAACGGAAGTCGAATAATGAGGGAAAAAAACCAAAGAGAAGCAACTAATAATGAGATAAACTAAGGATGTGCTGTTGATTTCACTGTAACATAGTGCAGCTGATGAAGTGTAACGTGTTCTGAGGGACAGACTTTGCTAATGTTGCTGTTTGCTTTTTCAGGCACACAGGTACATGATAGATTTCCAGTCCACTCACTGCACCCCACTTCCTGCCAATATGTTCCGGTTACCATGGGAGTTATCTTCAGAACTAGAGTATGTGAGGGTATGAGTCACATGAGGTCAGTCAGTGTTACGGTATTTATATTAAAATGTACCAGGAAGATTAAATCTATAGATAGATATTGCATATTGTTTTTATAGTAGTGGTAAGTGAGTATATCATGGAACTTCACTGTGATTCGTTGTGCACTGTTGTTATTGTTGTTGTCACAATCATGCAGTAATTCCACAGTAGAGTTTGTGTTATGTCAGTTTCTGTCATATTTATGCTCACATGAGTGTGCTGTCATTTAACACTTTCGTTGCCATCATCAAGGCTGTCATATATGGACACCTACCAAAGACATGTGATGTTAATTCTTATGAAAAATTACATTGTTTAGTAATGAAATATGTGTTCATTTTATGAGTGATTCTGCTATTTTTGGCTGTGCAATGCTGTTAGAAATCTGCGTTCTTTACCTTGCAAAGTGTAAGGATTCATTTGTAAAAATTGTCATGACAATTTTGTACATAGTGTTCAAATTTACATGACCAACACACATGATGAAGTATTGTTAAATAAGCTAAGAACAAAGAAGAACACATTACTATGTATGATTCAGTTTGTTGGGTACAGATGTGTTCTGGTGTATGTTATGGACAGTGAAAATAAGAACAAAGAAGAACACATTACTGTGTATGATTCAATTTGTTGGGTACAGATGTGTTCTGGTGTATGTTATGGTTAGTGAAAACGTTAAACTTAACACATTTTGTGCTAGTCCCACCTATCAGCAAATTGCTGTTCTGTTCTGGGGCCCTGGAGACTTAAATGCTTAATATGCTTCAGCCAGCCATCAAAACTTTTTCCACATCATTTCTTATTTACACAGCCTAAAGCTATGATCCTTGACATATCCAAACTGTCCTCAGCATTTTGTTTTTTTAACCAAAACACACTCTTAGTGTTAAAATTATTGTTTGTTTTTTGTTTTTTTTCCCTGATTGGAGACATTTTGGGTAAAGCAGCTGGCTAAGTGCACAGAAATGTGCTTGTATGCCTGGCAGGGGATTTGTTAGCACAGAAGAGACACAATAATGCAATGCAGGACAATAATTGCTGGCAAGTGCTGTGAGTGATTTAATATCAAACTTGAAACTTCCATGACAGGTTATGAAACAGGCTTGCAGTTCTGTAATTTTTCTGTAACACGTTAGCACCCTGTTTTTTTTTTTTTGCAGACAGAATAACTGCCCTGGTAGTTTTGCCAAAGGCCATACATTTCAAGATTTCTTTAGTTCTTTGCTGCTGCTGCTGTTGCTGGCAAAGTCATTGAAAATGTAAGGACTGGAAATTTGGATGCACAGTGTGTATGTTGTAAAATGGTTGTTCCTGCTGACTCCATTCTGATGATGTGGGAGGTTTAGGATATCTGAAAGTTGAATACAGAAACGTCCTTAGGCTAAGAAGTGGTCTTTTATGACAAGAATTGTGTTTGTGTGGGGGCTGTAATGTCCAATTGCAATATGGAAGAGTCACTGGGATTTGTTGTTTCAAATATCTGTGCATATTGATTATGATCAGTCAACTTGCTTATCATGTGTGAGGCTAAGCAGCGAGTTTCCAAAATTTGAATGAAGAAGGTGGAGGGAAGAGATTTCAAATTTATGTTCATGTTTGTAGAGAAAGAAAGATTATCATCTTCTTTGTAATTGCTCAGAGATGTTAATTTAACATATTCTTAAATTTTTGGTCTCTTTTGCATGTAGGTATGTAGGCATGCTTGCATTGTCTCATACGAGTACCTTAACTTAGGGTTTTGCTTGAAAACTGAGAAATTTTTGTTTGGTTGTGGGAAGAAATAAGAGATTTCCTGTTCTCCACAGCATCCAGAGCAGCTCTGTAGTCCTCTCCCAGCTATGTATCAAATGGGTAGCAGGGGCTGTTTTCCCTATTGGTAGCTGGGCCTGGGGCATGAAGCTGACCGCTCCCCCCCCCATCGAGGGCCAAGGTTAAGAGTGACTGGCAATATACCTACACTTCTTCTGCCTTCACAGTGTGTTGCATAATTAAGCACAGGGTCAGCTTTACCTTTACCTTTACCTTCCTACTTAAAGGTAAAAGTGAAAGGAAATGTCCCTGTTTGTTCCATGAAGGTGTATGGGGGAGAGGAGGTATAGTTCTTCTTATTCTTAACTTTGCTATTACATAGAGGTGAGTGGATAGGTTAGCTACATGTCACTGGCACCCATTTAATAGTAGACTGGGAATATTAATGAAGATTTACATTAGATGAATACTGTATGGTGAAATAAACTTAAAACTGGTAAGTGAGCATATTATTGTCCTGAAAGTTGATGTTTAGAAACTTGTTTCAACTGCAAAGTTTATCATACTTGACTGTCTAGTTGGTGAAAGTATAAATTATCTGGGTGTACTGATGCTCAGTTGAACATTTTTCTGGCACTGATCTGTGCATTTTGTTGTTATGTGCAGGAAGGTTTTAACAGTGCATCATTCTCAATTAATCTCCGGTTTAAGTGAATCCTGCTGTAATCATTTTCCATGACCTCACCCTCTCCACAGACATCTAATACTCTCCTTATGACGCTGACCCCCCACCATACTGGAAAAAGAAACACATGTAAATTAAAGTACTGAGATGGGCAATAATATCCAAAAGAGTAGCCTTTGACCTACTTAACTAATTAACTCCGTCCCACAGAGTCCTTCATGAGAAGCCACGAGATCTTCAGCTAGACAAGAACTTCCCTGCTTTTTATGGAACCTGAACAATCATTACCACGCTCACAGGGGCCGTCTTTGATCAGTACTAGTAACTGGAACTTGCAGTGCGTGGCAGATTAAGCTGACCCTGGTAGCTGATGACATTAATGACACTTCAGCTTCAGCTGTCACCAGCAGAAGACAATGGCAGTGGCTGTTCACATTACAGTCATACTGACCTGAACAAAAGATAACCCCCCCCCCTCAATCTTAAATTTTTAGGAGAAAACACCTTTAAATTTTGAATAAAGAGAGACCAATTTGATGTCACTTGCTTTTTCATTGCATTATTTAATGCTCAGCATGTTTCGGATGTTAATACATCCATCCTCAGGAGCTTGCAACTTATTTGTTGAGTTATTTCATGGGTTGTATTGCTCTGGTTCGATGCGTGTTGGTGTTACATTGTGGTTTGGCTGGGGTGAAGTGGTATCCGGATGCAGGCTTCAGCTACATGTTTCGGCTAGCTAGGTAGCCATCATCAGGCTGAATACACATAATGTAAAAAGGGGAATATTTACAGGTTCAGTAGCTGATTTTAGATATTAAATTTACAACATTATTGTTATATAATATATACAAACAGATGAAAATGTACACGGCTGCAGGAATAATAATATGAAGTTTTGAATTGTTTCATTGGGTGGCTGATTGTAATTGCAGCTATAAATATTCCCCTTTTGACATTATTTGTAGTCAGGGTGATGATGGCTACCTAGCTAGCCAAAACATGTAACTGCTTGTAATTCTAATTTGTAAGAATAAAGTTGTGTTCGGATGGATCATTTGCTTTATTCCTGTGATACTGTAAACACAATGGATTTGAATCACCTTAAGATTCATAGCTGTCCTGTTTGAGTTATTTGGGCTTTTACTCCCTTCCTCCTGACCTCTTCCTGTCACATCCATTCCAATTTATAACCCACTACTCAACCTAACATTTGGTGCTACTCCCATATTGTCTTTGATAATATCAGCATTGTGAGATTTTTTGGCTCTTGCAGCCATGTAGTTGAGGACATCTTGACCCTTGAACATGAGACCATTTACATTGTCTCAAAATAGGGTGCACCAGTCGCCCATTGACATGTTGCTTTGTCACAGGAGGACAAGACACCTATGCTGTTACACAATAAAAAGTAGACACACTTCATATTTCTGGATCACCGTCTCTTCTGTCCGTGTTAACTCATCGTCTAACGGGTACCTTTGTACTTCATACTTGATCACCATGCCTTTGTTTCTTACCCCAGCTAAATACCACACATATAGCACACTTGCAGTATATATTAGAGTAATTACTTGATGGTATTAATTTGGTAGTGGTTAAGCTGGGCGGTAGCTATGTGGAATAAACAGCCAGTGGTTTAGATTTCACAAGCAGTAAAAGTGTGGGAAGGCATTTTGATTGGCATTATCATTGCATAATTTTTATGACCATATGAACACATTTGCAGACAGTGGGATAGGGAGAATGGGGATATAGCTTTTGTTTAAATAAACAAATTTGACGTTCAGGTGACCGTACATCGTGATAAATTCTTATAATAAAACCAACTAAATGCACTGATTTCTCAAATTTATTTTTTGAATAAAACCCTGCATGTTTTGGACAGCTCCTCTGTCCATCATCAGGAGTTTTTCGTAGTACAGACAGCAGTGGTGTGTCATACAGGTTTGCTGACAGCTTGCGAGCAGGGTCAGGACGGAACTGGTTCCGTCCTGACCCTGCTAGCAAGCTGTGTGACATATACCATTGTTGTGTGTACAGTGAAAAACTCATGATGATGCACAGAGGAACTGACCGAAACATGCAGAGTTTTATTCCAAAAATAAATTTGAGAAATTAGTGCATCTAGTTGGTTTTATTATAAGAATTTAAGTGAACAATTTGACCCTCCCATTCACCCAAGAACTCTTCAAACATAATATTGTTACAGAAAATGGATCTCAGTGTACCAGTCAGTTCCAGATACTGAGCATTTATTGTGGCTGTTTTGATTAACATGTAAGAGGCTGTGAAGGTGGTACTGTGGAGATAATTGTCACATGGGATGTGATACCTTGTGGTTTAACTGATAGGTGCCAGTGTTCATGATGAATGTGGTACCACCATCTTCAGAACAGAAGAATGGTATGCCATGAAGGGTGAGGCAGCATGTTCCTCTGAAATTTTGGTACCTAACAACCAGTTACATGGCATCACATGGTACTCATTCCTTCATTCCTTTTATGCAACCACATTGTACCACTGCATCTGTTTTATTTTCATTTTTATACTGCCGAAGTTATTAACTTTACTGAAGATACTTTGAGAATCATATGTCCTTTAAGATCCATATAATGAAAACCAACTTGATGCACTGTTTATCCTCAGTTTATTTTGTCAATCAGCCCCTACATATTTTGGGCATATTTGTAACCCGTCATCAGGAGGTGTACTATATATATATATATATTTATATACACACAACAGTTGGTACGTGTTGTGCTTTTTAGTTGCTGTCTGTTGGCTGGGTTAGGATGGAACTTTAAGAAGCTGAGAGTAAATTTTGTTTTGAATCCTGTGGTTTTCCATCAGCTATAACACTGGAGTGGTATTATAAAGAAAGAAAAATGAGTATTTATTTTGTTGTAGTTACATTTTCATGAATATATGTATGTATACAGTTGTGAATATGGTCACTTCACACTATTGTATCTCTAAAGGAACTTGACAGCCTTCCTTACCTTAAATTTTGTGCTGTAGAATATAAATGTAAACTAAGATTATGTTAATATTTGGTGGTCATATGTTTCTGGTGTTATCTAGAACCCAGCTCAATGCAGTCCACACTGCAAAAAAAGCAACATTTATTTTACCAAGTATTTGAGACAGAGAATAAAACTAACAAATGACTATTTTGTGGTTTATTTTGAAAAATGGGAAGGTTGTGGTGCACATACGTTTTTTAACCTCTTGAAGACTGCTTCCAGTAGCACCCAGTCTGCTTATATAGCTACAATAAAATGACCCAAGTCCCTGTTCTTGCGTTGTTGACTTACTTTTAGAGAGTGTCTGTGGTAAATGGATTAATGAAATGCAGTTTTGTGCTCAAAGAAAGACACTGACTTGAGAATAGATGGGAAGTGTGTTTGGAGGAAATGGCCACCCATATCTGGGAGACTGTTAGTGTACAGTGGGTAGCCCATCCTTAAGAGAGATTTTTTGTTGCAGACCCTGAATATTTTAAGAACTGGGATTTCTTATGCACTGCAATGGGTATCATCTACTTTATGCAACAAAGTATGTTTTAATCTAGCCATGTACATATATCTAAAAAAACTAAAACTAAACTCCGTGGCCTTAGTCCGCATGCGAACTATACCGACAGAGCGGCCGCCGCTGGTCGGCGAAGTTAGTGCCAACTTTTGCGGATAGAGGGGTGTCACGTGGTCAGCGCAACGGGTCCCCACAGCCGTTAATCTCTGTTTTCTAGA
>Ga0136643_10014005_pt1 | contig 12023 bp, 4 predicted proteins | sample TergutLab28metaG_FD_96883 | JGI IMG/M metagenome (GOLD analysis project Ga0136643, IMG submission 96883) | Labiotermes labralis P1 segment gut microbial communities from Petit-Saut dam, French Guiana - Lab288 P1 (version 3) (version 3) | ecosystem: Host-associated > Arthropoda: Insects >...
AATGAAAGACACTTATTAAGGCCATTATGGAAGATGGCGGCCAGGAGAACATGAAAGTGCAGAAGAGAAAAATGACAAAGCCATAAGCGGGATGAAGCCATGATGGTGATGCTAATGATGATGATGATGATGATGATGAAGAAGAAGAAATGTGGATATAATTGACCCTGCTCAATATTGGATCAAGTAATGGATATTTGTGTTGGCAGTGTTCAACTTTACACTCTAATTCCAGAGTTACATTCATCCTTCCTCATCACTGACACATTCAACCTGTACAGGGTTAGGTTCACAATAACATCAGCAAAGAAGAGCAGCTCACTTTGTGACATTATGTAGCTTGGCAGCCAATAAGCAGTTGTCATCACAGGCATAACTTGGTGGAGTTGGAGGAGGGGGGGGGGGCAAATGCCCCTCCAATATATTTTATACATAAGAGTAGCTTTTTAAGTGGGACAAATAAAAAAATTTGGGAGAGAGGGGTGAAAGGGGTGAGTGTATATTAAGGTCTGGTTCATACAACCTTCCTCCTCTTTCTAATCTGACTCTCTCATAAAGTTTCCAATACGCATGGCCGATTTTGCTTCCCCCCCCACCCCATTGTTACTAGCCAAGTTACGCCTATGGCTATCATGTATGTCACTCAATGGTGTAGAAGATCATGACCATGATAATGACATTCAGCTTTGTCATCTCTAAATGGGAGGTCACTTGGACTGTCAGTTGTGCAATGAACTGTGAACCTCTCAAATGAGATCTGGTATACAATCAGAAAGAATGTGACCCAGAAAAGCAGTACCATTCAATGCAATCAATATCCAAATGTCCTTCCCATGCCCCCTCTCTACTGATGAATTCAATGTTCCTATGTTGCATGACATGTGTATGTGCTGTGCAAAGAATTACCTTCCCTTAAAGTGTTTCTCAACAGATGGGACATACCTTAAAAAGATGTTTCACCACAGGAAACCTCATGGTCATACATGATATGTTTCTAGTATAGTATGTAACTGCAAAATTTATATAATGAGCATGTTTCTGTGACCTATAATTAATGTGTTATTTCACATTTTGGGCTTTAGCCATGACATGCAGTGAAGTTTTACCAGTATGTCAGCATACATTGTTGTCATTATAAACACTTTCAGGGATAATAAGGAAGAATTGGGATTCATCCCAATATACAGGCATCATGATGAAAGCAATGGGTGGGGGCTTGGAGGCTAGACAGTCCCTGTTGCACTAAATAAAAATGTGTTTTACAGGGAGCATGTCAATGGACTGGCAACAGCATCACAATACAGTGAGTTTTGAATGACAGAGAAGTGTCAAATGACTGTCCTGAGGTTTAAACAGCAGTAACTCTAAGGATTACCGTCTTCTTAAATGTGATGCTGTATAGTTGGATGCAGAGGTACTTCTGTTGCCATCTTCTGGGTGAAAGAGGGGGAGGACTGCAAATGATGGCATCGAATTCAACCGAAATACTGGTATAATTCACCCAAGTAAAGTGTCACATTATGTGAAACTGCAATCTTAACAGGAAAATATGACCATTCTAACAAAGAGGTGACACAAAATTTGATGAAAACTGTCTAACAGCTTAAAAAATTGTTCAGACACATTCACAAATGCATGTGTGCTTGTCCACAGACATCTTCAGAGCTGATAAACAAACATTTCCATAACAAAATAATTTCCACTACATATGTCACTCAGAATTACTCAAGTATCTTAATAATCTGACAAGGTGTTCTAAGAAGATATGCAACATGTGCAAAACAACATTTCTGGCATGTACCCTGTTATATTACACAGTTTTTCACTTCATGAATGTCAGCTTTTGATGCTGTCTCCTAAGTGGCATAAAACTTACAATTTCAAACAAAATACTTAAAATGTGAATTTTTCAATATGTAATTAATCTTCTTGCGCAACAAATACATCACAGCCAAAATCACAAATAACTACTTCAGGCTACAAAGAAATCTTCCCTCACAGTAAACAAATATTAATTTTTAACACAACTGTTCCCCTGCCTGAAGGTGTGTCATCCCCATTGTGTTTGGTCAATAACACAAAGCTGTAGTGTGTATATATCTATATATACATACAGCCATGAACACAACAATATTACAGTTAGTAGCAATATATAAGATGCAGTTACATGTTTCATCCCTGTATGTAGGCCATCATCAGGTTGTCCAAAGAACTTATTAAGTGACTATACAGTATGTGTGGTAATTTTGGAAAAGGGACGAGATCTTGCCTTACATCATAAATTGTGGGATTAGTAAAAGTTGTCAACATTTACATTGATGAGTAGTTCATCATGTAAAATGCATAGGTATTCATTTTATGATCCTAGCAGGCAATTAACTAAACATACTAAGGAGTTCATCATGTGTGAACTTCTTATAAACCTAACATGCAAATTAGGTAGTAAAACCATCATACTAAGGAGTTTCATCAAGTGCAAACTTCAGTATTTGTGAAAAACATACAATAGTTTGCATATGTTATAGGTGTATAGTATAGTAGTTATGTAATAATAATTTTAGTTCTTGAATTGTGGGGTGCATAGTTCTTTGTCTAGGCAGGTTATTGTTTCCTGTATTCTTATCTTCATGGTTGTGTGGTGTGGCCGGGATCCATCATGTGGATGGGTATGGCTCAAAATCTATTATTGTCTCATTCTCTTAGGAGGGGTCTGCAGTATTGTGGGTCATCTACCTGTGAATATATGTGGTAAGTGATGTTGACAGTGTGTGTGGTTTCTAGTATAATAGGGAGTACGCAGAACTAGGTATTTTACTCTTGTGTCTGTCGAGTTGCTGTTATTGGAGGGGGCTGTTGTGTAGAAATGTAGTCTTCTTCGTTGTGATTATTGCGTATTTGTATATGGGCCTTATGAGTTCACTGTGTCGTGTGGTGTAAATATTTGGTGTTTCACTAGTATACTTGTTCCATATTGGTTAAAAGGTTTTCGTACTATGAACACAGTTGCATTATCATATATCACATATCTGTATACCGCTCATTATGTAGTTGTATCTTATATATTGCTACTAATTGTAATATTGTTGTGTTCATGACTGTATGTACATATAGATATACACACACTACAGCTTTGTATTACTGTTCACTGACAATGGACACTTATTTCAATATGCAAGAAATCAGAATTAACCTACATACTGAATGAATAAGCAGTTGATATTACAGCATACATAATGTGTGTATATGTGTGTATAATGTACATATATCATGTAATATGTGATTCAAAATCACATTGCAATTAAGCACTATATCAAACAACTAGGCATACCTCCTTTGAACACAGTACAAACACAATCAAATTAGTATTTTGGTTTTCATATAGGAGGACAGGCAGGCCAGGAAATGTATATATAAAGTCAGTTTTCATTAAATATCTCAAGAATTGTGGAACTTACAGAAAATATATTGAACATAAAATAGTTTCATCTTCTCTAAAACGTCTGCTGAATACTTCTGTGTCTCCAATAAATATTAAATATTTTGAGTGTTACAATGAAGGGACATGAGATATGCACATAGGTCTCCATATACAGTTGTCAAAATTTTTGTACAATTTTAACTGAAACTGAAATGAATTGATAATTTTGTGTACTATTTCCCGTAGTAAGTTCCATATAAATCTATTGAGTATCTCTGAAGTTGTTACATGCATACTGCCAGCTGGGTAGAGTGATTTTAACAGGGCCTCCACTCAGGGTCACTGAGAGGAGGTTCGGGTGCCAATAAAAAATGTTTGGGTCCTCAAGCAATGGTGGACAAATTAAAAATCTTTAAACTGAATCAGAAAGACTGACTCTCTGTCACTGAATGACATGGGCTTGGTCTAAATGGGTTAATTTGTACAATCAACAAATAATGATACTATTGAGAAAGATAAAAACATATGCAACAAAGTCAGGCCCTGGGCCCCCTCCAGATGGCTGGGCCCAAGTAATTTGTACCAACAACACCCCCCCACCCCCCTCTTATTGGCACTGCCTCCACCACTAAGATCTAAATGCACCTGAAATAACAGTTACTTCCTACCTAAATGAAATTATATATTTTGTAATTTAGTCATTTTCACATTCAGAGACATTTACAATACTTACAAATCCAATGAGGTTTTCCTCTTTCTGAATTTTCCATACAGATCTTCAGCAGAATATCCAATGTAGTGCCCTGCAATTCTGCCAGTCTTGACTTCAGGCATTCTCTATACTGAACACTACCAGCTTCAGGTAATCTGAAAATAAAGCAAAAAGCACAATTCCTGTTGTGAAAGGATCAACATGGAACATCCAGCTGATCACTGTAGCTACACATGTCCATATTATTTAAATTTTGTCTGTCCTGACATAAAATTGATAAGTATAATAGTTGCTGGAAAGTGGTACATGCCCAACAGCTGAAATGTGGACATTTCCCCATTTCCAACTAAATCAGTCAGTTCTATTTACTTGTTGTGAATTATGTCTTCACACGTTCAGCACAGCAATGGACACTAATTTCACTACATTCCACTCTGGTGTGGCAAATGAAATAACTAGAGACACAACAGAAATAGTAGATACCCAAATGTAACCCATTTTAAGGCAAAATTCAAACTCTGTGTTTTAAAGAATGTATACACTTGTGTATTTACACATATTAAAATTATCTTTCACTTTAGATTTTACACTTGTTGTGATGAGAACTTCATAACAAGGTGAAGATAATACTTGCTGGCATGCCGTAATCTACTGCTAGACTAAAGGCAAAATTCATGCTTACTGAATCCAGCATAAACACAAAATAATTTAAATCAACTAATATGGGCAGCCAAATGTATCTAATCTGTCATAAACTCATACCTTCTGGAGAAGTATAAAAATACACCGAACTATATGCAAAAACATTTATTATAATTTTTTTAAATAGCTGAAAATATCATTCAATAAACAGTGTGATTTCTTCAAAATGGAATGTGACCAAAATACCATTTCTTTATGTGTGACATCCTGCTGTGATACATAAATAAAGAGAGAAATGGTAGCAGTCATTCTTTTCCTTATTTCATTTCTCAAGACAGCTACAGCAAAACGCTGTTCAAGTACACAGTTTTCCATTTCAATATGGCTGACATAATCTACTCCTTAAATACTGCTGCAATAAGATGCACATTTTCAAAAACGTTTATATCAAGAGAATTTAAGCTGAGGATTCACATCTTTTTGGATATTACATTGTGTTGTTGCAAGAGCATTTCCACATGTTTTTACAAAACTTCTGCACCCACTCCTCCAGTGACATGGCAGAAAAATGCTGTGAGAATCTAAAATCTCACACAATTTTTATTACAGAACAAAAACATGGCATTGAAAGACAATTTTATGTGGAAGAATTTGTATTTCAAATGTGAGCACTCTCTGAAATTTGGAAAGTCCTCACTGATGCAGTCATGACACATCCCATATTGTCTGCTTATGGTGATAAACGCAAAGTACATAAATATCAATAGAGCTGGACATTTTCCTCATTATCTCTCACACCTCACTGCTGCAGAATAAATGCATACCTTCAGTTATGTCAAGAAAATTTTTATGAACACATGTAAAATATGACCTAAGTTTAGAAAAACTGATTTAAGGCTCTGATATTAGAAAGGCAGATAAAACTGACATTGCATAAGTAATACTAGTAAAAAAGTAAGCCCAACATGTCATCTAAGTACTTATCTTTAATGAAGCACAGTATTAGCAATGATTAGTTTTATACCAGGAATTTCTTCTGGGTGGAGGGTATGGGGGCACAGCTACCAGAAACTCTCTTACCAGCAATTTGGTTAAAGGGAGGGGTGCAATGCCTGCTCCCCCTTGCTGGCACCTATGTAGGATTTCGATTTAAATACCTTTCAGAATCACATTTCAGCCAGTTAATTTGAGGATATGCAAGGCACAAGAGGTTGACCAGATTTAATACAAGTGTTCTGACAGCTTGCCTTAGGTGTGCACAGTCCTAGGATGCACAGATACTGGGAACACAGGAATTTAAACCTACTCAGATTACGACAGCCTGTCGAAATTATTCTGTGTTGACATGTGGAAATGGAGTCTGTATGATAGACTCAGTCACCATTTAATGAATCTGACCCTAGAAAGAGCAGCCCTGAAAACGAACATGCTCAAAGAAACTCTCAAAACTTAATGTTCCATTTCTGTACATTCAAGCAATGTACAAACTCGTGTAAAAAACCAACAAATGCACACATGCAAAATATATTTTATCACATTCTATAATTTATCAACATGTTGCGATCGCTTTTGTGATCACCATCATCAGGGAAGCTTTATGAGATTATTAGGAATATATCAAACTGCCAAATTATATAAGTGGAACCACTCAATGTTAAAATAAATGCCTCAACCTCTCCCTACGGTCACAAAATGTCAGTCTATGTACTGGTTAAATAATATGAAATTCGGCAGTTTAAAAACAAAATTGGTGTATTGGTATATGTAGTTAATATACACCCTGTTTACTTTGTACAGCTGTGTATAAAAATTGGGAACGATTCATAAATCATTCCCCCTTGTGATACACCCTGTTTTATGACGTGTGTTTGTAAACACTAAAAAATTGTGAATAAACATATAGTAAATAGTACCAAAATACAAACGTAAAATGTTCACTCTCAGAATCTACAACTCATATCTGACATAGGCCTAACCCTTGGAATCAAGCATGAAGGGCTCAGAGAGATGCATTGTTAAGCTCTCATATAATTCCTACTCTCTAGTAGCCTAATTCACAACTTCACTTGATATGCCCATTTTTATAGAGACAGCCAATGCTGAACTGTATAAAAATCATAAGCTACTGTAAAACTGTTTGTTGAATTAGTTGAATTGAAGAGCATTAAAAATATGTTCTCTAAACAGCTACTGGCAAAGATACTTTTCTGTTAAACCTCTAATCTCGAAAACACTACTCTCGTTTCTTTGGCGGCAGGCTGGACTTTGTGTCACTACGAATATGGCCAAGTTTTGCATTTCTTCGCTTGAAGCCAGACTGCTTCCAACAGCGTAGGAAATGACACATCACAAGCAATAAACAGCGAAGTTCTGATGACCGCTGCAACAACGGTAATGTGTTCTGTTTTTGAGGTCTTCTTATCAGTAATATGGTAGCGTACTCAAAGCACCAACACATACGATGTCAGAAGAATGGCATACCAGCCGCGCATATTCCTTACACATGAATGATTTGGAATTGAATGAATGGAAGCAGTCATGGAAATCTGCAGTCACTCATCCGAAAACGAACGTCGCCCTTTGTTGATAAAACACGCAACGACAACTACAAATTTCGGTGAACGAACTTGGCAGAACGCACACTGCATAGAAGTGGACGCTCTTTTGTTTTAATATCATTGTGTATCCGTGAGTATTGGTAATTTCTAGATTTGGGTGTGTGGGGTGTTTCAATTATTTGTTCCGGAATGTGACGGGTTACAACCATGTGGGAAAACAATCTTAAAGCAGAGATGTAAGGTCCGGATGGACGAGTCGTATTGTCTGTTATGTGAGGGCTGAAATATGAAACCGACAGGCTGACGTAAGTAGACATTCGATACGCGTGTACATACAATGACAGACTTGTATACGAATCTGGCTCACATTTACGTATCATGCATGAGTAAACTGCATTCGTACATGCATCGTGTTAACTTCAACGTCTAACAGCGAAATACTACAACTGCCTGTGATGCTAGTGATGGGCACAATCGATTCAAAACTGTCAACTCGATTGCCGCGAACCGTCTAATAACTGTAATGGAAGGGGAGTGGGGAGAACAAGGTTTTTCCATTTCGAAAACCACGTAAACTGTTGCTGCAGAAGACAGGTCCAAACACAGTTTAAAAAAATACTTTGGCTAGATTTGCGCTCTTTGTCATTTTTGTGGGGGAATATGGGGAAGGCGAGTGTGAAGTTCAAAAATGGCAGCCACGCAAGATTTTATTAATCTTTTTTATGTTTTGCTGACCGTGCATCTCAGTATAATATTAGTAATTAACCAACTTAATGCATAAATTATTGTTTTATAATAACATTATTACATGCCTCTACATGTTTCGAGCACTATGTTCTCATCATCAGAAGGTCAAAATTGTATTATACAACATCTGTATCATCACACACTGTAGGTGACCGTCCGGTGCTGTGTATACACACACACACACACACACACACACACATGAGTATATGTTAGATCGTGGAGGTAATAGATGATTATCATGGCTACTAAATGACTGGAGCGGTGCGACGTTTGGAAGGGAGATTTATCAACGGACGTTGACCGGGATGGAAGCTCGATGAGTTTGTGACTGTGGACATAACGGTGTATAAGTGTCCTGCAAATAAGTCGCGAACCGAGTGTCCAAGCGACTATTAGAATAACGGAATTTGAGTCTACTCCTTTCCCAATAATACCAATGCTGCGGATAAGTACTCGTATCTTGGTAATGACAGAACTGAACGATTAGAGTAAGAAAGTTCTACCGGCACTTCTTTTGTTTGGTTTTCTTCTTCTGTTGTTTGTAACTGTGTGCGGGTTTTTTTTCCCCCCCTGGAAGAAGAAAGCAACCAGTGTCGCCACAGCGAATGCAGATTTCGAGGTGATAGATATTTATACAATTATCATTCAGACTGTCCTATTTCCTTGATCCTAGAATCACCTTTTATTCACAGTTCAAAATTATTTAATCCGGGCTGCAGTAATCAAATCGTCAATTTTATTTCGGCGCGTGCTTCGGAAAAGGACCAATTTCAGAATTTGTTAAACGAAGTGAATTCGGCGTACAAAGGACTACGTACAGTACGTTACGTACACACACACACACACACACACACACACACATACACGTTCCATGGATCCATTAGTGTGTCATAAAGACAGCAGGGTGTGGAACAAGCCATAAATACATAAATGTACAAATTTACAGCGTAAAATACCACAAACGTTTTATAAAAAACACTAAAAATCATCTTTAAACATAAAAAGTTCATCTACAGGGTAAAAGGTGTGTGTGTGTGCGTGTGTGTGTATGTGTGGGTATAGTATGTGTGTGTGTGTGTGTATATGTATGTGTGTGTGTGTGTGTGTGTGTGTGTGTGTGTGAATGTTCTTAAGGCTGCTTTAAATTTTGCCTTTCCATATTTCAGGACTGTAATGTTATGTACCGTAATGTTAGGTACTGTAATGTTATGTACTGTGATGTTATGTACCGTAATGTTATGTACTGTAATGTTATGTATCGTAATGTTCGATGGTTTAGTCGAAATTCGGTTAGTTGTCGAACTGAATGTCTGGGTGAATTTCTTCAGTTTTTGAAGAATAACAACATGTCATATCAAGAATTAGGCTCACACGGACTTGCTTTTGTAGAATAAATTTGTTTACAACTCACTAATTTCGAATGGCAAGAACAGTAATGGATGTTTTGTATGCAAGGTCAGAAGGTTGATTATTCAGTACTTTAGTTAAAACATATACAAAAAGGGTCCTTCTATCTATTTATCTTGAATGCTACAAGACGTGTGGGGGAGTGTAGATGGAAACAATTGTGCTACAAATGTGATTTCATGTACTATTGCAGTATATGTTTTGAGTACTAATATGAACATTTTGTCGTAAAATGTCACGTTTTTCCCGCGGAATTAAACTCTTAAGGGTGTCTTAGAGTATTTGCTTAAAGATATTAAAAGTAAAGCCATCTAATAAGAAAACCTACAATATAAATAAACACTGAGCAATTTACTGATCGATCGATTTATATACGAAGCACAAATTTATGGTGCCATCAATACATTTCTAACAGATACTGCAGTCTGCTTTGTGTGGATTTAAAGACCTCACATTCCTTGTTGACCATATCGTGATGAAAGAGGAAGGCCATCTCTGATATGCTGTTTAACAAAGCAGTCAACTCCATGGTTCAGAGTCTTTCCTGAAACGTTGACAGTTAACAAGCTGATCAATACGCTTCCTACCTGGAACGTCTTTGAACACAATGACTGTAAATGAACGTTCACACACCACCACAATCACAGATACAGTGATCCCAAGTTTATTCAGTTGTCATTGGCAGACTAGTGGAGATGTATGGCAACATTCTGCGCCTGCGTTCTGTGTCGCGTAATATGGAATAGCCTATAAGAAAGATCATCTGTTACATGATCAGCAGCATCGATGATGACAGACTATGCAGACTGTTTAACATCCACTATAGCGATAGTGTCGGATATTCAAGGCGACTTTTTTTATGAACTTTCATCGTCTGAAAAGTTATTTGAATTGTGCACAGCCTCACTAATTACACTGCATTTCGAAATTATGTAGTATTTTAGTCTTTGTTATGTACCACCGTGAATATATTTTATGGACCAATCTAATTGGCTGACTAATAACCAGTCAACGAACTAACTAAAAACTGAATAACAAGCAACCAGCCAACTAACCACTAACTTGGTAGCTGAATGACTAAAAACACACAGTAAATAACAAACTCCATGTAACAGAGTCCGCTTTGTGAAGCTGATATTTCTTCTACGCAAGAAATTTTCGGCACATTTTGGAAGTGGAAGCTACAAGAGCCCGCCACTTGTCGCTATCCTAAGCCAAATTAAACCCCTGCATCTCACGTACTGTTTCTTTAAGATCCTCTCAGTGTTATTCCAGGTAAGTCTATGCCATTCCCGTGGTCTCTTTTGTTCAGGTTTTGCCACCAAAGCCGTGTATAAATTTTTCTTCTCTCCCTACCCCGCCTATCTCATGCTCCTGGATTCTGTCATTGCACTAATGTTCGGCGAGCAGTTCAAATCGTTACCCACATTCTGCAATTTTCTTCACCATTCTCTTGAGGACACGATGTTTTCTCTTGCTGCTAGGTGCTTTTCTGTCGGTGTATAAACGTGTAACTTACCTGACTTCAGGATTTGAACGGAACAATGCACACTGGTAGGACGAAATAATTAATTCCTTGAAACTAAAGAAAACAGAACTTTACAAAATTCCAGTTGCAACGGACGGCGTAGCAAATACGGTACTATGCCGAATGGGTCGTCTTGTGCAGTGTCGCGCGGTGCTTGGTGAAGTTTGTTCTATGGCTCGGGAGAAGAACTGTGTGTAGCCAAAGTTCGAATTATTACGTATATAATATCGCACAGCTCTGAAAAGCATTCTTATAATAAGACCAACCAGATGCACTAATTTCTCAAATTTATTTTTGGAATGAAACTCTACATGTTTCGGACGGTTCCTCTGTCCATCATCAGGATGGACAGAGGAACCGTCCGAAACATGTAGAGTTTCATTCCAAAAATAAATTTGAGAAATTAGTACATCTAGTTGGTTTTATTATAAGAATTTATCACGATGCATGGTCACCTGAACGTCAAATTCTGAAAAGTGTGTCGCCATCTTAAAACTTTAAAGCACTAAATTCATGTAAATAATATTTAAAAATTAAAATAGTGCCCTCAGCAGACAGCCGCACTAGCTCACCCGGCATGACGACAAGGCTACTGGCTGAATGACCAAGAATTACCATGACCATGGTCAAATTTCCATTAGAGGCAAGAAATGTTTCTCTGCTCCACAACTGCAGACCAGATCTGACCTGAACTTACCTTCTATACAGTGGTATTGGAGGATGATATCCCGGGGGTAAAGAGGCCAAGGCATGAAGCTGGCCACTCACCTCCATCTCGTACCCAGGTCTTCAAGACGTGGGCATGGACGGCTTTCTTTTATCTTTATTTCACAGTAAATACACTGCACCTGTCTTACAAGACGAACTGGTTAATGTTGTTTAGTTAAATACATAAATTGCCATCTATCCTGAGAATTTTACGAAAGAGTTAAATATACTCTATGGGTTGAATACAAACTCTTTTACTGCTGAATCAAGCGGTATATATATATATATATATATATATATATA
>Ga0136643_10014007_pt1 | contig 12022 bp, 10 predicted proteins | sample TergutLab28metaG_FD_96883 | JGI IMG/M metagenome (GOLD analysis project Ga0136643, IMG submission 96883) | Labiotermes labralis P1 segment gut microbial communities from Petit-Saut dam, French Guiana - Lab288 P1 (version 3) (version 3) | ecosystem: Host-associated > Arthropoda: Insects >...
AAACACTTTTTTCTTTGTTCGGTTTTTATTTTTTTTTAAAATGAATCCCTTTTTTAGAAGTTAAGTTTGGGAGGACTTGTTCCGGCCCCACCCCCCCCCCCCCACCTTTACATCGTTTCAAGTACGCAGTGCTTGTTGCTTGCCTCATTTCCCCTCATAATTGCCCTGTCATTTGCTACTAACAGTATGGAAAATAATCCTTCTGGGAAAGCTGACAGTGGCTTAATCTCAACGGGCCTCTTCCGGATTTATGAACAGCATTTGCTGTTCCATCCGCAGTACATGTCCCAGCCACTTCATCTTCCTTTAGGCCTACGTTGTTTTATCATTTTAATATCTTTTATTAAAAAGGGAGATCCAAGCATTGACGTCTTTTGGATGTTGTTCGATTTGCCATCTTTCAAGTTTATTGTTTTACATAACTCTCATGCAGACTTTACGGCACTACATCAGTTGCTGACAGGACTGTTGTTCTTTTGCCACCCATGCTACCGTCCTGTACGTCAGTATCTTTGAAATTAGGTGTAGCAATATAAAATACGCGTGTAATATTTATCAGCTAATTTAATATCAGATCTATTTCCCTCTGTTTCGGTATCATTTATCAACGTTCGTTCCCAATCAGTTGTTTATACCTCTTCCTTCGTAATGCTTTCTTTTGTTTTCCTATAATACGAAACTGAAATACTTGCCGAGGCATTTTTATGTGAGATTTCCTTGTATGCTTGATCCGCTGCATATTCACGCCTGGGCTCGTATTCCGTTGGTGCTGAGGTCTTATGTCCCGACCTAATATATTGTGCGGTTTTCTTATCAAAATCATATTTCATAAATGTGTGTGTTGTGACTGACGAACCAATGATAATATTGTTCCTATACCTTAATGTATTAATGATCTGATCGTGAATTCTGTCATGACGACATTTTGCTTTTACGTTACAGCTTTGCATGTTCAAGCGACGCTTCCCACTTGGGGTGGTGGCGGTAGAGTGACTTCTTGTGATGTAACATTTTTTATTTGATGGTGTAAAGAGCGTGTCAAGTTGTAATGGTGTGTGCACTGGTGTATGAAGCTCTGAAACGCTGTTCTTCACGAAGTTCTAATTGTGGACTTGGTAGTCTTAATGTTGAGTGTAGACTGACGGTTATAATGTCTCATTCCACCCTCACTTGTAGAAATTCTGCACCGGAATAGTGACGGTGCTCCGGTGCTTCGTCGTCGTCACCGTTGCCACCGTCGTTACAATATGTCGTTTTCTGTTTTAAACCACGTTTTATCAACCGGATTGGTGTGCTGGATTTGAGGAGGGGGAATAAAACAATGTAAGGTCATTTATTTCAGTATTTAACCAACTTGATGCACAAAATTTCTTTCACAATAAGTTTTATTTCATGTCTGTACATGATTCGAGCACATGTGCTCGAATCATGTACAGACATGAAATAAAACTTATTGTGAAACAAATTTTGTGCATCAAGTTGGTTAAATACTGAGATGCACGGTCAGCGAAACGGCAAAAAAATGTAAGGTCAGTGTGTTGAGTGCGAGAGTCCAGTGAGGAGGATCGCTGTAGACAGAAATAAGGAAGGAAGAAATGAGTGCAATAAAGAAAAATAGAAAGACATGGTGGATCAACGAAAAATAATAATGTGTAAGTAGAAAAAGAACAAACAAGCGAAGGAAGGAAAGCAGGTAAGAAAGAGAACGTTTTTATTTCTCTGTGACTTTTATTTTCAAGTCCCTGTGTTTCCAGTACCTTTCATTTTAACGTTTCGTATCTCTTGTTAAATCCGGAATGTTCTTATCCCATCTCACGTTTTTATACGCTTCTGCTTTATCATTTTACTGCTCTGGCGGTCAGAAGCAATTTATTTCAGTTTGCTACGGAAAATGTCTTCAGCCACCAGTAGGCGTGCTGTGACTACAATGCGCAGCACGTAACTGGTTTGTAGGTCGAATCAGAGACGGTTCGTTATCATTGAAACGTGGGAAATGTATTGTCTTTATCACTTCTCCTGGTTTCCCTGACATTGTGGTTGATAATGCTGCATGCATTGAATGCCATTCGGTACGCTGTAATAATATCGTATTCTATGCACTACAGTCCTCACGAAATAGACAGTCGCTTAGCTAGCCAAGACATTTGCCTTTTCTTTAGGACTACAGTGAGTAAATACTGTGCTGAGAACAGCCCGCCACTGCGTGCTGAGTTTATCAGTTTAATCCATTCCGCAAACTCACGCCTCTTTTTTGAAGATACATCTAAACCCCAGATCTCCCTATGCTCTGAGTTCAGGCTTTTGGGATCTAAATTTTGAATGCTATCCTTTTGTGAACCTGAGATTTTTTATAATGTCTTCAAAGAGTATGAAACTTTCTAACGTAAAACAACTTTAAATTTGACTTGGCTCTTTTTATGGTTACAAGTAGGTAGGATCACAGAACTGCATCTGCCTCCAGATATTCAAGCCGTATGGCTATTCAAACAAGTTTCCTTTGAAAAAACGGTAATGTAATCTTCAACATCTCGGTTCCCAAAATACGAAAGAACGTTAAATATTTCTGTATACAATTTACAAGTCTGGGGAGGGAGGAGTTTTTTTTTAAACTAAAAGCACCCCGATTTCATGTGTACGTAAGAAATTTAGATTTGACATTTACGAGTTTCCGGATGTCAGGATGTGTATTAACATATAAAGTACTGTGTTGGACACAGTTGCTTTTAGTGGCTGATAAGCGTTATTCGCTCTGATGCGCAGATAAACAGCACGACACTTCAGTCGTTACTTGGGATTAAAGATTCGCTGACGGTACGAAACAGAAAATGGAACGTTCGATCGAGTCGGATGTTTGTTTATTCAGTAGGTTATTTCATAGCGCTGTATCTGTTACAGATTATTTTAGCATCGAAGGGAACATTGCCTTTGAAAAATTCGAAAGATCTAGGGTGGAAATGATTCGATTTTTTTTTCAACTCACTATTCTAGCATTCGCCTGTTAACATCAAATAAAACCACGAAGGTCCTCAGTCAGGAGGATGGATGCTGCGGTCGAGATTTGAGCCACCCACTTCGCGGACGTAATTTGTCGGTATCGCAGTGTGTCGCCATGACTGGTACAGAACAGCACGAAGTATGAATGCCTGGAAATTTCAGAATTTCTTAACTGAATTGCTTACGGGAGGTTATAGAAACCAGAGTCGCGTATTGAGATACATTTCTTAGCTTTTAAGTGAATCCAGAATCAAACTGTGTTAGCAAAGTACTGTTCCATGCTTATAACTCTGACAAGCAAGGCACTAAAAGTTTTATCTCTTTTTCTCAGCGAATTGAGCCTCTTGACAGACCAGGATAAAGATGGGAGAACACTGATGAATTTGATCTCGATGAAGTATTGTGAAGGCATGGAATTAGTTACACAGGTTGTGACAGACTCCAGTTATGAATTTTTATTAATCTGTGGGTACGACAGAAGACTTGGTGACGTAAGTGGTTATTCATTAATTCCCAAACGACACTGACGTGGTAGCTACATGTACCTGTATATACACATCCCTCCACGCATGCGTATTCACTTTTCTTTTCTTTTTTTCTCTCTTCACGTCTGGGTTTTGTATTAAGGGAAATGTAGGAGTTTAGTAGTCATTTGACTGAAGTGGCATTCATATGTTGTCTGTACATCCCTGGACTGAAGGAGAGTTGCAGATATCCTGCTGCTACCTTCCTGTCCCAAGAGACAGATTCAAAAACAAGATGGAAGCTACGAGTAGTATTGGACGTGTAGGATTAGGAAAGTGCTCGGTTATCGAAAGCTCCAGCTAGCGGGAGACAAAGGAGAATTTTGTGGGCTTCCTGGCATTACCTCCTCCACTATACGTCACCCTATCCGTGTTGTAACTGGCTGTCTAAAGACAGAGACATATTGGTACGCGTTTATCACGTGGTATTAACACACCACGATACTGCAGACCCCCTCCTCTTGTTGCAGCACAAAAATGTTTTGTGGTTTGGAATTAAAAGTTTCAGCTTTTAAAACTTTGCTATGCTCAGTGTCAAGGCGTAAATGCACTTTATAAGCGAGTTAAAACATAAATCTGTCGGCATTACTTACAGTACAAAGAGGCTGGAATACTACAAGCAATACGTTTGTGTTAAAGTGCCAGTAGCAGCGCCTGTACTCTTTATCATAATTTGTCTCAGAATTAACGTACGTATGTGTTGTCGGTATTTCTATATCTATGTAATGTCACAGCTGTTTATTTTGGACTGATCCTGTTCACAAGGTACTTTAATTTCTCCTATTTGCATCGTCTTTATTGCCGTTCACAAGGTGAAGGTACAATCTCAATACTGCCCGAAACTTCTATTTACATAATCGGTTTCATTTCCCGGGCTGTGTATAATTTCTTGTTATTGAGGCCAAAACTGCGAGAGTGAGGCATACGGGTGGTGACGAAGCTAAGAAGGCAGATGTTCTTGAGACAGTTTGTGACAGATAAAGTGCTCATCCCTCGTAACGGGTAACAGAAGAACCATCTCACGACGTATTTGTTTTCAGTGAAGTTACTGCTGTTTGCGCGTTGTGTTTGTGAAACGTTTCAGTGGGCCGCAAGGAGGAAAAAGTGGCGTATGTTTTGGAATCGTCAGAAAAGCAAACAAAGCAAAATGTCTGCCGCAGTAAGAATTGTCATTCGTTCGTGTGTACCGCTAGTACCTGTGATTCAGGTTAGGAGCCAGTGGCTATGACGAACGTTTGGGTTCCGTGCAAGGCGGGACAGCTGGTGTGAGACTATTCACTTTGCAGGAAGGACTGTGCCCTATCAGTTAATTTTGTGGTAAAAGTACAGTTAAATAGATTATACAGGGTGAGCCACGAAAAAGTAGCCCGGGTCCTTAGCTTAGCGTAAATACAGAAATTAATACAGTAGCCAAATGCTGAAAGGATATATCATCATAGATGTTGAAAGTGGTTGACTCCTGCATCAATACACAGCTGCGCACGTCTAATCATGCTGAGGTATGCCGGATGTAACATAGTGATTTTGATGGCTGCATCTGCGTGGCTGATGTTGTCCCTCAGCTCCTCTACGAATCAAATCCACACACGATACAGGAACTGAAGGACAACATCAGCCACGCAGTTGCAGCCATCAAAATCCCTGTGTTACATCCGGTATACCTCAACATGGTGACAGCACGTTTGATGACTAACTGTTCAAACACTCTGTGCAATAGACATACTAACGCCAGAGAGAATATCACAAGGACACGTGCAAAACGGAAGGCGGGCTGATTTTTCGTGGCCCATTCTGTATAACTAAAGCGAACCTTCCGCTCTGTTGTTCGGTAATAGAGAAAAAATGTGTAAAGAAATGTTACGAGGTTATTATGAAGAAAGTATTATGGACGCTGGTCAGAACTGCCGTCGAAAAATTAACCGTAGATTACGAGGGTGTATTTAATTTACTGCTGATCCCGGTGGCCGCACGGTCTGAAGCGTAGGTTGCGGCCGCTCTCTTGCTGGGATTGTGGTTCGAATCCCGCCGGTGGCATGGATATCTCTCATGAGTGTCGTGTGTTTTCAGGTAGTCTCTGCGTCGGACTGTTCACTCGTCCAGAGGACTGTTACCTAGTCTGAATGTGATCGTGAAGCCTCGGTAGTGAGGCAGCTCTGACCCACTAGGTGGTGTTGTGCCATGGAAAAAAAGAATTTAATTTACTGTATTTTTCTAATCGTATACCTTCTCTTTTAAAGTCCTCACCTTCATTCAAGCTGGCCGCACGTGGCTGTAGTAGAATTTTATTTCGGAGTTAATGTTAATAAAAATCCAACCAGATGCAACAGTATGCAGATATTTATTTACTGGAAAGTCACTCTACATGTTTCGGGTGTCACAGCATCCATCATCAGGAGTACTAAAAACTGTAACCGCAACCTCCGGTACAGGTCATATTACTGGTACAGCTACTTCCCTCCAACGTGGCCTGATCAGGCGGGACTAATACCTAACGCATTTCCTTGAATTTTCGCATCCACAACTTAGAATGAGGATAACATGTTTTATGAGCTGATTAAAATTGTTGACATATTCTCCTGCGATCTGTTATCAGATGATTTTTTTGCTAGCGAAACCCGGTCTCTTATGTGTTTACATCATGGTTGAAGGTTAAGTAGATTACCATATCCGCTGTGCTGTTGGTGTCATTTCAGTAACACTCAGAAATTGCCTTCATTTTAATACAAGATAAACCCAGAGACACTTTTACATTGTGTAGTCACGCCGTTCTTCGTTGTCGTCCTCAACCTGACGTCTTTTTTCTTTTCCCGTTACAATGTATTCAACTCCTACCATCTTTTTGCCGGACGTCCCTCCGATCTTACGTTCTTCGAATTACATATTCGTGGAGCAGCTTATAGATTTGAATTTCAAGCACTGTTTCGTTGCAAATGTTCCAGTCGATTTTTGTGATATATTTTTAGATGCGTTCATAAAGTGGTTGCGACAAGCGACTATTAGCTTCGTCGTGTCCATCCGTCCACACGGAACAGGGGGACTTATACCAAACGCATTTCCTTGAATTTTTTCCCCCATCTTTGCACATTCAGATTTTGATTAAAGTAGGACAACAGTAACGTACACTTTACGCAAATACATATTGTTATGGTATCTTTTCTTATTTCTGAGAGAGGCTGTGCCAGTTACCGCGCTGAGACCGAAGAAGGAGTTGACGATCTAAATTTAACAGTAGAGCATTATCTATTATGAATCTTCCCATTTATGATACATCAGTATTTACGAAGTATCGAATACATTCGTTTGTAAATAATTTGTTCCCGTCCAGAAAAATCTTATAATTGTTGCAATACCCGCATTTTACAGTGTTTTTCTGAACATTCACGAATTCCAAATATATGGACAATAACAGGGAACGCGCCAGAAATATTACCTGCGGCGGACATTTACTAATTTGTTCGGTATTGCGTTGGTATGTTGATTTTTTGCATATTTTCGTTACGCTTATGATTCGTCAGTTTGTAAAGTGCTGATGCTCTGGGTAAACGCATTTTCGCTTTCCCGTTGTACCCATGAATTTTCTCTCGTTAGTATCCAACATTCGGATCCATAGAAAGGCATATACATGGTTGTCATTAATCTCCATTATTGCAAATAAATTTGCCGATCCCGATGGTCGCGCCATCTAAAGCATAGTCCAGCGGCCTCTCGCTTGCTGGTACTGCGGTTTCGCATTCCACTGGGCATGGACGTTTGTCTGTTGCAAATGCTGTGTGTTGTGCAGGTAGAGGCTTCTGCGACTGGCCGATCCCTCTTCCAAAGGAGTTTCGCCGAGTGTATGTGTGTGTCTTTGAGTGTGATCAGGTACAACAACCTGACTCACCTACAATAGTAGGCAGAAGAAGTCAGACTAAGAAGGACAGAAAATGAATATTCCATACTGCCTGCATTGCCTTCTCATGCGTCTTCTCTTGTTCACAAGTACCTGATACTGGTTCCACTCCTGAACCAAATGAATCCAATCTAATTTTACGTTTTTGTTCGATGCATCTAGGGGTTGTTTTAAAATATTAAAACGTACCTATTTGCACTCTGTTGAATTAATTTGTGACAAAACCAATCTGCCCCTCTACACACCACTTCCTTAAGAGGTAGTTTTAATAACATCTTCTCAACTACTTAATGTGTTTTGATGTTTTGCTGACCGTGCGCATCAGTATAATCTTAGCAAATGACCAACTTAATGCACAAATTCTTGTTTTATAATAAGTTTATTATATTCCTCTACATGTTTCGAGCACTGCTGTACTCATCATCAGGAGGTAAAATTGTATTATACAACATCTGGTATCGTCACACTCTGTAGGTGGCCGTCCGATGCGCACACAGAGAGTGACGATACCAGATGCTGTATAATACAATTTGACCTCCTGATGATGAGCACAACAGTGCTCGAAACATGTAGAAGAATATAACAAACTTATTAAAACACAAGAATTTGTGTATTAAGTTGGTCATTTGCTAAGATTATATATTAATGTGTATCTCCCAAATGTTTTCACTCATATTCTTCGACTAAAATACTGTGTTTATCCTCTCTTCCCTTCATTCTGCCTTTTTCGCTCAACTGATTCTTCTGATTTGATCCCTCAAATGATCCTTGACGTTTGTCGTTACTCTGTCCTGAAGGCTATTTATGTCCAGTTGCTGGAATTAGCTCCGGCATTGAAGTGTCATGCTGCAGCAGGAATGTCCGTTTTGACGTACCACGTATACCAGACGTGAGACTGTGAGAGTGAATACAACCCGTGAATTCTGTTTACACGTCATACAATAGTGTCAGAGAGGCTGTCGATCCACTACGGCGCAACAGTAGCTGAATGTCATGCGATTCGGGAGGTTACTGTCTGAGGGTGAAAGGTGAGGAACAGACTGAAATTATTAGCAGTTCGGACACTGTGGTAGACGAATTCCCATACGCCAGCACTGCCCAGCGGTACATTCTTCAGGTACAAATTTCGTACCATGCGAGGTTCGAGGTTCTCGCGTCGGTGTTCAATATCCGTGTCGTCCGTGATATGACGCGGTGTAGATTGGTACATGGTAACCGATGTTTAGGACTGGCTGCTGCCTCCATCTTCAGAGTAGTTCAAGAACAATAGACGACCATGAATATGAAGGAAGCAAGCAAGCTGCTGCTGAAACGTCGTTAATTATATGTAAATCTACCGAGCGCTACTTCTGAATCTGACTGAATCTTGTTTTCTCTTGCCGAGTAACTCGTTTTGTATGTCTAGGCGTTCTTAGTCTTATCGTGAAAGCGAGAAAGCATTTCGTGAAGAAGCATAATGTGAATCTTAGTTTTTATTAGAAAAGTTCTGACACTTTCTTTGAAGAAAGGGAGTTAATTTACGAAGACAAAATTTATTTCAGTGCTTTCATTCTAGAATTACGTGCTTACTTTCTTATGCCCCTCGTTCTGTTCTCTGATTCACTTTACTAACTTTCCGCATCTTGGTCTTTAGCCACCAGGAAATATAATTTTGTTGAAATGCGCCTGGTTTTTTATTCGGCCTGGGTGATGTTTGTTTTACGGAACAAGGGAGTGGCATTATAACAGCAACCCGTGAAACCGGATATAAATTGTAACTACATTCATCCTGGTACCAACTTATTCTGATCCATATTTTTGTACATTATATACAGTTCTATTTGACCCTGAGAGAGGGGATGTGACAAGAGAATGAGGAAAATTCCGTAGCGCGGGGTTTCATAGTTTTTGGTCCTCTGCAGATACGAGCTTTAGTTTATCGTCAGACCGACGGCTTTGAAGTCATAGGTCGACAGTCTGCCAGCTTCGTCCTCAAAACTAATAATAAATCCTACGATGGCTCTGGCCAGTATGTGTTCTTTTTCTGAACGGTAGTTGCTACTCTACTTGGGATAGAATTGTATTGTTTTGTTAAATAACATTCACTATAACACTGAACAAAGCGTATGTATGGACGTGTTATTTTAAATGTCGGAGAAATTTCTCGAACGTGTCTTTCTCTCAAAAGTAGAAATTTTCATAAAATTTCAAAGTTTCGTTACGTGGAATCGGGTTGGGGAAAAAAAGACAACCCGAAAAAAGACACATAGTAACCACTGAAAACCCCGATGTTAAGGTCGATGACAAGCGGGTCCAAACTAGTTGCTTCTCTTCGCCCTTAGTTTCAACAGAGTGTTAAGGTAGGTAGGTTTTCACCCATTTTATAGGCCACGAAGGCCCTTAGGGTGAGTAGAGGTATAGCTCTACTCTTTCTAGGACCTCAGCACTCTAGATGGGATAGGGGGTCACTCCCACCTCCCGGCCGCCTCTACTCCCGGCAAAGACACGGTACCCATTGTACAGGAGTCTCGGTGGTCCCCAGGGCCAGTCTGGACGGGCGGAAAATCTCGTCTCCACCGGGCTTCGATCCCGGTCCGTCCAGCCCGTAGCTCAGTCGCTATAACAACTGAGCTACCCGTCCCGCAAAGTGTTAAGTTTACGACCCTAAAAATGACAGTTGTACATTGTCTGCTGCCTGCAGGCTGTGAACCAAGAGCTGGGTACTGCAGCTGAGTACTGCAGCTGGGTAGTGCAGCTAGGAACTGCAGTCGGGTACCGCAGCTGAGTACTGCAGCTGGGTACTGCAGCTGAGTACTGCAGTCGGGTACCGCAGCTGAGTACTGCAGCTGGGTACTGCAGCTGAGTACTGCAGCTGGGAACTGCATCTGGGTACTGCAGCTGGGAACTGCAGTTGGGTACTGCAGCAGAGTACTGCAGCTGGGTACTGCAGCTAGGAACTGCAGCCGGGTACCGCAGATGAGTACTGCAGCTGGGTACTGCAGCTAGGAACTGCAGCCGGGTACTGCAGCTGGAACTGCAGCTGGGTACTGCAGCTGGGTAGTGCAGTTGGGTACTGCAGCAGGGTACTGCAGCCGGACCCATAATTTGCGTCTGATTCTGAAGTTGTGTGCTTGGATGAAGCGAGTACGTAAACAGTCGTAACAATTCATACTGACATTAGCCATGCGGTTTTCTGTATGGTCAGAACTAACGTTGTCAGTGTTACGGCGGCATGTGTGCCGCCACAACACTGACACCGTTTGTACCGACACGCACAGTCGAACAAGACTTGTAATTTTAGCTAAGCACTGGTTGTGGCTCCCTGATAATGGTTCCTGCGTGAACCGAGACATGTTGGAGCGGCTTTTTTAAGTTTAATTGGTTTTTAACAATTCAACGATTTTATATATTTGAGTGCATTAGTTGGACAATAAAGCATTTGGTATCATTGATGCACGGTATAACCATGAAGATGCCTGGTAGATTATTTGCCTCTGCTGCATGGAGTTAATTTGTAGTGTCAACGTCTCAGTATATTCCCCCGATGATGGCTATGGTCATAGTGAATTGTGATGCTGTCATCTGTCTGTTATAATCTCCGGACATTTTCCTTAAGGTAACTGAGGGAAATAATGCAAGATAGTCGATATACTCGTATACTGGCACATGGCTGAAACCGTAGGCTGCACTTTCGTACCAAATTTTTTTATATATATATATATATATATATATTCGTGGTTCCGTGCATCGTAATTCTAGGGTGAAGAAATCAAACGAGATGCAACAGTATGCAGATATTTAGCGGTAAATAAATATCTGCATACTCTTGCATCTCGTTGGATTTCTTCAGCCTCAAATCATGTGTGAATTCATAACGTTTGTTTGGTGTTATGTACTGTGTATGTGTGTTTGTGCAATGTCTCACCTCGCTCGGAATGTACTACAATATGTGACAGGTGGGCATGATTATATTGTTGATTTTGTGACCGAAATAACTACTCTGAAGAAAGACATTTTTCAGAAGCTATTAGTCGTTCATCTGGTGAAGAAATTCTCAATCTTTGACGGACTCTGAAGGTTCAATCACATGTTCACGACAGTTCCGTCCCTGGCTCCTATCCTGAGCTACTTCAGTTCAGTCCAGGCCCACGCCCTTGTGTGCACTGATCAGTGATGTGTTTCGATTTTACTGCCATGTAATTTGCAGTTCTAAATTCAGTTGTGGCTTATCGTTGTGTAACACAGAAGACAGTAGTTAGGATGCGGTGATGTCGGTAAGGCCACTGCAGACCTCGCGACACAGGGACGCCCGCAAACGTACGGAATGCTAAAATTTGTTGTGACCTCATTCGGACTGGATTCCATTCTTCTTGCGGGAGGCAAAATTCTGGATCTCTGTTACGAAATCTGGGAATAACTTCGCTAATAAATATAAGAAAGCCCCGATCAGTCTGCGTCATTAGGACGCAAATGCGAATGTAGATTTTGGCGTTCAGGTGACCGTGCATTGTGATTAATTCTTATAATAAAACCAACTAGATGCACTCAATTCTCGAATTTATTTTTGGAATAAAATTCTACACGTTTCGGACAGTTCCTCTGTCCATCATCAGGAGTTTTTCACTGTACACACATC
>Ga0136643_10014010_pt1 | contig 12021 bp, 8 predicted proteins | sample TergutLab28metaG_FD_96883 | JGI IMG/M metagenome (GOLD analysis project Ga0136643, IMG submission 96883) | Labiotermes labralis P1 segment gut microbial communities from Petit-Saut dam, French Guiana - Lab288 P1 (version 3) (version 3) | ecosystem: Host-associated > Arthropoda: Insects >...
CAGGCGGCAGCAGATTTTTTACCTTCACAATACTGTAAAAGTTAAAAATTCAAGGAACTTTCCTTACCCCCCCCCCCCATACGTCTTCACAAATCACAGGAAAATTTATACAAACATGTTGTCAGGGAACTGCTTAGCGATCAGTTAAAAGAAGGTACATACTTTCATTAATGCTGTTGGCTTGTTAGGAATCAAGTTTGCCAGTGACCACATGAAATGTACAGTCATCATGAAGGGGACATATTATTTAAAACTGTGTAACATATTTGACAGGGATCTTCATGTTTGCACCGTGCATCAATGATAATTAAACACTTTGTTATCCAACCAATGCACAACATATAATGTACAGATACATTTAAAATTATAAAATATTTAAAAGTGCTCCAACATGTTTCGGATCACAGAGGATCGATCATCAGGGAGCCTTGTACAGTGCTTGGCTAAAAATTACAGGAATGATTCTATCGTGTGTGTTGAAATGAACGTGTCAACGGACACGATAGAACCATTCTTGTAATTTTTAGCCAGGCACTGTACAAGGCTCTCTGATGATCGATCCTCTGTGATCCGAAACATCTTGTAGCACTTTTAAATATTTTATGATTTTAATTGTATCTACATGTTATATGTTGTGCATTTGTTTGGATAAAAAAGTGTTTAATATTTGACAGGGAATTTGTTTTCTTACGTAACACAGAATTTTCTTCTTTTTTTAGAGACATTTCCAGACGAAAAATGATACAATATTGTGACTGCTCACTGAACTCTGAGGCGACACATTTTCATTAAAACCGGTGGAGTCACACAGACAGGCAGACATACAGACTGTAAACACATAAAAATAATGCACGAACTTTCCCATATCCGAACATAACAAGAAAAAATAACTTCAGTTATCTGACATTGGTACGAATATGGTGCAAGTTTCAAGGGTAAAATTTGAAAAAGACGATCTCTAGTTATGATTTTCACAAACAACCCTACAGTGATATATTATTATACAGTATGGCTCTTCAGGGGTTCTATATCACAATATTCCTGGATATGAACATCGTGTTTTTAAAAATGCTTCTGAAAGACGGTTTCAGCGAACAAGCAAACATGTAGAGTTTCTTCTCGTCGGCAATGATCAAGGATGAGATGCAAACAGAAACATTGATCATCAGCATCTTCCTCCATAGATTAGGTCGTTTGAACTGTCACGGAGTCAACGTATTGCGGTCTTTTCCAGGGGCGTCCACGATCTCTTCGCCTTCGGGGTTTGTATTTGAGGGCGTGTTTCGGGAGTCTGTTTTTATCCATTCTTTCAAGGTGGCTGATTCAATTTTATCCCAGGCTGTGTATCTCTGCTTATTAGTATTTTATTTTCCTTAGGAGGGTTACCAGCCCATTCGAAAACCCCCGTTCTTGGACGACCAGTTTATCTCTATTATTCTGGCTTCTCTCTTATGGCCTGTCCGGCTTGGGAGGCCCTACCAGAGCGTGTAGTTCCCGCCGATATAACCCGTAAGGTCATTAAGGCGCGCAAGCCCCCACGCCACGACAAGGTGGAAACATTCAGAGGAGAGAAACATTGATAATTCTCACTATTACTTGGAGACAATAAGACAGAATGTCAGCTCATGCCTATATGCCTCACACATATTAGTGTCCCCTAAGTTTCCTTATCGAATAGTATGTGCAGTTTGTTTCCGCATTCGTGCTACGTTCCTCAACTATCTCTATCATCTTGAAGCCAACGCACTAGTAAATCACTTATTAGGGTCCATAAATTTGTGATGAGAATCGTGGAAACTTTATCTATTCATCAAACTGTGTGTTACCGTGCATTGAAAACACGAAAAGGATGGAGAAGTTTTGTTTAGATTTTAAACGGTTCATTTATTTCACGCAGATAAAAACTTGTAAAACAGAAATTTACCAAGAGGTTTTTAGGCTCTTTATACGTCTATCCGGCCATGTGTGATCCAATGCACCCTTTGCGACATGTTTAACTCTCCATTTTTACGACAGACATCAGACACAACTGAACTCATAAATTTGCTGCCAATCACAAATCACCTGTAGAATAAACAGCATTGAAATTCAAACTAACCAGACTATCTTACCTTGCATCTTTGTTTGTTTCCGTCTCTCGTAGCCGCTCAGCAGTCAAGACGGCCCTTTCTTATTGGTTAGGTTGTAGGCCTAACATTAGTTTTCTGTTTGTAATCCAGTATTCAACAGCACTTTGCAGATATTACATTTTCAAACACCCTAATTTCACCACCACAACAAAGGCAATTTTTTATTTTATTCACTAAACTTCGCAGTGCTTATTTTTCACCTACTATCAGCACAATTATCGCCATTACTGCCAGCTGCGCTGATCTATCCTCACTACGTGGCCGGCGTATTCCGGCACAGAGAACAGGAAACGTTGGAGTGGGGGGTGGAAACACACGTGCATATCTTCTTCTTCTTCTCTTCCAACGGCTCGAGGCCTCCCATTGTGCGGGCTCCTAAACCTGTGTATAGACATAACATGTATATCTCACAATTTCATGAAATTATTTTTGATAAATTTGCGCATTTCAGAAGCTGGCTTTGCTTCCATCGACAGAAAAAACATATAATATGCACTCTTAACAGTTGCGGTCCATGAAGCTAATCCACGGATTACCTGCACCCATTGGACTGAAAACACTACATCCAGTAATTTCTCTATTTCACCCGATGATGGGAGCGCAAACAACTTCCGAAACGGAGTTTTTTTAACCAAAAGTGAGGCCAATAAAAGTGTCCACGTCAATAATGTACTAACGTCACAAATTCACAGGCTTCTTATTTGTATCTGCTGAGGCTCCTTAGACGGCGATCAGCCCGTCGTAAGGCCTGTATTTACTGAAAACAACACGAACACAGAAGTAACGCAGAAAGCGGTGGAGTATTTACGCTTTTGAACTCCCAGGGCGGGGAATAACAATGGCCTTCCCTGAAAGAAATCAAGAAATTTAAAGATTTTAGTTATTTGTTGAATATCCCCGTATTTGTCTCAGTAATTTTAAATTTATTGGGGGCAGAAAATCAATTTTTTATTTTAAAATATTCATTTTGCTGTCCCTTGGAATCTGCTGCCCCGGGGCGTTTGCATTACTCGCCCCACCCCAACTACGCCCCTGGCAGAAACATTTTCCAAATCATTATTTTTTTAATCACGTTAGCATATTGCTTTACAATATCAGAGTCACGGGCAGCGCCGTTAAATAGACTATAAACAAATAAGTAGTCCAACCGGCAATACATATCATACTGTGTACTTTTGATTACATACAGGGATTGCTGTCTTCTGGAAAGTGACGTCGTGTGGTCTGGTATAACTACACGAATATTTCTGAGGATCATTTTGTCCCCATATTCGGGGAAGAAAGCGGGTAAATTTGTTTGCAGACTACGCGGCGTCACATTCTAGAGGGCGGAAAACTTCAGGTTTTCACTTCATGTTTTTATGGCTGTAAATTGGAGGATGCTGGAATGTGTGGTCCATGTAGCATGCATAAAATAAAATTTTGTACGAAATTTAGTTGGAAAACCTCAATATAAAAGCGTTACTCTCAAGGCCTAAACACAGATGGGAGAGGATATCACTACAATCTGTCTTAATCAAAAAGTGTGTGTGCAGCTGTGAGATTTTTTTGGCGCGATAATGAACAGTGTGATTTAGTGAAAGATGGTGTATATATTGCTCAGGTTCGGTTAGTTCGATAAATAAAGACCTAAGCTGAAAGAGTTGGAATAACAGATGTGCTCTGGGTTTGATTCCAGAGACCATTCGTTTCTGCCCCGCTGTAGATCGTGAGAGGAATGGATTTGTTTGCCACCGATTCAATGGATGCAGACCGGGAATTCAATTACACCACAGAAATGGCCTGTCACCGGCCCCCAGCTCTTCATTCATCACTCGCAGACCGGGTGCTCATAAGCCCATCTCTGGAGGAAAGCGGCACGTCTTAACAGCGCCCTACTGCCTTTGTACACAGTGAACGTGTACCACCAGCATCCCGCAGCTTCACAAATGTTATCAGCTTCCATGAGAAAAGGAAAGTAAGATGAGTAAGGCATACAGCACGCATGCAACTTTGTTGTGGACGTATATATATATATTTGACTATAAATAGGAAATTGCGACAAATTTTTAATGTAGGAACTGAATTTTTGTAAATTACGTACAACAATTTCAGACTTAGAAATTTAAAGTTTTATACATTCAAACACGGTTATGACGTCACGGATGGGACTGAATATTTTCTGTCGTTATAAACGAGTTTTGTTCTAACCGAGAAGTGTAACGTTATGGTGAACACTAAGGAATTAAATGTTTCAACAGAATACCTGACTCTATAGATGGGGCATCGCCTAAACCCATGTCGTTATAAAAGGCTGCCACTGTATATTAATATTGCTGTCTTGTGGGGTGTTATTTCTTTCAGACTACACATGGTCACATGTTTTAGTTTCCTGTGACCGTGCATCGTGAACATAAGGTGAAGAGAGAGAACCAACAAGATGCAACTAATTCGATGTTAATTATCAAACTTTCTGTCTCAACATATTTCGGGCATCATTATGCCCATCATCAGGAGAATAAGACCATGTCCTATTGCATGCGGTGTTCTGCCTGGGTGTGTAGGCTGTGGTTGGCTGTGGTCTTGTAGAGCTGCTTCGTGAGCTGTGTGCACTGTGCGCACAGCTCACGACAGAGCTTCCACAAGACCACAGCCAACCACAGCCTACACACCCAGGCAGAACACCGCATGCAGTACGACACGGTCTTATTCTCCTGACGATGGGCATAATGATGTCCGAAACATGTTGAGATAAAAAGTTTGATAATAAACATCGAATCTTCACATGGTCACATCTTGTAACACAGGACCGTCAAATATCCCACACTTCTCTGTAGTGTTAACTCTATATATTAAGTAAATTAAATGTGTGTTTACTGTTCTCATTCATTTGAATAACACAAAAACAAACACGCCTCTTGTGAAACACTTACAGAGGGTCTCTATCCCGTAGCTCATAGGCAGTGTGCAATTTAAGGGGTAAGGAATATCTTTTGTTGAGCTGTTCTGACCACAAGAAACAAAGTTCCTTTCATTTCGGTATGGACTCATACATATCATGCAGATGTTTGTAAAACACTTAGTTGTTTGTTTCGTAAAAGAGGAATATACGTCAGACGCCAGAGAGTCCTCACTGACCTCAGTATGCGAACAATAGGAGTAGAGGAACTTTGTTTGCAACTTGACTCATTCGCAAGGACTTGACCATTACAGTGAGTTTGTTGATAACAGCTTCTGTAGATAGCTACAAGAATTCAGTTTATTGGATGGAATTTTAATTACTTAAGTTCAAAATAATTAATTCAATCTGACGACATATTTGAGGCAAAGTGTCAGATGTCGAGAGCTAAATATGTTGGTAATGAAAAAACTGTTCCTACCAACTGGAGGTCATAAAGGTAAACATTAATCCTTCGGCTTACGAAGAAAATTCACTGTACGAAAAATGTTCGCAGTAGAAATCTCGTACAAATAACGTTTAATGTACCATTACTTTCCATGTGATAAAATACAATTCGTTGCAAAGGATAAACTCCTTTTCACCAAACATACGAAACTCAACTCAACGTAAAATAACACAAAACCTTATAAAAATAAGAAAAAAAAGACACTAATTGTCAATTACAGTGTTTAAATAAATTCTACGTCACTTGTCTGTGCAAAAAAAAAAATAGTTACATCATTACAGTTATATGAAAAACGTACAGACACGAGAATCTAACTTTATTTAAATATTATTCTGTGTACCGCATTTTTTTTGTAGAATGTACAGTGTCGTGAAAGCCTTGTAAAAAACTTTCATTTAGTTTTCGGCCTGATATCGATAAGTAACGAAAGACTGGTGCCAGACAAAATATATTATACTTGATGCATAGAACGTAACTGCCGACTGTACATAATATATTTGCTTGTAAACAATCACAGACATAGCAAAGATGCGAAAATTTTAAGGTTATGTGCGACATATTCAGAGAAATAAGAAAGGCAATCTGAAGTTAAGTTCAATTGAAAACAGTCTGCGCAGAAATAAAATAACAGTTTTGTGCAGCGTATCTCTGGAACTAGGAATTCTTGCAGTAAGACAGTAGGTCCGTGAGTTCAACTGGGAAATCTTTGTTAGTTGGGAGAACTCTTTTGGAAAATATACGCAGGAAAGGGGGAATATATTAATCCTTTAAAGCCCATTGGTTCCTTTACGCACCGCCAGGTTTAACATTTAAAAGTCCTACTTTCCGCCCACACAGTGTATTTATGTGTTTTGTATGGATCTCAAAACAGATTGCGATTATTTTCCTATACAACATTAAATGACTAGTTTTTATAACTGAGACGGAGTGTGTTTACTGCGCGGTACGGCCTGGGTCTTTATACATAATTCGGGTTAAATACCTTCTTCAAAGTTTCAAAATACACATAAACTCTTTAAAACCCGGTGGCTTCTATATGTACCACCAGTATAATATCCAAAAATTCTACGTCCCGCCCACACAGTGCATTTATTTTGTGTACGGATCTCAGAACAGATATTACTTCCCTATATAGCTTTATCTTATTGAACTGGCTGCTTCTTATAACCGAGATGTAGTGTGTTCACTGGCGGTACGGACTGAATCTACAGGCATAATTCAAATGGAAGTGTTAAGGAATTAGGTTACAGTAATCTGAGTTCACAGAAGTGGCTTGAATCGACGTTTATTATCCAGGTTGTTGAATCTGCAGGTTCTGATATCAGATATTTTTATTAAACTGAGATCTTACAGAAATTTCGTAATGAGACTCCTTTCTAGTTGTCAATTATAATGTCAGGTGACGCCATATAATTGGAGACGTCTCACAGCGTGAGAAATTGAAACTCTTTGACTAAGATGACATTTTATCAACCTTTAAAGCAAAGTGTTTGTCTACAGCACGCCTCAAATAAAGAACTCTACATTTTACCCTAGCCGTGTGTTTATATTCCATACGATTCTTGCAAAAAACACCCACAGTTTGCTTAACAACATTAAATTGTGGGTCTGTGTAATGGACATGCAGTGTGTCTAGCGAAAGTCAAAAAATGAATCTCAATATAGAGGGTGAGCATAAGTTATTTTTATAGATTTATTTGCGAATAAAAGCATTATGAAAAGATAGATGTTTATTCTTTCGCGCATCATCTGCAATACATTCAACGTTTCACAGATTATCTGTTATGTTGTAATAACCCTGCCTTTTGAAGATGGAATTCATGTTTCAAATCGTCAAATGAGTCAATATATTGTCCTCTGGGCCTTTGTCTACTTTATTTCCCATTACAATCTCCTCTTCCTCCCCATTCCACAGCTATACTGACTCTCGTTCCCCTTATCTACCATTCAATTCCTTCAGAATTGACCCCATGTCCCATACAAACACAAAGTTTGTCTCCGAAATAAACGCAATGATTCAATCCTTCTGTAGTTCGCTCTTTGCCTAGTTGTACAATAATCCTAACTTCCGCCAAACACAATTGAGATAGAAGCCACGATCTTATAAAAATGTTATTTTTAGAGAAAACCACCTAGCGCCAACAATGTATCAAATATACATTATTTTGGAACGACACTGTACATGTTTCGGGCGTTCTTTCCGTCCATCATCAGGAGTTCAACACTGTACATACAGTAACAGGCGTATGTCAAACAGATACTGCTGTCTGCTTGCTAGCAAATGCCTGTTGCTGTATGTACAGTCTTGAACTCCTGATGATGGAGGGAAAGACCGTCCGAAACATGTGGAGTGTCATTCCAAAATAAAATAAATTTGATACATTGGTGCATCTACTCGTAGCTGGTTTTAGTATAGAAATAATATTACGATGCACGGCCCTATGAACGCCAAACTTATAAAAATGTATCAGTATAGCCAACTTAACCAAAATAAATTCACAAATTAATCCAGCATTTAATTAGCTTCGAAGTTAGAGGTTTAAGTGTGTTTGAATGAACCAGTGGAGTTAACAGCGAATGAAGACGTGACGACGTATTCAGAACAAAAAAATACGTTAATCTGTGACCCGGGGAAGTGACAAAATGAATCGAGGGATGGTTAAGGAAGTGAGTGAGTCAGCAAGAGTATAAATCACTTGTTAAGTCGGTGGAATGAAAAAAATAGCGCAGTCAGTGGATGCCTAGAGGACACAATGGAAAAAAGAAAAGTGAAAAATGTGAACAAATCGAACAAATTAGAGAATATATAGAGTAGTTTATATATACAGGGCTTTTTTTATGTACTCCGAGATTACAAAAACTTATTGTAGGAAAACCGTTGGACATATATTTATGAAACCTGTACAGATAGAACCACGTAGTTGGTCCCTGTCACCACGGCATGGCGCGTCCTCAGGTTGCGGATAGAGGAACGTCCTCCGATAAGGAGAGTAGCTGCGAATAAATTGAATAGGCAGTCGCGGACAGCCGACGAGGGGTGGTCCTCCAGCTTGGGGGTTGGGCAAGGTGCTAACAACCGCTCCCTTAAAAAAATTATGTTAAGAAACACTCACATGTGGGATGTTTGCTCTGGATACAAAACAATCTGTGTGTAAACTACTCCCCCACTCGGCGGAGGAATGGAGGAGATAGCATAACGATGAACTAAATGATTTGTACTCCTCACCCAATATTGTGCGGGTGATAAAATCGAGAAGAATGAGATGGATTGGGCATGTGGCGCGTATGGATGAGGAGAGGGGGGTGTATAGGGTCTTGGTGGGGAAACCGGAGGGAAAGACACCACTGGGGTGACCTAAGCGTAGATGGGTGGATAATATTAGGATGGATCTCCAGGAGGTGTGATGTGGGTATATGGACTGGATTGGGCTGGCCCAGGATAGAGACAGTTGGAGGACGCTTTTGAGTGCCGTAATGAACCTTCGGGTTACGTGAAATGCGGGGAATTTCTTGACTAGCTGCTAACCAGTTAGCTTCTCAAGAAGGACTCTGCGCCATGGAGTAAGTAAGTAAGTAAGTAAGTACAGATAGAACGAACAACTCAAAAATTGTTTCTCAGTAAGTTTTTCATCTTAGTGTACATTTCTGCCGCTAGAGGATGCGAGTGTATGTAGTGAGAAAATTGCCGCTCAAGGGGGAGAAGTCGTTTTGTGTGTTGGAATATCACACGCGTAAGTCTGTGGTTACTGTGCAACGTGAATTTTGTGCAAAGTACGCAAAGGACCAGCCTACAGCACCTCGCTGACCTAAAGACACGAATCACTGCAGCAGTAAAGGATATCGATGCACTCGTTTTGACGCGTGTGTGGCAAGAACTTGAATATCGTATCGATGTGTGCCGTGTCACCCGTGGTGCACACATCGAACATCTCTAGTTGTCCAAAAAAACCTTTTTCATTTTTCCTGTGGCTGTGAACAATTCCATTAAAGTACGTCCTTCGGTTTTCTTGTTATAAATGTTTTTAATCACGGAGAACATTATGAAAATCCCTGTATATATATATATATATATATATATATATATATATTTCTATATATTGGCGCGGTGGTGAAGAGAGGAAGCACTACACATGTACCACCAAGTGTTTCCTATCCGTTTAAAATTTTGCGCTCTATTAAAACCGCAATCAGCGATAAACCTTTCGAAGAATAGGAGCATTCGAAGTACAATCCATAGAACAGGGGATATTGACCAGTAAACTAATAAGGGTGTACGGGGTTTGTCGTTGTGTTATCCATGATAGGCGTATGGGGGGATAAAAATTATAGCTCCACTCATTCTTCAAATAGATTGAGGTGAATGTTAAACTTCACAGGCCAGTCTTTTCACCCCTGAGGAAACACACCGGCTGCCCACTAAACAGAATTCCGAGAGGGACCCAGAGCTGCGCTGGACGATTTGGAGGAGAGAAAAATCTCTTGCCTCTGCCGGATTTCGAACCCCGGACCATTAAATCTGTAGCCTAGTCACTATACTGACTGGGCTATCGCGTATTGTCCCAATTGCAGTTTAATGTGCTAAAATTAAGTAACCAGTTAAATAAGTATGACTTCGTCTGTAATAATGAATTCTTACTACCGTATTCATCCGTATGAAGACCACAACTGTATACTATCACAGAAAACTTTACTCTTGATCTTCAGTGCTTCAAGGTGTCTGGCTTTTATTTGAACTATTCGTCGTGTTTAAAATGTAAATACTGATGTGTCAATAGGGTGGATGTGGTGTGGCGATGCACAGACACACCACTCGGAAGTACCGAGGGCTATCAGAAGTTCTGAAGAAGCGATGAAGTCCATTCGCTATTCGGCCAAACTCCTTCACCACCCACAACCCAGATCCCTCTCAAGAGCAATCTCCTTGCCTGTTGGATCTAATTTTGATGCTGAAACTGTTACAGCAGCAACGCCACGGTGGCAAGTTGTGGAAACTTTCCAACCGGGTGATTAAAAAGAAAAGGTTTTAAGATTTGGGAAATATTAAGATCAAAAGGCAAATTTGTATGCGGGAGGGCCGATGTTCAAGATTCGAACTAGAGACCGTTTGTTCTGATGTGAGACTTCCGTGGCTTTCCTAAATTCATCAAGAAGATTGACAGGAATGTATATAAACTTAGGACGCACCCGTTTTGTTCCATATCCTTTCCAAATCATTAGTCATGCTACACAATATGAGTTACTGTTAATAAATTCAAGCATCTTTCAGACACACTGAAGCACTTTCATGAAGTGTGGTAATCACGTCATCAACAAGGGTAACCCGCTTTGTATTTTTCTTCTATATATAATTCCAACATGGCTGTTGCGCTAAGATAAAGTAGACGCGATGCTAGCCCTATAAAATGCAGGTTTATGTACTGTGCTGTGAAAAGGGGTCCACGAAAAATACAGGTCTAAGATGTGCGACAAAGTAATATTTAGGTTAATGCAAACAGCATGGTGGCAGCGCGATATCAGTATATAGCTTTAGGCTTGAGCAACGACAGTGCGTGTCAAATTTTGCGTAGTTAATGGAGCAGAGTTGAACATTCTGCGTGTGAAGAAACAAAACTTGAGACAAGAGTTAAGTCCCCAACTTCAATGTGTCCGATTCACACGGATCCGTAGATACACGGATAATTAAGCAGGTTAAAGCATTTGAAATTCTACAGTCATCAGTACCGGATACACAGAGTTGATATACACAGTTGATATACAGAGGTGATATACAGAGTTGATATAAACAGTTGATATACAGAGGTGATATACAGAGTTGATATACACAGTTGATATACAGAGGTGATATACACAGTTGATATACAGAGGTGATATACAGAGTTGGTATACACAGTTGATATACAGAGGTGATATACACAGTTGATATACAGAGGTGATATACAGAGTTGATATACACAGTTGATATACAGAGGTGATACACAGAGTTGATATACACAGTTGATATACAGAGGTGATATACAGAGTTGATATACACAGTTGATATACAGAGGTGATATACAGAGTTGATATACACAGTTGATATACAGAGGTGATATACAGAGTTGATATACAGAGTTGATATACAGAGGTGATATACAGAGTTGATATACAGAGTGGCGGAAAGCCACTTGACACTGTTAAAAAAAAAGAAAAGTCTACGTGATGTAATTTCTTCTTCTTTTCGTTTGCAAGCCCTTCAGGGAGGAAATACTTAAGACAATGTATTAGTGCAGAAGGAAGACTTTTTTTAGCATTTCAGGTAGTCAGTAAATGTATTTTGTCAGTAAAGTTCAATTAACATGCTGCGATAAGTGTCAAGTGACTTTTGCGCCAGCCTATAATATAATATAAACTAAACTAAACTCCGTGGCCTTAGTCCGCACGCGAACTATACCGACAGAGCGGCCGCCGCCGGTCGGCGAAGTTAGTGCCAACTTTTGCGGATAGAGGGGTGTCACTTGGTCAGCGCA
>Ga0136643_10014014_pt1 | contig 12021 bp, 12 predicted proteins | sample TergutLab28metaG_FD_96883 | JGI IMG/M metagenome (GOLD analysis project Ga0136643, IMG submission 96883) | Labiotermes labralis P1 segment gut microbial communities from Petit-Saut dam, French Guiana - Lab288 P1 (version 3) (version 3) | ecosystem: Host-associated > Arthropoda: Insects >...
ACACCAGCGGAATATCGCCGACATTACAATTTTCAAAATCGTAAAAAAGAGGAACAAGGTAAAATGGCAGCATAGCAATCAAAACACTTTATCTTTTTTGTCAAAAAAAGTGTTGACATTCCAAAATATCTAAAGGGACGAACTCGTTTTTTGAGTTCGTCCCTTCCTTTTAGACCATCTTAATTCCCGATAGCCCCTTCCTTTTAGACCATCTTAATTCCCGATTTCCCCTTTTTACAAATACATCGCCATATAAAGAGGAAGCGTTTCTATCTTACCGGAAACTCCAACATTACCACTAATCAGTTTAATACCCTTTTTTACACCCCAGTATTCAACCAAACTATTCAAAGATTTCGCTTTTGTATTATCGCCCGACTTTACTTCTATTCCAATAGAGATATTGTCATCCCTTATGATAAAATCAACTTCCAATCTGTTGACTTTTTCAAAATAATATAGCTTTTTACCTGCTTTCGTAAAAAAATCCGCGATAATATTTTCATATATTGCACCTTTATATATTCCCAGGTTTCCCTTAATAATGTTTGCTTGTGACCCATCCTCCAACATAGCGGTTAATAGACCGGTATCTCTCATATAAACCTTAAATTCATTATTCTTACTATTACCCTCTAAAGGCAATTCCGGAATGGTTAAGTTATAACAAAAATTAATAATACCTGCATCAAAAAGCCACATCAAAGAGCCACCAAACTTTCTTGCAGTTCCTCCCTTTTCAACAACACTATATTGAAATTTTTTATAATCTTTCACAAGCTGCTTTGGAATTGATAAAAAACAACTACGTGCCTTTGCTTTATCATTACCTTTTGCATATTTCGCTATATCATCCTTATAATCCTCCAAAATAGCTCGTTGCATTTTTAGAACATTTCCAAAGTTATGATTTAGCACAAAGTCCTGCACAACGCGCGGCATTCCTCCCACAACGATATATTCTCTAAATAAAGATAACATTCGGTTGTGAGAAGATTTCGACATAGGAGTTCTGGTAGCAAAAGAATCCATAACCAAACCAAGCCCCTCCTCCTGTAGTCCATTGGCCCAGCAAAATTCTTCAAAATCAAGAGAGTGCATTTCAAGCTGGTCCGTATAACCTACGGGAAATGACTCAACTTCCTTGTAATTTATACCCAGCAAAGAGCCAGATGCAATTACATCAAAATCCACACTCCTAGCCATAAATTTAAGTGCTGTCCTCGCATTCGGGCAATTCTGTATCTCATCCAAAAAAATAACTGTTTCACCTTTTTCTATCACAAAATCAGCAATCTCTAAAGAAAGGTTTTTGATTAAAGTTTTTACATCCAAATTACCGGAAAAAACATCTTTAAAACCAGGCCTCTCATTAAAATCTATAAAATAATGATACTTATAATTTTCACTACAAAATTTTTCAATCAGATACGTCTTGCCTACCTGACGAGCACCTCTTACAACGAGAGGCATCTTATTCGGATCATTTTTCCATTTAGAAATTTCACTTTCTAATTTTCGCTTTAACATGATTGAAATTACCACCTTCCAATCCCACTTTAACATATATAAAAAAAATGTCAATTTTTATTGCAGATTTATACACCCAATAATCAATGCACGTTACAGATTTATATGCCCAATAATTAATATGTGTTACAGATTTATATGCCCATTAAATTCCAAAAACAGATTTTATACTTCAACATCCAGATAATTACTATAAAAAAATATTTCATTAAACATAAAGTGCCACGCTCAAAAAACAAACAAAAGCCAAAACAGATAAACCGATACCTATCACATTCAAAACAAACGCAGTTGTACGCAATGAGCAAATATACCCATCTTGCTTTGCGGAAATCGCCAAAACTAAACCAACAATCCCAAGTAAGCCAAACACAGGTAGCACTACAGAGGAAATACCCAAAATTAACGCTGCAATTCCTTTCTGTTTTCCATAATTGCTACTTGGTTGGCTATTTGGGGTCTCTCTTACTTGGGTCGGCCGATTCATATTTATATTTTGATTTGGGGTCACCCTAACTATCTTCCTGCCACAATGTTCACAATAATTTCCTACTACTACGGCTCCACATGATTGACAATTCATAATGCACACCCTCCTATTTTTATACCTCTACTAATTCATGTACCAATTCACATCTTTTCTTATTGTGCGCAATACCCACACACAAAACACGCCCTGACAAACCCGCATAATATTTCTTTTCCTTAATCTGACACAATGCTTCCTGTTTTAATTTTTCTACGTCTTCGCCTTGTTTAAACTCTAAAATAATATGGGGTCGTTTTACATCCTTTGATTCCATAATAACATCACTTCTACCATGCCCTGACTCAACATTGCTCGTGATTTTATATAAATCACGAAGATTCATAACCATACCTAACATTAACATATGATAAGCGTTTTCTTTAGCATCATGATAGCTTGTTGATTCTAAAACAAGTTCTCGGTAAACGCTAAAAAATGCATCCATATTTCCATTCATCAATGCAATTAGCATTTCTTGTAACATATCACTCGACAATTTTGTGTAGGCACTCACAATCTCTTGGAACTCCGTTTTAATTTCTTTATTTGGAATGCAAACCGTAAAATTATTCAATTCATAATCTTGGTGGGAAACTGTTAAATAACCCGCATTTACAAATAAGCCCCATAATGTATCTGTCCTTGGCAACTCTGCAAATGACGCTTCCAAATTAAGCCTTACATCAACTTGATTATTTTTAATTAATTTTTCAAATGTTCGATGAAAATCATAATTTGCCGCTAATACTGATTCTTTTACAAGTGCATTCGTTGAAGTTTTTAACCAATAATTTTTTAACACTCTTTCATTTGCATACCCAAGAATTGACCATGGATTATACATCTCAATACCAAAAAATAAATATCCATCATAACGTGCTTTTACATCATTATTTAATTCAAGATTATAATAATTCAAAAGTGTTTCGGTTTCATCAGCTGTCAGTCCAAAATAGGGTGAATAATGCCGACTTAGCACATTATAAACAACAATATTATTAAGCTTCGAAAAAATACTTTCTTTTGCAACACGCTGAATCCCTGTTAACAACGCTTGCCCTAAATGCGGATTACCTTTTAACGCCATTGTCAAAAAAGCCGCATAAAATCCTGTAAACTCTTCACGAAATTTCTTCTGATGTGCTTCAATAATCGGGTTATCATATTCATCAATCAAAAGAATCGGGCGAACACCATAAAATGTGTGCAAAACTTCAAGCAAACAAGCAAGACTGTTTTTCAAATCTTCCTCATCAATTGTTTTATCCTCAAGCGCTTTTAATACACGGAAATAACTTCTATAAGTATGCTTTTCTTTATCCACTTCTTTCAAAATAGTTTCATACCTTACAAATTCTTTTTGAACCTCTGTCGCTACTGATCTTTTGAGAGCCTCTATATCATTGCCTATGCACCCTTTTAAAGATAAGGAAATAACAGGTGCCGAGTTAATTGCATCGGCATACTCTGTCACCATAATCGCAAGTCCTGAAAATATTTCCCTACTATTTTGCGTAATATCAAAAAAATCACGTAACATTGTCATATTTAAGGTTTTACCAAAGCGACGCGGGCGAGTAATCAATGTCACTAAATTTCCATATCGTATAAAATCGCGAATCATCAAAGACTTATCCACATAATAATTACTGCTCTCACGAATCATTCTAAAATCGTCTTTACCAATGGGTAATATTTTTTCCACAATTTGCACCTCTCAGGATTCATTTTTCCATAATAACGACCAAAACTGAACAAGCATATTATAGCAATATTCACCGCATATGTCACTTCAATATACTACTGAACACAAAAAACATTTTTACAGTCCTGACAAAATATACAACGCAGCGCACAATTCCATCTTTCCATGAAGAAAAAATACCATTTGACCGAATTGCATAAAGAATTAACCATATTCCATAGGTTTTTGACACATTTTGAAAAAATAGCCCCTACGGAACAATACTTGGACTAACTTATCACAAAATATGTTATAATGACTTTCGGACACTATAAGCACAGTCAAAATCGTAATGTTATCTTTAACATTGCAAAAAAATGGAGGATATAAAAATGAAAAAACTATTATTATTATTGGCAATGATGCTGCTATCAGCAGCAGTGCTTGTTGGTTGTGGTGGCTCAGACAATGGTGCCAGCGACACAGGCAACGGTACAAACAACGAGACAACAGAAGAAACAGGTGATGACTCTTGGCGTGAGGTCATCAGAGACTATGAAGCTATGATGAACAGATACATCGATCTTTTGGAAAGAGCACAAGACGATCCTGCCGATATCGAGTTGATTACTGAAATTACAGATATGATGCCGGAAATTATAGAGTGGGAAACACGTTTGGCTGAATTGGAAGGTACTTTAAGCGGCAATGATTTAGCTGAATTCATAGAAATTCAAAACGGTCTCTTACAAAGGCTGGAGCCATTGTTATAAAAATTGCATCCAATCTTTTACAAATTACCCTGGAATACTTAATTAAAAGTATCCCAGGGTGTTTTTTGGCTCTTTCTACCTCACAAACACTTGCCCTTGATGAAACCCGGCAATCCAACCACTTGGAATCCGTAACCAGATATCATCCCCTACATTTCTCACTTCCAGTACCGTCACTGCCGTGTTACGATTGAGCATACCATTTCTAGCATTGGCTTGCCCATTTTGAGTCAATTCTCCTTGGTTCAAAATTCGATGATTTATTCCCGGCCCACTCCTTACACGGAGCGCATCTACCTGGGTTCTATGAATCTGACCTATGGTAAAATTTGGTCGATTGGATATCACCTGTGGTGGTTGCGTCGACACCGGCGCAGATGAAACCGGCGGTGGTATTGGCCTATTTGGCGGGTTTGGCTGTGGTACCGAGTTATTTGGCACATTTGCTTGTGGTGCCGCAATCCTTCGAATCCGCCAAAACCAATTTTGACTACCAAATTCATTGGCAATATCATGCTCTTGCGCATTGGGATTGGTTCCATTGACACCAATCACTGTTCTGCCACCGACAAAAATAGCTGCATGCCCACCGGCTCCCGCAGAACCCCAAAAGTTTTCTACCGCAGAACTCACAATCAAATCACCCATTTGCAATTGATGAAAGGGAATCACATTGACATTGCCCCTACCGCTCCACACATGGCTTCCCGCCTCTGATTGGGGTGCTGTCCAATCACCAATATTCACACCTAATACATCAAAGCACCATCTTGTATAGGAACTGCAATCCGCCCAAAAAAGCCCTTGGTGCCGTACATTGTTTCGAAGCATATTTCTATTTGGTGTTAAATGCGGTGCATTCATCGTATATCTAATTTGCCCTATCATACTTCTTGCTCTTGTTATTACACCATTTCTATTTTCCATACTTTTCTCCCTTAATTGGTTGTGTTTTAATCTCTTCAAATAATTGCTCAATCATACCATTGCCACCAAGGCTACGATATGCGTCATACATCTCTGTAAAATTTGTCAAACCATGACGGGTCACAAAACCCCGCTCAATCCACTTTTCATGATACGCAATCAACTGGACTTTTAATAATAACATCGTACCTCTATTGTGATCTGCACGACCCTTGCTTTGTGTTTTTAATATATACACAATATAACCTAGCAATGTAGATATCAATGTTCCCAGTAATATCTCAAATGCTACACCCATACTTTTTACTCCTGCTTTCCAAAAAAATCATAATACTTTCTGGACGCTGTACGTCTATCCATACCGATTTCTTCCCCAATTTCCTGCCAGCCAACATTGTTGATACAACGTAAACGGACAATCACACGAATCTCCGGATCTTGAATCTTTTCTACCAGCTTTTCTAACTGCTCCCGCTCTTGATAAGCCTTTTGCAGACTCTCCTCCAAAAGTTCCACTTCTTTGTTGATATAATAAACCTTACGAATATTTCTCAATTGCATATGTTTCTACCTCCCAAACTATCTGAAATCCATCCCATCATTTGTTTTCGTACGTACGTTCTATTTTGATAAAGTTATAATATTCTATTTTTTGTGAAAAGTCAATACAGTTTATCGTTTTTTAATATTTTTTTAAGCAAAAACGCACAGTCCCTCATTTTACAAGGATTGTGCGTTTTTACAAAAGGCGCCAACCAGATTTGAACTGGTGATCAGGGAGTTGCAGTCCCATGCCTTACCACTTGGCTATGGCGCCGTACTATATTTATTTTACACCATAAATGACGATTTTTCAAATTTATGATATAATGACCCCTACGGGACTCGAACCCGTGTTACCGCCGTGAAAGGGCGGTGTCTTAACCGCTTGACCAAGGGGCCATACACAGGCCACGAAGAATTTCGTGACCGCTAATAATGGTATCATAATTATGCCCCCTTTGCAAGTAAAATATACGAAAATAGGAGAAGGCTATTATGAAATATGATGTGATTGCATTAGGTGAACTTTTAATTGATTTTGTTGGTCACGGTGAAAGTCCGGAGGGCAACCAAATGTTTGAAGCCTGCCCGGGCGGAGCCCCTACCAATGTGCTTGCGATGTTGTGTAAACTTGGAAAAAAAACCGCTTTCATTGGTAAAGTCGGGACGGATCAATTTGGTGTATTACTAAAAGACGTTGCAAGTCAAATCGGCATTGATACCAGCCATCTTCTTATGGATCCGAAAGTGAATACCACCTTAGCTTTTGTTCACACCTTTACCGATGGTGATCGGGACTTTTCTTTTTACCGCAATCCCGGTGCCGATATGATGTTAAAAACAAGTGAAATTCCTGCTGAAATGATTCAACAAACAAAAATCTTTCATTTTGGCACATTGTCCATGACCCATGATACCGTCCGGGCAGCAACAAAAAAAGCACTTAGCATCGCCAAGGAAGCCGGTGTTTTGATTTCTTTTGACCCCAATTTACGCCCTCCTTTATGGAGCAGTTTAGAATCGGCAAAAGAACAGATGGAATACGGTTTTTGCCAATGCGATATTCTAAAAATCGCCGACAATGAAATTCAATTTGTCAGCGGTCTCAAAGATTATGATGCAGGTATTCAATATTTACAGGAAAAATACCAAATCCCCCTTATTTTGCTTACTTTAGGCAAAGACGGCAGCCGGGCTTATTACAAAAGGATACGCGTAGAACAACCGGGTTTCAAATGCAAGGCCATTGAAACCACAGGAGCGGGGGATACCTTTACCGGAAGTGCTTTGAATTATATCTTGGAACATGATTTTAAACATTTATCTGAACAAAACCTAAATGAAATGCTCACATTTTCCAACGCCGCGGCGGCTCTTGTTACCACCAAAAAAGGAGCCATTAAAGTAATGCCAACACAGCAGGATGTTTGCAACTATATCAATGACAGCAAATCGTGATGTTCTTTTTATGATTTAAGCTTTTTATAATTTAAGCTTTCCATGATTCAGGAATAGGTATCCAGAAAATGATGCTTGACACCCCTAGCTTTATAAGCAACCACTGTGTCAATATTTACATTTTCTACACTCTTGAAAATATTGGATTCCACAAAAGGATTGCTTTTTTTCATTTCCTGAATCATGTGTTTGATTTCCATACGCTTTGAACCTGTTCCATCCACATTTGGCTCAATGGAACAAGTATCGGTAAAACGACAGGCGCATTGAATAAAAAATAATTGATTATAATCCCGCCAATGTTTGATATCCTCTTCCCGAATCAAGTACATGGGACGAATCAATTCCATACCTTCAAAATTTGTACTATGTAGCTTAGGCATCATGGTTTGGATTTGTGCCCCATAAAGCATACTCATCAAAATCGTTTCAATCACATCATCATAATGATGCCCCAACGCAATTTTATTGCATCCCAATTCCTTTGCTTTGCTATATAAATAACCACGACGCATACGAGCACAAAGATAACAGGGCGATTTTTCTACCTCAAAAACGCTATCAAAAATATTGGTCGTAAATATGGTATAAGGAATTTGCAACAACTTGGCATTATGAATAATGATTTCTAAATTGTCTACACTATAACCCGGATTCATAATCAAAAACACCAGTTCAAAGGGAAACTTGTTGTGGCGTTTTAACTCTTGAAATAATTTTGCCAACAACATGGAGTCCTTACCGCCGGATATGCAGACAGCTATTTTGTCTCCTGCTTGAACCAACTCATATTGATTGATTGCCTTGGCAAATTTACTAAAAATACTACGGTGAAATTTTTTGCGCAGACTTTTCTCAATCTCCAAATGAAGCGGTTTCTCTTCCTCACGCCCCAATTCAAGCTCTTTGGCAAAATTGGCTTTGAGCCAAGCTATATAACCACCTACCAAATGCCGCCCGTCAAACCCCTTTGTGCGTAACCATTCTGCCGGCTTATCCGTAAGAACACCCTTTGCACAATATAAAATAACCTTTTTATCACGAGGAAATTCCTTGCTTTTTTCTTGTACATCCTCCAAAAAAATATTGACTGCTCGGGGAATATAACCATGATTAAAAGCCGATTCATGACGAACATCTACCAAAAGATAATCTTTTTCGTCTAAAAGGCACAAATCTTCTACTGTAATTTCATTTTGCTTACGCATGATTCTACTATCGCACCGCCTCTCTTTTCTCGGCAGTCAAATCACCAATCACCTCACCTGCCAACAACAAACCTGCTACTGCCGGCACATAAGAAACACTGCCCGGAATATCACGTCGGTTCGTGCATTTTCGCTCCACATCACTGGGACAAATACAATGCGCACGGCAACTCACAGCCATATCTTCTATCGGTCGCATCGGAACTTCTGTGGAATAAACCACCCGCAAAGATTTCACGTGACGTTTTCGCAATTCCCGACGCATTACACGAGCAAGGGGATCCAACTCGGTTTTGTAAATATCCGCCACCGTCACCTTGGTTGCATCCAAACGATTCCCCATTCCCATGCAACTAATGACAGGAATATCCAACGCTTGCGCGCGCAAAATCATATCTATTTTCGCCGTCACTGTATCTACTGCATCTATCACATAACTATAATTTGTAAAATCAAATGTATCCGCATGTTCCGGTAAATAAAAACATTTATAAGTATGCACGTTTGCTTCGGGATTGATTTCTAAAATCCGTTCCCGCATCACATCTACTTTGTCTTTCCCTACCGTTTTTCTAGTCGCAATCAACTGACGATTCAAATTGGTCAAACAAACCTTATCATCATCAATCAAATCAAAAGCACCCACTCCACTACGTGCCAAAGCCTCTACGGCATAACCACCAACACCACCGATGCCAAAAACTGCCACACGGGCATGTTGTAATGCATGGATACCCGCCGCACCCAACAACAACTGGGTACGTGAAAACTGGTTTAACATAACAAAATCTACCCTTTCTCTTATCTCTCATTCACAATATCAAAATATAACTCTTGAAACAAACGCAAACGTTCCTCTTTCCCTACTTTCTTATCCAAAATATTGGCACATTTGCTCACAAAAGCAGGTCTTGTTGTGGTATTGTGCATATCCGTTCCAATCACATCAATCAAACCCTTTTTGATTAGTTTTAACAAATACCCACGCAAGACAAAACCACCACTTATCAGCGCAGCGGCATTTATTTGCATATGAGCACCATATTCCCGCAACTTCACCACATTGTCCGAATTCCGCAAAACTTGATAACGCTCAATATGGGCAAGGATAGGGTAATAACCCTGATAACGCAATTCATTGACTGCAAAACTCAAATACGTAAAATCTATCTCGTAAGGAAATTCAAGAAGCACATACGAGCTATTGGCCAATGTAATCGGAGCCCCTTGTTTGAGCACAGAAAGAATCGCCGCATCGTAATAAATCTCCGCCCCCTGATAAATCATCAAGTCGTCCGCAATTGCCCGAGCGGCTTTTTCCGTTCTTCGATAAGCCCTGCGCCATAGTTCAAAAATAGATGGGTCTAGTCTTCCATGGTAATGCGGTGTCGCAATGATACCCCGAATGCCTTGCTGATATGCCATCTCCAGCATGGCTTTTGTTTCCTTTAAAGAACGTGCACCATCATCTACCTCAGGCAGAATATGACTATGTATATCGTACAAAATAACCTCTTTTCAAAAATCTCAATCTCTAATATAACGATAACGCAAACCACGCACCTGTTGGCTCTCTATGGTCAATACATTTCGGTCAATTGAAAAATCCCAATGCTCTTCTAACCAACCCGCAACAATAACCAAGGTTTCATCTTCGGTATACCATGTAAAGCTGCTGGTGCTTCTGCCAAAACCACGGGTACCCGTTCCATCTGCACGGAATAGATATTCATACCCGTCATCCATATCCCAAACCCATGTACCAACCAAACCTGCATAATGGTCAACTGTGGGCAGTTCTACCTCATCCACGGGAATTACCAATTCTACGCCAAAGACATCACCCCGAAATACAGCAATGTAATCCCCCTCACCATCAAATTCAAAATATACATTTCCGCTTTGCTCTGCACCCGGACGCAAATCTCCGGCACCCTCTATGCGGTTTTCTCCTAAAAATCCATCCAACTGGGTGCCATCCGGACCAAATCTAGTGAGGAACAAACTCCTTTGCGTACTATCAGACACATTGCGAAGGGAAAGCTCCACGCTAAAATACGGCATACCATAATCATCTGACCAAGTTCTTGTCACAGTATGCCAGGCAATCTCGTCGGCAACCGTAACCTCCAAACCATCCAACTCAAATGTATCACCCAAGGTAAACTCTCTCGCACCATCATAAACAAATTCAAGACTTACAAAACCAAAACGGTCTAATTCAAAACTCCACGCTACAAACATATCCTCATCTTCAAAAATATCGCCGCTTAACCACCTACCATCCGGACCAACGGAAGAATACATCACAAAGATATCATCCATCTCATCAATACGCTCCAACCACTCCATAATATCAGACAAACTTGTCTGATCCAAAGCAGCAAGAGAATCCTCCAAAAAGTCATCGGCTGCCTGATAGATAAAATTTAACACAAGCCGCCCGGAATCCACCAGCTGATACTCCCATTCAATGAATCGCCCTTCATAAGCAAACGGACTACGACTCACAGGTAAACCAGTAGGATCATTTGCATTTTTATCAATTTGAAAGTCTTCAAATTGTACACGGGCAACCTCTTCTACCCATTCCATAATTTCTGCTTTACAGTAAGTGTCCAACTGTTGTAGTTGATTTCTAATTTGCCGCTCTGAATTGTTAAATGGAAGAAGTGCACATCCAGATAAAAGAGCAACCATCGCCATCAACAAAACAAACACACATAACTTACGAACCTTATTTTGAAACATTTTTCATCTTCCTCCTTGTTTGGATACTATGGGTATTGTACCAAATCGCTGACGCGACGGCTAGTACAACTTTTCCTTTTGCTTACCATTTCTTGAAATAGATAAAAAAATGTAGCGGTTTTTACATATATGTTGTATTGTTAAGTTCTCACGCTTCAACAAACCAACATTCAATAGAAAAAACTGCTACGATGATTAGTTTAACACGATTTAAAAAACTTAACAATTACATATCATATTTTTTAGCCCGACCTCCTCCGAACAGTTGACCTTTTGTAACTTGTCAACTAATTCAGGAGGATTCCAAAATGGACTATTTAAAAACTTTTAAAGAGATGATTTCTCTTCGCGGATTGACGGAACATACCGTCACATCCTATTCAACCTACATACACGCTTATCTTGATTATCTGGATAAGATAATTCACAAACGCCCTGAAGATGTATCTTGGCAAGAGCTGAGAGATTATATCTTTTATATTAAGAAACAACGTGGATTATCTGATAGAACCATCAATCATTGTATTTCTCAACTCAGATTTTTTACACTATATGTTCTTCATAAACCATGGGATCACTATCAGCTTCCTATGCGCAAGTTCGATTATTATATTCCCT
>Ga0136643_10014016_pt1 | contig 12020 bp, 10 predicted proteins | sample TergutLab28metaG_FD_96883 | JGI IMG/M metagenome (GOLD analysis project Ga0136643, IMG submission 96883) | Labiotermes labralis P1 segment gut microbial communities from Petit-Saut dam, French Guiana - Lab288 P1 (version 3) (version 3) | ecosystem: Host-associated > Arthropoda: Insects >...
GTAAGGGGAGAAAAAGTTGTGGGAGAAGGGGAGTGGAGGGGGGTGGGGGGGGGGGGGGGGGGGGGGGTGGGGTGGAATGTGGAATTTCCTACAAGCTTTGCAAATGTTAATGATCACATCCTTCAACTTCTTCCATGGCCTTGCATAAAAATGGCTTATTTTCTGGTTCCCTCTAACAACAACAAAACACAGTATCCCACTAACTGTGCCCCTGAGCCTAGTTACGACAACACCAGCTCCTTTACACAAGGCAACTGCCAGAAATTTACCTTCATATTAAAGCTGAAACATTGGACAGGAGCCCTGTCAGTTAAGTGTTTTGCTAGAGATAGTGGTCACGGCATGTGTAAAATGTTTTATGTTGATCCAAATGTGCTCATATGCGACAGTGTTGTAAAATGCAGCAGCACAGAAAGAATGACACTCAAAGTTTTCTAAAAAAAATTATCCTGTGTCAACTGTACTATGCAAAGGAACAATATACAAACAGACAAACAATTCTAAATGACAAGTTCAAACTGAACAAAAAGAAAATATGAAAAAATTTCGAGGATTTGTTTTCTGCAATATGGTGCCATGTCACCAAGTAATTAGATCCCGACATTTCAAAGGAATGAAGTACCATCATCTTCAAATGTCAATAGATCCCAGAAAAATTCTTCTAGGACTTCTCTTTAAGACACTAGGACTGATGACTCAGTGCCACAGTGTGATCAGAGAACGAAATCCTAACCTACCCATTTTTAAATTAACATTGCTATATCCAGTTAATTCTGGCACAATTTATCACAGAATTAACAGAAAAAAAATGTATAGTTACTTCTTGCAGGACAATACCACGGCCCACACAACAATATTCTCAAACAGGTAACCTAAAAGAGCTATATGGTAAACAGTTGATACCTAGCCCACTGAAGTCTCCTAGTTATCCAGATTTTAACCCATGAAATTATGATTTGTCAGGGACACAGAAAGATAGAGTTTGTGACCCAACCATGTTCACTACAAGAACCTAAAGGACAATATTCAAAGAATACACACCATTATTTCAAGAAAACAGCTCAGTTGTGGGTCAAGAAATACAAGGTGTGAAGTGTGCTTAGAAGCTGGAGGTTGGCACTTCTAGAATCTTTTACGAAATAAGATAAGTCGTATTGCAGTGGAAAAATAGACTCTTAAATTCCCAGCAGATATAAACTCCAATGTGATAAAGCTCTGATAACAGCTGGCGTGTTCAGGATCATGATTAGGGGCCTTCTCTCTACTGCTTGTATGAAGGAAGAATGTTTCTCTAATATACTAATACATACAAAATCTGCCTCAACTGAGAGAATGCCATAATACTATGTGTGAATTCAGATATTTGTTGAAGTCAACAAATATACCCTGGCTTTAATTTGTAGATGTGAACAATTCCAGTCATCTATAAGCCTGTTGGGACAAAACATTATACAAATGAGGTTAGTCTTCTGCCTTGTAAGACCATGTAGTTGTATCAGAGGATACCAACTGCCTCAAACAAGGGTTAGGCCTCATTTCCTGATGCTCATCTGCTGTGGCCCTGAAAAAGGCTCTCCTCCAATGTTTTACTTTTTTATGGTCTTCAAGTCCCCTTTTAAGACTGAAATATTGTGCACGGGCTGCTTTGTATCTTCACATTCCTGGCCACTGTTTTCATCGGCCTGGAGTGGGATCTACTGCCTTGCCACCTCCCAAGAGTTTTCCTTACAACCCCCCTACATAACTCACCACATATGTACCCTATTCACCTTGACCCTGCAGGATGGAAGCAGCAAGCTCACCCAAAACACTCCATCAGAATAGGACTACACAGTATCACAATCCTCAAATTCATAACCTAATACACATCACTGTAAAAAACTCCTACCTTATAAGGTTAAAAAAAATTACAAAAATAATGATATCTATGTATGAATATGGTTAACATGATAATTAGCAAGGGGAAAATTTAGTACTCAAAGAAAAACTTGTTCCACTGCCATTTTGTCCATCACAAATCCCGTTCTAGAACATAATCCATGTCTGTACTGTGAGAAGCTGATGGCCACAAAAAGAGTTGAACTGTGTTAGGTCCACTGTGCCAAGTTTGAAACTAGCTCCATCTAATGTATCCAAAACAAGGGGTTTTATATTACTTCCACCTACTGCCAGAAGCAGAAACATTGTTTATATCAAGTACACATCAGACAACAGAAAGTTCAACATTATATTCTTACAAAAGTTACTCAAGTGTAGAGTGCTTAACATGAAGAGCACATTCATATCTGCAACACGTACTTACATTAGGATAAGACTCTGCAGCAGACCAGTACATTCTGATGAAACTGCCAGAGTACAGGCTAAGACACATTTTGGAACTGGGCTGTTGAATTTCTCCTCTGATTTTAATACAGCCAACCACCATGCAAGGAAGTAAGATTTGAAACACAACTTGCCAGGTTTTTTGTGATTTAACTAATAAACACCTAATAAAGAGTTCGTGATTTCATATTCTTTTATTACATTACATGGGCAGCCAAGCAAACAATTACTCACACATAACAGTCAGGTAATTTCTACCTGCCACATTAATATTCTGGTTCAGTAGCCTAAATAAATTTTTCAGTATTAAATATGACCTATGCGTGTGTATTCAGTGCCATAATGAACACTGTGCCAATCCATAAGGAAGTTACTGCCCTGTCTAACTTCCTCCTGATGTGACACCTGCCTGGCCCAAACAACAGCAGTTTACATGGTTTGGTGGTCTGGAGAGGGCAATATTTAAAATTATTTCCCTTTCAGCAATCCTACCATGCTGGACAAGGCTTTGTAATCTCTCCCTGTCCCATGGCTCTGGGTGACAAAATCCACATCATCCTGCCTACATAACTTGCTTTCATCCTCATCCCATTTCAACCTTGATGACGGAGGCAGCACTCTGTTCTAAAATGCCGATATTTACCAACACTTCTAAATGACGTGTTACCCAAAATACCAGAATCTTAAACTGTTGTGAAACACTCAAACTATGACGGGGTGGTGGTAAGTCCATAACCCGACCTACTTCCCGATGTCGTAGGATGGAATCGATAGTGTCGTTGGAAAGAGGGGTCTGTTCATGTGCCGAATTGCAAGTCTTTCTTGTTACAGAGGCTGAAGGGAAGCATGTCAGGCAACGCGCGCGATTTCAACAACATGGAGACGCGAGCTGTCAAAGTTACCCCCCCCCCCTGCAAGGCAAGGCGCCGAAGAACATTCACGCCATTCTGAAAGAAACATTTGGGGAACATGCACTATCGTATGCCACCGTCAAAAACTGGGTAGCCCAATTTAAACTTGGTGATTTTTCCACCTGTGATGCGCCTCGTCCCGGACGACCCAAAACAGTGACCACCTCGGAGATTATTGATCAAATTCACGAGCTAATCTTGGAAGACCGTCGGTTTTCGGTTAAATCAATAGCTCAGCAACTGGACATCTCACGTGAGCGGGTTGGGTCCACCATTCATGAAGATTCGGACATGCGGAAGTTCTCCGCGAAGTGGGTCCCGATATGCCTGAACGCGGATCAAAAACGTCAACGCTGCCAGACGTCTAAGCAACTTTTGGATTTTTTTTTCAGCGCGATTCAAATGATTCCTTTCGCGATTGGTGACCATGGACGAAACCTGGTCATATTACAATGACCCGGAGGCAAAGCAACAATAAATGGAGTGGCGGCATAGCGGCTCACCCCGCACGCTCCAAAAAATTCAGAGGGGAAAAATCCGTTGGAAAAGTTCTCGCCTCGATATTTTGGGATCATGACGGCATCCTCCTCACTGATTATCTTCCAAAGGGCCAAACTATCAACGCTGAGTTTTACTCGTCTCTGCTGGTGCAATTGAAGGACTTTTGAAGGAAAAACGCCGCGGGAAGGTCACCAAGGGGGTCCTGTTCTTGCACGACAATGCCTCGGCTCACCGGGCACTTGCAACCCAGAAGAAACTGGCCTACCTGGTCTTCCAATGTCTTGATCACCCACCCTATTCTCCGGATCTGGCCCCGTCGGACTACCACCTGTTCCCTGACAGAAAAAACGATTGAAAGGTCGACATTTTTCGCCCGACGCGGAGGTCATTGTTGCCACGGAGACCTGGTTGGACGGACAACCTGATTTTTTTTTGAGTGGCTTACAAAAGTTCGAGCAACGGGCTAAAAAGTGTATTGAGCTTCGTGGGGAGTATGTTGAATAAATCCCGAGTTTATTCCCTGTAGCTTGTTTCCTTCCTGGTCGGGCTATGGACTTTTCAGCACCCCCTCTTATAAAACACATACACAGCTTGTGTCAAACCCAGTAACTTATGCTGCATGTCTCTATGCAAATTCTACTGAAGGAACTAACTAAACTAATTTAACTGAAACAGTAAAGTCTCAACACTGCTCCAAAAGGACACACACATCTGGTACATCTTATACAAACTCATAATAAAGATAAGACTTGAAGATGCACATGGTTTGTCATTAACATGTACCTATTATATCAGTCATTAAAATTTACAGTGCCAAATTTTTACAAACATCTAATTATTGGCTGAACCTGAAGTACCATCAGCACAAAATGGCTCAACCCACACACTTTAAGTTCAGTGTGCTGAACTGTCAATGTGTTTGCATATACAATGATGGGTTTAAAAGATATGTCTTGGCAATACAACATGCTTTCTTCTAAATCAATATTTATCGGAGCTTTCTATTACAGCTTATACTGTATTAATAAAACTATTTAATGCACTTGAAAGTGTACTGTAATGGATAATACAAAACAAATAGCACAATGAGCTGTCCTCACAATAATAGAAATATGACCTTGTAAATATATCATACCACAAGGAGTCTCTTTTCTTTCCACAATAAAACAAATTAACAATAATAAAATATTTAAATGATATGCAGTTAAAGTACAAACACATTAATGAAAAAATTTACGATCGGTACACAAATGGTGCAGAGCTACTGTCAAACTAAGGCAAGAGACAGAGGTGTAAATGCAAGAAAACCTGAGGGAATACAACAAACTTCTGTTCTGGTAATATTTTATGAGCATAATGAGAAAAAACTTGGCCTCTGTTCAGTACCTGTGGCCCTCCACTTTCATTCAAATTTGAAAATAATGCACAAGGTTTGTGCCATTTCAAAAGTCATTATTTTGCAATATGAAGCAAACTGAATTGCACCACCGCACATTAACGTTGATGAAATGCTGCGCATTCACTAATTTCAGCACATAATACCCACATGAATAATAGATGTAATACAGAAAGGTAATATACTGCTGGTATTCCTACGGCATGTGCACATTCTAGGACTACAACATGCAAATCAGGGGTTCACCAATTGCTCCCTTTCCAACCAACATTAAGAGGATAGTACAAATTTTGGAACATAGCTCCTATTAAATGTACTTTCCATCTCCATACAATCATCAGATAAAATTCATAGCAACTTTATAATCTAGCATTATGCCAAAGTACATGCCCTTTTCCAACTTAATGTTCTACAGTGAATGCCAAATGTTTATTCATGTGGCCATACTGTTGGTATTTACGGAGGAATGCATTTAAAAAAGCAGAGCATAGGAATGCTTATGTTACCCAGACACTACCCCATTTGTTTGAAAGTCATACAAACTAAATGAACACAAAAAATAATTCTACATCACACTTTTTACTTTAAAAACTAGTGTCATTCAATTCAAATTAAGTGCTCATATGTCATCTAATTTAATGCTTGTCATTTTTAAGACAAAACAGGATGATAAACCAATGCCTTGCCCAATCTACATTCTGTGTATTGCAAGATTTAACTTTTAAATGACCACTGCATCTTTTGAAGACATGGCTATGGTATCCCGAGCTGGCCCACTGTAGATTAAAAGATACAGCCTAGCAGGGAGTACAGCTTCTAACAACTGGTGCTTGAAGAATTTAGGTTCTCACAGATGTGGTGACAAAGATTCAAGTCTTCTGTGGTGTTACACTACGTCCAAGACAAAGGTATGCTCCTGAGGATGACGATACTACACTCATTTGAAACACAGTAATGACTACTAGCTAGCACACTGTAAAATCCCAGGAGCCTTAAATATTCTTCTGTGTATTGTTTCTAAAAGTTATATTTTAACTCTGTCTGTTCTAACCATTTTGACGATTTATGTCCTAACTCTGATAGAAGATGTACCAAGGAAATCAACTGTTCACTGTAGGACACATTTCTATAATCACATATTTATATGTTTGTATTAAATTCTATCACACAGTGTTTTTCAGCCAGATTTAAAATTTGATAAACATATAAAATTTTATGCTCCCATACCTCGTTAGGAATTGCACTGACATACTGGCATAAATTCTAGAGTTTTAAGACACATGAATGAAGATTATTTACATGTGAACTTTTTTATCTGAATTCTGATCCACTACAACAGTTCTACAGCTCAACAATACATTCATCCCTGCACAATGTTAGGAGTATGCTCAATAAATTATTGTTATATTTTTATCCTCATTACTATATCAGAACTATCAAATGGTGTAAAGTACATCTGAAACTGGACCACCCACCCCTAATTTAAGAGACAATATAAAAGTGAATTGCTCTACCTTTTACATATTTAGATGCAAGGGAATCTTGACATACCGGAGAAATGGAAAAGGGTCAACACCAATCCAGTCAGCAGCTAGTGCCCTGACCTACAAATGAACCTGGCACCACCTGAATGCAAGTCCTGTGTGTCACAGCTGCACAACAAAGTCTACAATGCCAAGCCCATTTTCACTGATAGTGTCAAGTAAATTGCCTTTCCTAATTTTCAGTCTGTCTCTCCTATTTTCAAGTTAAAAATATCACCTCTTCATACTTCTGCACTGAAATCTCCCATGTCATACTTGAACTGCTCAAACATGCACCTTAGTTCCTCATAAAAGCTGCCCCATGAACCATAATTTTTATTCTCTGTTGTCACATGCACATTCAGATCACCAACTTCTAACTTATTATAAACAACACAGTTAACAAACTCTAGCTGTCCTAACTGCACATTTTATTCCTTCATGTACAAGGAGGCCTGTCTGTATGTCATATTAGTATTCCTACCTCCACAGACAAATGTAATAATTGCCTGCTGTTCCATACCACCCTTGTCCCATCTGACCAATGGTACTCCTGCTAAATCGACTGGTAATGTATACTTTGCTAATAATCTTCCTGATTTTTCCCCAATAAACCTGACCTACATACTCCTAACATTAAGTTCCAAAACTGATGTTCAGTTTTTGCTGCTTATGGCATGTCAAGGAATCCATCCCCAAGAAAAGTTCTGTAACACTATCATGTTACAAAGGCAGGAGCTGTCAGCCACCCTGTCAACTGCCAAGCTACAAGATGACCCCTTTTTGGCTGTCTGTGACTGGTTATTTGACAAATTCACAATTACTCCCCATATCTGGAGGATGCCCCTCCCACCTACAACCTGCAGACACCGAGGTGACAATGGTCCAACATAACACACAACACTCAACAGTTGTGTAATGAATGTAATACTGAATAAATAACTGTAAGTACACATGCATTACTACATCATCCAAGGTTACACACACACACACACACAAAACAAACTATTTAAATATTACATTTTTATATGTTTTCAACTACCAATGTCCTAACAGCTCCAATAATTTGTGTATGTCTTACAATAATGGTGTCAGAGACAGTCCAAGTGTTCACTAACACTTCCAAAGTCCTCCAATGCAAATCAAGACATAATACGAAGCTCCTGAGATGTACAAGTGTTGTTCCCACTTCATAAATTCACAAGACAACCATGAAGGTATTGATGTCTATGCCAGGAAGCAAAGAAGTACTAAGATGCATTGTTGTCAGTGGCACACTAGTTACACGAAGTTTAATTAGAAGTGCAAAATTCATATCCATAGTAGCAATGTCTCAATATTAAACTCAGAACAGTCAGATGGGAGCATGGACGTGTGGATCAATAAGACACATGTAGCAAACTACCAGTGTTCAGAAGACAGATCCATAGAATTTCTTCTTAATTCTAAGTGAGTAAACCATAGACTGACAACTTTCTTCAGTTAGCTCCGCAGTATTCTGGTGGTTGTGGGTTTGAGAGCTAGCAGAGACAACAAAGCAGTTTTCAGCTGGAGGTTAATCCAGTGTGCATGGAAGGACATGCAGTATCCTTTAACAACCAAGCATAACAGACTACAGAGCTCTTACATGCACACTGCAAATGTACTTGATAACACATGCCACTACTATTTGTCCAACATAACAGCTCCAGTTCCTGCAACCTTCACCACAAACATGTTATCAGAATTAATTCTTGTCTTACCTGGAATGACCGGGGATGGGGATGATGGAACTGTGCTGTCTGAATCATGTTGCTCAGAATTCCTAGCTCTTCATCCGAATTATCCAACAGTTCGTCTGGCTCTTGCTTTAAATCTTCGATGCTAGAATCCTTTGCAGGAGATGAAGCCTCTGGCACAGACTGGGACACAGGTACACTGTCTTGCTTGACAGGTTTCACCTGACACAAAGAAGTGCAGACATCGTAACTGAGAAGTTTGGACATTGCCTTCAAAACCACTGTGTTGATGCAAGCTTGGTTAGAGTATACAAGCATGCTGGAAACTGTTACGGTCACAAGATACAGGTAGAGAAAATGTCTCTATCAAGGTACATACAGCATCCGTAAATACATATAATTGAATTAAAATCTAACACTTTTAAATTCAGGAGTTAAGCAGCACATTCTACATTTCCAAAACAGTGTTAACGACGGAGTTTCAAAGCAACTCAAGGAAGAGTGAGAAACACTTCATGTTGTCACACATCAGAAACACAAACTATTCAGTAGGAGAGAATATGAAATGTAGGTAAAATACTCAATAATGGCATCAACTTTTAACAACAATGCACAAGAGCCTTGAATGATGAAGTGAGAGCTCCTTGTTGTATGATGGGAAGCACAAGTATTCACTACCAATGTGAAATTATTTTTCACTGACAATTATCAAAATAATGTCTACTATATTTATACATATATTTTTCAAGGGCTACCCTCTCTTCTGGTCAGTCACATAATGGAGGCAACTGAGCAATGGGGATCCTACAAAGAAAAGAAAAAGGGACTCAGCAATAATTAACAGAAGTTACAGACATATCACAATGTCTCACAAACAGTAACATTTACATTGCACACTCTGCCATTATTACCTGGCCATAACAAAATTTCATGCCATGTTTTTCAGCATGGATTTGGTCATGCTTCATCACAAGTAAAACTATGACACACCCAAAAGATGTCATCAGCTTCGGGTTTTATCCCTTGCTGTATGTGCTCACATAATAAAATGAATGACTTTACAGCTGGGAACAAGATTTTGGTCAGACGGGGAGCCAACTTCCAGAGAGTTTGGTACATTCATATCGAACACTTTTACCAGTTCCCTCAGAACATAGCCTACCAATATAGATGGTTCAATCACAAGCATTAATCAAGAATTCCGTAAATTACTAAGACACCATAACCCTTCTTGAGCAGCTTATATAACATATGAGGTTTAGATGAATCTGAAGATTTGGTTTGTGTTCTTCTCAGGTATGACACCATGCAGCCTGGTAAGAGGATACAAAATTTTTAGAGAAACTTGCTACCTCCAACTTCAAAGTAGAAGGCAGAGGCAGCTTCACAGTAGACAATGGAAGCAGCAGTTTATACCAAGATGCTGGTTATCATTTACCAGACTAAACTATGTTATCACAGATGACCCCACTACAAGGCCAACAGTCATAGAGCTGGTAAAGAAATTCCTCCTCATTTTACAAAACACATAATGTTATTTTGTTCAAAATGGCCCACTACTGGTCACCATCTTGAATCAGACAATTCACTCCACACCCTCACAAACTATTTTTCCAAGACCCAGCTAAATATTATTCTAGGCCTTTCAAGTCACCCCTTCCATTCTGGTTTCACAATTAAAATTTTATGTGCAGTTCTCATCTCTCCCATACTAACAAAGAACAGTAAGAAATCAATGAAACCTAACATGAGTAATTCATAAGTTTCACTAATCAAATTCCCATTGTAATGTAAATATGTTGCAGATTTACAACGTTTGTGGTGCAGAAGCACCATCTTTCTAAGCAAGTGGAGTCATAATTGAAGATGGATCTGGGCATGACTAGATAATTGTTCACTCTTTTGCTCTGTTGAATATCCTCTTATAACCATCACTGATTCCTAATGTTTTTATTCATCACTGTCACCACCACAACAACCACAACCACCACCACTGCCATCGCCATCACCATCATAACAACAACAACAATAATACACAATGACCCTGACAGGCATTAATTTCATGTGAAACAAAATTAATACATAGTGAGAAATAGATATCAACTGGCTGCAACCCAGACATGCTACAAATGTGCCTATGATTTGAACATTACAATCACATTTTGAGACAGTTCTTTCTGTCCTTAAACCACTTCCAGAATAATAATTCAGAGACTGCATGTTGCTTACCTCTGTGGAATCTTCATCCAAGCCAACAAGTTGCAGTGCTTCTTCTAAGGAAAACTCTGGTAGATCAATGAGAGATGATGGCTCTTCTTCAGCCAGAGCACTGCCACTGCTGCTCAGCTCATCAGCAATACCACCGGTCTTGACAACATATTCACCTAGGATGGACAAGAAACACGACACAATGTGGTGATAAAAACTCCTGATATTAGTGGCAGAAAATTACAAATTCCTTTATGATTTTTTAATCTCATCCTTGTACAAATTGCATTATAGTCCTCTGACACTGCAATATAGAAGAAAGAAACAAGCCTTGAAGCAATATTTCTGTTCATAAGTCTTACAAATGACATGTTAGACATAACTTCAAGAATCTGCCAAAGATGAACCATTGTTTTTTAATGCAATACAGCTCTCATAATTTCCTAATTTATTTGTTCTTTTATATTACAATTTATTGTGAAATGTGTTACTCGAATTGCACAGACTTCTGCACTCTTTTCTACAGCAGTAATCATTCAACAACACAGCTGCAACACCATCAGGCAATCAAGAAGAAAATGGAATTTGAGCACTTCTCCTCATTGCCAACAAAACAACAAAAAAAGTAATTCAATTCTATTTTCACAACCTTTGTTATCACTCCATAAAAATACATCTTATAGCCTGACTGAAGAAATTGTCCTTCATTACTTATGAATGGCTCCATTTTGAATGACTTTTAGATAGTTATGGGTGGGATGACCTTGGATTCGATTCCCGGTAGAGGCAAGAATTTCTGCTCTTCTCCAAAACCCACAAATGACCTCTGGGGCCCAACTCAGCCTCCTATTCAATGGGTAATGGGGTTTCTATCTCTGGGGATAAAGAGGGTGGGGCGTGAAGCTTCATACTCACCTGCATCTCATACAAACATTAAAAATGAGTGCACCTATATCCCTACTCACCCTATATGCTTTCAGGGCATGTCTACAGACAACTTTATCTCCACCTTAAAGGAAACTTAAAGACCAAAACGATTATGAAACAAAGCTGACATTTTATAAGGAAACAACAATACCAACTGAACTACATGGAAGAAAATACTGGACAATTTAAGTAGCAACAGCCATAAACAAAATACAGTCAGCAGACAGAAAGTAATTAAGGCTGCATTAGACTACACCACATGAAGTATGAAGACAGGAACAAACTGATAATACACACAGTAACAAAATTAAATATATGACACCCTCCCCCCCCCCCCAAAAAAAAAAAAAAAAAAAAAACTTTTGGCGGGAACAAAAAAAAAAAAAAAAACAAAAAAATAAAAAAAAAAAAAAAAAAAAAAAAAAAAAAAAAAAAAAAAAAAAAAAAAAAAAAAAAAAAAAAAAAAAAAAAAAAAAAAAAAAAAAAAAAAAAAAAAAAAAAAAAAAAAAAAAAA
>Ga0136643_10014018_pt1 | contig 12019 bp, 7 predicted proteins | sample TergutLab28metaG_FD_96883 | JGI IMG/M metagenome (GOLD analysis project Ga0136643, IMG submission 96883) | Labiotermes labralis P1 segment gut microbial communities from Petit-Saut dam, French Guiana - Lab288 P1 (version 3) (version 3) | ecosystem: Host-associated > Arthropoda: Insects >...
GTGTGTGTGTGTGTGTGTTACAAAATGTCAACCAATTAGGTGTGTGTGTGTGTTTTACAAAATGTCAACCAATTAGGTGTGTGTGTGTGTTTTACAAAATGTCAACCAATTAGGTGTGTGTGTGTTACAAAATTTCAACCAATTAGGTGTGTGTGTGTGTTACAAAATGTCAACCAATTAGGTGTGTGTGTGTGTGTTACAAAATGTCAACCAATTAGGTCTTATGCAAGACATTTCATAGAATGCCCTGTGGGATCCATTACTGGAAGTTCTGTGTGTGCAGAGTAATTCTTTGCTAATTTAACTTCAACATTCCTTACAAAAATGAAACTTTTGAAGCTGTTACTACATATAATGAACATTTACACAATCTCTTCAGTATTTACTACTTTCAGAATGTTTCATAACTGAACATTTTAGAGTGTGAACAATGGTACAGGCTCTGGAAAATGTAGTTTTCACCTTTATACTGAGGGCACCTTTGCAATCTGCACACTGTTCTTTGCAACACAGAGAAGGAAGGGCTGGGGGCTGTTGCCCAGATATTTAAAAAGCCAAACGGTGGTGTGCAAGTACACACTGCTGTCAAGCTAATGAACTTGAATCTTCTTTCAGTAAATGGCCCAGCTGTGGAATGCCTTGGGATATCCCCTTTATATGCATAGCGTTTACTGCTACTGTTTACAGTTGGAGTAACAAGTGTTTGTAGAAGTATATAAAATGAATATGTTTTATTTCAGACAGTAAATATTCCAAATGCTTATGAAGATGAGAGGTTTGATTCTTCAGTTGATGAAAGCTCATGCTTCCGCCACAAGACGATCCTGTGTATGGCGATCAAGAACTCCTCAGGGCAGATCATCGGTGTAATTCAAGTAAGATAGCTTACATGTGTATTTCCATGGTAAAAGTCTCATTTTGACAGATACTGTTAGCAGCATATCTGTTCTGAGGAATGCTGATTTTAATTGATTGAATTGAAAACGTTCTGTATTTTTTTCAGCTCATCAACAAATTTGATGACCTACATTTTACAAAAAATGATGAGAACTTTGTAGAAGCATTTGCAATTTTCTGTGGAATGGGAATCCATAACACACATATGTAAGTATACATCATCTATAGGTGTAAATTTGAAAATATGATCAGAGTTTCTGTGGGTCCAGACTTAAGACTTTGTTTTAAAGTGCATTTTCCTTCGTGCATGGAAAACCTTCTGGGTGCAGAGAATATTTCCTATAGGGTGTAGATGTTTGAGATCACTGTGTTATCTGTAAGCAATAATGTTGCATCCTGTATCTTTGGTAGGTACGAGAAGGCTGTGATAGCAATGGCAAAACAAAGTGTGACCTTAGAGGTCCTGAGTTACCATGCCTCCGCTTCATTAGAAGACGCTCAAAGACTGAGGGTGAGTTGTGTTCAAGTCAGTAACAAAGCAATGTTGTGGAAATAAGTATTAATTGTGACAAGAGCTTTAAATTCCAGTGTCATGTACCTTCCTGACCTCAGCCTATCCAGTAAAATGAAGGGTTTAATTATTTAGGTTAGAGTACTTTTGTATACCTAATACAATAATCTTAATAATATGTGTGATGATATAACATAAGGTGGTATATTTGGATGGCATTATTAGCAGCCATATCATCACATATTGCACACAGTGGAGAGTTTGAAGTTTGATACTTGTTTTGGACTTAGGATAGCTCAGAAACCAAATATTAAAAATTGATAGGTGCACAGTCCTAACCACAATTTTTTTTATTTGGAAATGACAGTTCTGATATAACTGGAATGTCAAAAGTCTTGTTTTCTTAGAAATTTCTGTTTTGGGAATTAATTTGAATTTTCTTTGTCCTATATAAAACACACTTGAATGTATAGGATTTTGTAAATAGAGTGGTTGTTCATTTTTAGAAAGCAGTATTAAAAATTACAGTCTCCACCACTCTAAATAGTTAGCAATAAAAGGGAGAAGTATAAGGTGTGCATTATGACATGATACAACATCTTGAATGGAAACTGAATTACTACTAACTCTTCTGTTCATGGTATACACAAAATATATTCAAATATTGTAAAAACATGCATACCTTTAGGACTTTGTTAAGAGACTACCTTGTTAAAAATGCCGTTTATTTCATTGAGGAATTTCTATCTGCTGGTCATAACAATGTAGACACATGAACGTTCATATTTAATGTGTATTATTATCGTGTGTGTGTATGATCGTTTCTTTGTAATTTATCATGTTCTTAATAATTTTATGTAATTTGTAACTTATTTACTTGACTTAATTGCTTATTGCAATTTAGCTCTTTTCATGACGAATTCAACATTCAATCCAACTTGTGCAGATGATGGATCTGTGAATGAATATGTATATGCATGTGTATATGTAGTTTTCTTTCTGCTGTTGTTGTTAATACAGAGTTATATATTGACACAATCATTAACTTTGATAATTTAATTAAGTTATATTAAAATACAGTAAAAGATAATGTGATTCACAGTACTTACAAGATTTAAATATTGTGTCATGCAAGTGGTGACAATGCAACATGCAGAATGTAAATGAAGAAGTGTGATGAATTATGAGAGTTCAGCATTTTTGGGGGGGAGTTATATAAATAAATAACAACTTTAGTGCCTTGTGTTGTAGTTGATCTACTGTAGCATTAGACCAATGAGGTATCTAAAATTGAAAACAATGTATTTGGAAAATTTTTACACTCAAAATTACAGTTAAACTTTCCAGTTGTGTTTTTATGGAGTACAAGTCTCAAACAGGAGATGAAGGGTTTGAGATGGCTATTTAATTTCTTTTATGATTAGCCCTAACTTCTTAACCTTCTCTCTGATTCAAATACCCTCTGTAATACTGACTGATTCTGTTATCTATTTCAGAGCCTCAGAGTTCCATCTTCCCAGCATTTTCAGCTGTATGATTTCAAATTTGATGATATACACATGGATGATGATGATACTCTGAAGGTAAATCAGTTTTTATGAAGTCAGGTGATATGCAAATTATGAAAAACCCAGATTACCGGAACACAGTAACAGTTTTCTATGAATGAACAGAACATATTATATATTTACTCTATTACTGTCTTCACATTGCCCCTATTTTGTGAAAAAGGGACAACTCACAAAATACTAGTTTTACAGAAGAAAAATTGGAGCTCCGTTTTACATGTGACAGATGCTTTGAGAGGTCACATAACCATCACCTTCCTTGGTTATTCTTGCAGATGGAGTTATCATCTTTTTACTTATAGTGGACCGTTAGGTGAATGATTCCCGACACATAACTCAGTTTAACTCAAAGTGGCAGTTAGCCCCATTTACAAAACAGGGGTGACATGATATCTCTAATGATCTGGAGCACATCAGAACATGGCTCCAGTACTTGAGTATTTTAAACATGAAAAAGGTTATCTGTCACCATTCTATGAGTAGTGTAAACGTATGATTCAGTATTTGGCAGGTCATAAAACTGTTTGTAAAATACTTTGAAACTTGGTACATGACTGTTTGATGCAGTGCAAAAACTAAGCTTCATAGTCTGTTGGCTGGGAGTAATATATGATGCATAGGCCAGGAGAGCATAGTGAGTATAGCGACTTGCCACGGGCTGGATTGTCTGGGGTTTGAATCCCAGTGGAGGCAAGATTTTCTGCACCTCTACAGACCTGCCCTGATTACCTCCCAGCCTTCTTTACAATAGGTACTGTGTCCCTGCCTTTGGGGCCTGGTGTTGACCACCCACCCCCATGTAGCACCAAAGTCTAAGAAAGAGTGGAGGTATACCTGTGTTCCCCATCTGGGCTGTCATGGCCTGTTCTTTGGCTTCAATATGTAATGTACTCCAGTAATGGGTGGTGTTTGATTAATTATCTTACTTAATGGATGAAATGGGAATGAAGTTAGTTAAAACATAAACAATTAAAAAAATTATTGAAAGCAACATTTGAGTACATTGTATTTTGTGCATCTCTGTGGGATGGTATTTAACTTGTCCATTCAGAATTGACATGGAGGTAAATATCTGCCACAGCTAATAGAATAAAATTATACGTTTTTTATGGTATTTCATATATGGGGTTTTCAGCTATGGTGGTGCCAGCTTCCTTGCAAAAGCAAGCTAACCTAGAGTAGTTGCTTGCTTATTCCATGTTTATGCTGCATTATGTAATTAAAACTCTGTATAAATATTGTATATGAAAGGTATAAATTATATTGAGTTACAGATAATTATATGCTATGGCAAGTATGTAATACAGTGAAACAGTAGTGGTGACTCTTGTTTTGATTCTAGGCTTGTATACGGATGTTCCTAGATCTTGATTTCATAGAAAGGTTCCACATAGACTATGAAGTACTTTGTAGGTGGCTGCTTAGCGTAAAGAAGAACTACCGCAATGTAACCTACCATAACTGGAGGCATGCCTTCAATGTAGCTCAGATGATGTTTGCTATCATCACAGTAAGTACAAGGCAATTTGCATGGTTTTGTATGTCTTGAAGGTTTGACACTGTGTTGGAAGTCAGGATAGTGTAGCTGGTGTAGCAACAGGGCTTCTGGCTGGGCAACTGAGGACTTGTTTGATCCCCAGCAAACGTAACAGATTGCTACATTTCTAAAGTGTCTAGACCACGTCTGGGAACCACCCAGTCTCTAATTCGGTGGGTACTGGTGGGGGGGACTCTTTCTGTGGCAGCTGAAGTGTGAAGTGAGGCCCCCCATGTACCTTCCTGGCATGTATATGGACAACTGTATATTTATCTGTACCACAGATTGTTAGTGTCTGTATGTAAATAGTGTGTGCATCATGTGTCTTAACGTGTTATTTTCCTCTGTGTGAGTTAAATTGTTTGCCCACTGTGTACAGAAAGTGCTTTTACTATTTTGGAAGGTGTTATGTCATAAAATGGAGTTTTTTTTTTAATCTATTGAAGTCAGCTCACTTGCTTATGGGCATTCTTTTGTTTCAATCAAAAATAAAGGTGTTTACCAGTTTTAGATAAAGATCTAAAGGTCCCTTTTTTCCCTTTATTTCTGCAAATTTCATCATCTTCTACAGCCCTGTAGTGTGGAAAATAGCAATGATGTGTGTACAAAGAACATGGAACATAGTGATGGTGTTAATATATGCAACAAATATCTATTTTCACTGCAGTGTTGTATATGTATATCATAACCAGCAAGGGCTGCCGTTCATGTTGCTGCTGCTCTGTATAGTTGTAGAGAACAAAGGATAGTCTGTAAGTGGTGCATTTATTGCAATAATAACACACTGCAGACAACTCAGGTCACAGTTTTGATTATTGATTTTCATTTTAGGCTACTCAGTGGTGGAAAATATTTGGTGAGATTGAATGTCTAGCTCTGATGATTGCTTGCCTCTGTCATGATCTGGATCATCGTGGAACCAACAACTCATTCCAGATAAAGTAAGTCCTGTGTACCGACTTAAAGCTGTGTGACTTTTCAGAGTGTCTTATGAAACTGTGACTTCATTGGAATAAACTTGTGCATTGAACTCCCAGAATTTCTGTTCAGATAATTTGTTTTTTTATTATGTAGCTTGTCTGTAGAAATACAGTGTTGAAGAAACTTGCTTTCCCCAATTCCTGTAGAGTGACTACTTTTTGTGCAGCGCATACTTCTACTGTCTTAGAAACTTTCTTTGTCAGAGAGCTGTAAGTGAGTGGTGCTGTGACTTCGTGGTTGATTGCAGCTTGGACAAACCTTTGAGTTTCATAAAAGCAGGACATTTTTTGAATAGCGAAGAACTGTCACTTTCCCAAGGCATTAGTTGATTGTTTGTTATGTGTATGAGGCTTGTATGGAATAGACTGGATCCATTGGCTGTTCCTTCCTTGTCAAGTTTATGGAAGGGAATTGTATGGAGAGGTAAAAACATTTGTTGAGGGTAAGCCTAGTTAATGTACTTCTGTAGGCTAATGCTGATGTTCTATGTGTGCGTCTCACTGATATTTTAGATTTCACATCTTTTCACCATGTACACCATTAGGAGAAGGTTTTAAGTGAAAGGTATAGTGAATAGTTTGTGGGTTGGACAATCCAAAGTTTGAATCTGGCAGAGGTTAAAGATGTTTCCCTTCTCCAAAACATTCTGAATGGCCTATATTAAGTTATTACTGGGGGCTCTCTACCCTGGGTGTGAATTTCTTTGGATGGTTTCTTCTCCATTTTTCTTATTCTTATTTCTGTCTGTATATTTTAGTGTATGAACCTGTGAAATAATAATACAAGTCCAGAATTTTCTGTTGAATGACACTAATATTATCCAAAATCACAAATTTCTGTAGCCATCAGATTAAGATTTCTGATCAGCATTGTTATAAACTTTGCATTGGTATGGTAGCTGATACGTTCCATTTTGTCTGGTGGAATGTACACTCTGACACATGTGATGGTCCTAGCGAAACAAAAAAAAAACACACACACACACAGGCGCATTTGTGTGCAAAGGTACACTCACAGATGGTACATGAGGTTTACTAAGAGGTGTAAGAAGTAAGTGTGGCTCACAAGATCCATTTTTTAACAACAAATGATTACTGACATATATACTGTACAGCAGTATGGAAATAAAGATTTTTAATGTTGATGTACTTATCACTTCATCAATAAAAGTAGTTAATGTGAATGAACAGTTTAATGGACAAGACAGGAACAGTAGTTTGAATTGTGCACCGATGTTGCACAGACTGGACAGTAGCATAAATGAGCATTATGCACTAATGTTGCTTGCAGGGCTTCATCACCGCTCGCCCGGCTCTATTCCACCTCTACAATGGAGCACCACCATTTTGACCAGTGCATCATGATTCTTAACAGCCAGGTAATGGACCAGTGTTGTACTTGAGTTGTATGTGGATGGGATTGCAGTATTATAATTTTAATTATGTAGTATTAATCTTAGATCTTGATGCAGGAAGCAATTATAATTTTTGGTCAGGAAAAGTAAGAGTTGAAAATTGGATCTAGTGAGTATAATTTCTGTCACTGCATTGAAACAAATGTTACATATAAATGTAATTATTTCCAGGGCAATCAAATCCTTGCCAATATCTCACCAGATGAGTATTCCAGAATAATAAAAGTGTTGGAAGATGCCATTCTGTCAACAGATCTGGCTGTGTACTTTAGGTACAGTATTACATCAGATTGATAGATTGTAGATGATGGGTGCAGGGTGAGACTGGCTGTGTGGCATTGCAGCCTGAAATGAGCTTGATGGTTATTGAGGTTGAGGATAGGTGTGCATATATATATATATATGCATCATTTACTGAATACTAAGTGGGTATTTAAATAGAATTACAAGACAACAAAACAGTTTCAATCAGACACAAGACAGTATTTTTTTTTATTTTGACCTTGATGACCACATGTTTCCACCACCTGACCATCATCAGGCCACCTTTACAAAACATGTAATAAGGTACATGCAGTGCAGTAGAGGTAAAGCAGTCCCGTTACAGGCCTGGAGTGGCCCAGAGGGTTCCAGGAAGTTAAGGTTCCCAGATTACATGACAACAGCACAGGGTGGTGGTAAGTTTGTCAGCCTTACGCACCGGCCGCTTTTACCCCCAGGAAATACTCCTGGTACTCATTTCTCTTAGAGGCTGAGTCGACCCCAGGGACACAGTGCGATCGGAAGGATTATATCTATAAAAAATTCCAATGACACCATTTGGAATCGAACCAGCGACCTTCCGATTTCTAGCACAGCACCTTAACCATTGTGCTACCACATCCCCCACATGCAGTGCAGTGCAGTACCTTATTCTAAGTTGGAGTTTGTCAGTTTTTCCTCATGTATTGTTGGTGGGGGTATTTACTGCCTGGGCTAAAAATATTTTTAGCAAATGGTATTTGTGCCCTTTATGTTGCTTTGTATGTTTGTTTATGTGTATTTTTATTAGTTGTTTTATTGTTTTGTACAGTTATGGTTTGTGTCGTGTTATAAAAGGAAGTTTTATTCGTGCTTTTTTGAGTAAGGTACTTGCAGTGCACTGTGTGTACCTGTTTCTAAGTGTTGTAAAGATGGCCTGATGAGGGTCAGGTGACCAAAACATGTCGTTATCAAGATAAAATAAAATAGTATATTATTGTGTTGGGCTGAAACCAGAAACTGTTGTATTGTCTTTTAATTTAATAAACTAAACAGGATGTCCTCCATTTTTGAAAGGAAAGTGTATAGAAGAATTTTAGGCCCAATATATGACAATGAAAAAGAAAATTGGAGGATATTAACCAATAAAGAAATTTATTAAAATAGAAAACTGTCTCAGTGACATCATGTTCTTTGTGTGGCCTGCCATGGGTTGAAACCAGACTTTGACAGTAATAGGATGGCAACTAACTGCCAGAGGGTCATGGAATGATCTTGTATGCAAATAAACAGTTAGTAGCATGAGTAGGAATAAAGCGGCTGAACCCAGTAACAATTTTGAGTCATGCCATGTACATGTAAGTTGAGCAAAGCAAGTTGAATAAATTGGGGAAGTTCCATTTGTTATGTTTGGTTTAATTTGTTTTGCTGATTACGTTATGTTTGTGGTTTTTGTATTATTTATGATCCAAATGTACCTCAGGTTATAGTACCACCCTTGCCAATTGAGTTTTTAACCTTATTTTGTTTATTAAAATCAGTGAAAAGCGTTGGGAGTCCAAACAAAGTGTGTTGGTTCAAAAACTATTCATGTTGGGTGGCAATTTTGCGGCTGTCATTTTATGATGGAGAGATTTCTGCAACCTGTCTTATGTTGGTTGATATTCAGACTTTATTTTGCTGTAGTTTTGAATTTTCATGATAAAAATTGTTGAATCCTCAGCAAAGTACATGGCTTATAAAATTGAAAATGGTAACTTGATTCAACATTCATATCAACAGTCAGCTGTGACCTTTGCCATGTGAACCATACTCTTATCTGTCAAACAAGTGTATTAGCAGTGTGCTTGGCTATAGGCCAGATGACCAAGGTGGTGCTTTGATATCTGGCAGAGGCTAGAGATTGTTCTGTTATGTATCCAGCTGGCTTTAGGCACTACACAGCCCTCTTATCCAACAATTAGTAAGGGCTGTTTCCCCATCTCTGCCTAGTACCAAAGTTAATCATTTGTAGAGCTGTACCACCCCTTCCCCATATTTCTTCCTGGTGTGGTGACTAAGTTGTTGGAGATGACTTGGTATGTTTGATGGTGATATCTGCTTGTCTCTAAGGAAGCGAGGTGCCTTCTTCAATCTGGTGCGGTCTGCCACCTACAACTGGATGCGCGATGATCATCGAGAACTTTTGAGAGGAATGACCATGACAGTGTGTGACTTGGCTGCCATTACAAAACCGTGGGAAGTTGAGAAAAGGGTCAGTTAATAACTGCATGTCTTTTTGTACATACTTTACGAAGTTTTGGTGATTACCTGACCTGTTGTCATTGACTCTGTCGAAATTTGGAATTGAGTTGAATTTCTGATTCTGATTGTTTACATACGAAACAGTTGTCTTTCCTGCTACCAGTAACATAGTTTTTCTTTTCCTCTTCCAGCAGGAATGTTTGTGTCTAGTGGTACAATTTCAGCATGGGTTGATCTGATCAATACTGGCACTTCTTTATTGCATTTGCTACAACTGTAACTGATCTTGGCTCTAACTACATTAATTTCATTTAAAGTGAATCCTATAGCCGAAAATTTTTTTTCCTTAGATTCAAAATGTTAGCGGAGTGTCTGATAACCCAGTATTTATATTACAACTTTATCTTTATTTCTAGGTGGCTGAATTGGTGTCAAGTGAGTTCTTTGAACAAGGGGACATTGAACGTCAGGAGCTGAATATTACACCAATTGTAAGTAAAGCTAGTGTGCTACTTTACATATAGGGAATGGTGTATAAACTTGTGTGTAGATTTAAAGAAGCTTTGGTTACTCTCAAGTCTCTGTGAAATCTTTCCGTGATCATTTGTGATGTAGTGATATTGCAGGAGTGAAAGAAATATCAAACATGTAAATGATAAAAGAGATACTGGTGCAGATGCAGATCTTAAATTTTCTTAAAATGCTGTGAGCACAAATTCGCTGAGTGTTTTCAAACCGTAAGCAGTTTCATACTGAAATTCTTACTTGCTGCCAAATGGTACAATGGTCTGCATTTTTTTCTTTTGTTCTTGTAGTACTTCCAAGGATAGATTAGAGCATGTGTGCAGTTTTTCAGAGGTATTGTGCCAGCACATGCCGGTAGTTGGAAATTATGTTACAAGAGCAGATTTTTGTTGTATGACTTATCCTGTGTGCCAACCAATTTAAAGCATGGTGTTAAACTCTGGTATTTGTAACAATCCAGGACTGTATCAGTTATTTAATTTCTCTTGTGTGCAATATGAGCATGAAGATATTTTATATGAAGCAAACAGTGTATAATTTTTGTGTATCCTATTAAAAACTTTGAATGAAGGAATTGGTGTATTGAATGAGAATTTGAAGCTTTACTGCATTCTGCTTCTGTAAGTTAGATGTGTTGAAGGGTGACAGTTATTAAAAGTCATTGCTTATTTGAACCTTATAATTTAATCACCTCCATTTATAGTCACTTCTTAATGTATGAAGTAACCCTTTTATTGCAAGTAGTATAATTATACAGAAATCAAATTATAATTTGTTAGTTCTTTTTGCAGGATATCATGAACAGAGAAAAGGAAGACCAGCTTCCCTTAATGCAAGTTGGATTCATTGACTCAATTTGCCTCCCAATTTATGAGGTACTGTATCTTAATTTATGTTTCTGGAGGTCTGTGTTAAGATGTAATTATAGATAGTGACAGCAATATAAAGTGTGATTATATCATTCTAACATAACTACTGCACAAAAATGTAGACACATTAATTGTAATGGGGCATTCCAGGCCTTGTTTTGTCCTGGTAGCTGTACAGATTAAGGCATACCAAATCTTGGACAACTTAAACTCTAACATTGTGAGTTCATATCCTCTTCAGGTAATGGATGTATCCTTTTTTAATTACTTTAAAGATTTATTTCCTTTTTGTGAGTGTATGAAGAGTGAGATGGTGATTTCAGATATGTTGAGATGACATACCCGTGGGGTGACAAGCCTGTAATTTCTACATTACATCACTAAGTATGAATATAGTGTCTGATCTGTCATGCCTAATATATAGATAGCAAGTGTAAGACTAGAGGACAAGCAAGAGCCAGGTGTCACATCCAGTGCCCAAGTGATCTGATCTGTACAGATGACTATTTTGATATGGAACTTGATAGAACACATCCTGTTCTATTTGAAAGCTTGATTAACCCTTTAAATGCCGAGTTAAATCCCATCTGCCATTTGCTGGCATTATTAGGAGCTCACCATATTCTCCACATTAGCAGGATAAGGGTTAAAACATAGTTGATCTTCAGTCAAAACACAACATATGTTTATTTTCTCACTCTATAAACTACATGTTTCTGAGTGAAACATGTAGCTAAAGAGTGAGAATAAATGTATGTTGTATCTTTTGAACTATTAATACAGTAAAATGTCGCTGTAACGAACGCCAGTATAACGAAATGTTCAGAATTGCGAAATTATTTTTAGGCCCCTTCCCTTTTCCCTATTTAATCTGTGTTAAAACATTTCATTTTAACGAATTTAGAACTGTCAGTATAACGAATTAAAATTTCGCCTTTTGCGTATGTTTAACTTTGTTTTTTCAAAATATAATTGCAATTCATCCTGTTTTATAATATAAATATTTTTACATTATTTTTATTATTCAGACGATATGGTAGCCATTTTCCATACATGTACGCGATTGGTCGAGCAGGATATCGATTTGAAAGTAACCAATACGCTTTGCGCATCTTCCAATGCAAGAAGTCACGCTATTGGCTGAGTAGGATCGCAAAGTTTACAATCAACCAATGAACGTTACGATTTCGTATCTCTAACTTCTACCCTATTTCGTTTATTCATGTCGCATCA
>Ga0136643_10014024_pt1 | contig 12015 bp, 5 predicted proteins | sample TergutLab28metaG_FD_96883 | JGI IMG/M metagenome (GOLD analysis project Ga0136643, IMG submission 96883) | Labiotermes labralis P1 segment gut microbial communities from Petit-Saut dam, French Guiana - Lab288 P1 (version 3) (version 3) | ecosystem: Host-associated > Arthropoda: Insects >...
AACAACAACAACAACAACAACAACAACAATAATAATAATAATAAACAAAAATCTATTGAACTAAAGGTAATTACATTGTGAGGATTGTGTGAAGCTAAGTTATGCTTCTGTTCATGCATCATGCAATCAAGGAACGATGGTGGGCTACAGAGATACAACTTCACCTATTCCAAACATGAGTACTAGAGAAAAGAGTGATCAGCATCACCCCTTGCGTGCTTGGCATTTGATAAATATCTGTATGTCCCTCTGTACACAGAGCTCTGAAGAGAAAAATTTCAACACTCTTAATGAGCATCACATGCAGTCACTTTATTAACTGATCTATCATGATTCATGTATTATGAAAGAGTGAAAATCTCATTTAAATTGTGGCAGAAGTCTGAAATCATGCATAGAGAGGAGTTATAATTAAAGTAGGTAGTAAGGATTTAGGCTGTATGCTAAATTACTAAATATTCTTGCAATAAATACACTCTAGTAATATTATTTAGAAATACTTATTGTAACCAGTGTATAAGAGAGTATAACTGTATATTGTGGTTGATTTCCTCCTTCTTTCCTGAGTCATATTTTTAAGTGGTTTTTCCTCAGCTCCACCAGGCACGCAACAGCATAATACTCTAATAATGCCACGAACAGTTTATTACACATAGAGTACTTTCAAATTCACTAATCATTATACTGTTCGACACTGTATGATCTGAGCTATTGAAATGCCTTTTAAATAAACAACACACATAAAATCCAATGGAGTTGCAAGATGACTTAATTAAAACTGTAATATATTTCACAGAAATTGTACCCAGTTTTAAATGAACAAATCCATCAGCAATAATCACAATTTCCTTTAAAACAAAAGTTATGTTACATAGTTGTTTATTAAAAATTACTTGAAACAACTGAATACATCTTTAATAAAATGCATAAACAAGGCACAGAGTAATAAAATCATTCTAGTGCCTTAACACAATGCAAGAAACAGACAGTTATTCTTACCTGTCACTAATTTAAGGTCAAAAAATGAATGAATGTAACATCAGACATTTTCTGTGTGCATTGTTTATTTTCATTGTGACTGTGCTTGTATATATCAAATATTTTACGCGTCGAACAATATGTAATGCCCTAGTGACATAACAGTGGTGGACATAATTCATTGTGTACTTGTACTTGTGTATACTGTCTCCCATCCCCAAGCACACAGAAAAGGATGCAAGGAAATGAGAAAATTAAAAGATTTTATATTACAGATTGTTTTAGGTGAAGCTACATATTTAAAGCATGCTGCTTTGTGTTTTTGTTTTGAGTGATATTAATGCATTTATGCATGTGATGTAAGATTGAATTTAGTGATTAACAGATATTACAACTCAATGCATTGATATGATACAAAAATCATAATAAAATGGATACTAAATATATAAAAATAACTTTGTAAAGTGTAACACTGTAAAGTTTCAAGTCAGATCAAATTTTAAATCAAATAGCCAATAATGTAATTTCCAAGAATATGCATAAGTTTAATATAGCTCAGATATGAAGAGGCTGTATCTTTTAAATGACCAAATAACAGGAGTGTAGAATAGATATCACCATAGATGGGGACTTGTATTGATGATAAGTGGATCACAATTGTGAAGGCAATATTCAATGTAAAATAAAATGCTGCTCCTCAGATGTTTCAAATTACAAAACTAATATTAGTCTGTGGGAGAGTTGCCATGCCAGCTATGAACTTGTTGTGATGTACCATACAGACTTCTACTATCGGGACAAATTATTCACCTGGCTTTATGAATATCCGTTACACTATACTAATTTTTTGCTTAACAATTTATGTGATCCAATGGAAGATGCCTGCTGGCTGATTCTCATTCTGAATACATATTCTGTTGTGAGCTATTTCATATTTTCATATTGTAATATACTACCTATATACATGCAAATACTGTTTTCACAGCCCTCCTAGGCCATCAGTGCTACCTGTATGGGTCAGGACATTTTTAGTTTACATTCAGAACTGCGTGAATGTGTTAGAAGTTTGATAACATGAACAGAAGGGAAAGTAAATAACATTTTTATTCTGCCAAATTCATATTTTTAAACCTCCAGAAACCACCAGTGTCTAAAAATGACCAATTTCTGATGACAAGGGTCTGAGAGGGATATGTCAGACTCTTTCATTTCAGTTTTACTTGTTACACTGATAGTGTTTTTGCAATGAAAAATTTCATCATGGTGATAATTTACATGATCTTGGTGTTATGTAAATCTGTTATATGTTTTAGGTCCAGGACAGTCAGATTTGTGAGGATGATGTAAGAAAGTGCACTACACAACATGTTGACAAAGAAATGAATAGGACAGCGAGTGTGAGGAAGACGACATGTCATCATCTGCCAGTATTTGCCAGCATACAACACAGAATAAGTCAATCAGTAAATGTTGTGCTACATGATTCGATGCTTCATGAAAGATCTCCTTTGAATACTCTGTAGCATATTAACACACCACTTCAAACTGTAATCTCTTTTGGAGAAAAAATGATGTGTAGTTTTAAGCATTTTTCAGATTATCAATTTTATCAGTTTTGGGAAAATTTTTTCTGTGTTCATAAAAAATCAACCATCACGTTGTACACTAATGCTTGAGTGAGCTCATAATGTAGATTACAGCTGAGGACATTACGCTTTACATCTAACATGTAATATTTATGTTTTAATTTAGAGTTTAATAATTTGTCTTTTATTTACTAATACTACGCTATGTGCATTAATGTGCCAGTTTCCTGACTGTTCCCTTAAAATGGATACATCATCAAAGTTTTGTTTAATTATTACTGATTTAATCCTTTTGCTGCCAAGCCTAGGACTAAAGGTTCTGTAAACACTGTCTGGCTTTTTGTAAAGATTGAATTCTGCCTACAAGGGACATTTATGTCCCAAAGATAAAACACTATTGAAAATAAAATATTTTACACAGCTGAGTAATTGCTTAACATATATCTGAATTATACATAGTAGGAAACCATCCTCTAAGGATCAGCCAGTTTGTGCTGGACTGCTTCTTTAGCTCAGTTTGTTCCTTATCAGGGAAAGGATTAAGTTTTTTCATTATTCAAATACAAATATAACAGTAAGATCACAATCTTGAAACAAACTGTTACAAATTAAAACTCTGCAAAGAGGCAGTAGTCAGTAGGTTTGTCAGTAATAGGGAACATCCAATTTATGGACTAACTATATACTTCATTACAACCTATCAGCAAGGCTGATGATACTATGACTTATTTTATCTGTAATTATAGGTGTGACCGTAATGTGTGTGCTAGGAATCCATCATTGCAGAAATATCAGTTCTGTGATTTTGTTAATTTTATATGTATATAATAATGTTATGGATCTTGCCAAAGGCTTTGTACAGTGTTTAGTAATGTACTTTCTTTGGGCCACAGTTACACTTTAGCCATGAATTGCTTCTGTTTTACAGTAATTTTAACTGTTTTATTGTTATGGGCAGAACTGTAAACCCATGTAAATAAATTGCTCCTACACTATTTGTTTTTTAATTTAAAATAAAATAAACTAAGGTACAATGGCTGAGATACTTTTTTTAAATACCTGTTTAAAAAAATGAAATACTGAATATAAGTATAATTGTAAAAATCAGGCAAACTCTTGTACCAACAGTGCAAGGGTAATAGTATTTTTTAATGCCTGCAACCGTAACACAACTGTATGTTTATAAAAATAGTTTTAATTATGTTTATAGTGAAAAAGAGCCTAAGAATATAAATTTGGTTTCATAAATGCCCACTTAAAGAGAAACTTCATCTTTGTACACGAAACTGTAGGTTATGTTACTTAAAAATTGTACTGCAGTGCAAATTGAGTTGTCACTTGGACATGCAATGTATTTGTTATCTGTATTGGTATGGATTTTTTGTTTTAGTGGACTGGACCATTGTAATAGTTCACACATCTGACCAGTGAGATGTGTACGTTAGCACTGTTTCTGTATAACAGATCATGTAAAGTGTTCAAAAACATAAATTCATGAATATAGGTAAGATAATACTGTGTTAAAAATGGAAACGTGACACTGATGTTCACCCACGTTACAAATTTTGATCTGTATTATGTAAACATGATACATTAATATGGTAAGGTTACTGCAGTATGATGTAAGTGACAAAGAAAAGAAGCATAAAGGCCTTCCATCTCTTACCACTGGTATGTATGACCACTGTACATAGATGCCACCTTGCCCAAGCAGACAGTTTAAAATGAAATAATTTTATGTAACAAATCTGTTTGATGTTTGAGTGACTTTTATGTTGAAGTCTGTGACTGTCAGTGGTGTAAGAATTTTTTTTTTTTCATTGTAGTTTTGTACATATTTATCCAAGTTAAACAGAGGCGACTTCTCATTATTTTTGGCTTTCTTGTAATTTGTGAAATTATTGTGTGCCTTGTACGAGAAATTTATAATAAAGGCGAGGAAATATGGATTTCTTGTGGCAGTCAGCTTCTCTTCTATAATGTGCTGCATACCACATTTCATATCCTTTCTCATGACCATACCAGAAATAATGAAATAATGCCAGAATTATGCATATTACCAGTACAAAATTTTACACAAGTTTATTGCACAGGTTGGAAGAATGTGCTGAATAAGTTGTGGCAGAGTCCTTTGGAGTGTATGAAATATCAACCCACAGAAATGAAATGCTTAAGAAGATGTCTAAAAGGTGAAAATATTTTTTTTAATATCTGTAACAGGACAGTAAGGCCTCATATAAGGATGATGATTATTATGATAATAACAACAATGATGATTGCACCACCTCCAGCATACAGGCTTGTTAGGTCAGTGTACCTTAGATCTTGGGGTTAGGACCAGTTTAGATGTCCTGTTGCATATCTGTCTGCTGACTGCACCACTCATACCTGACAAGTCAGAACTTTGTGAATGTGTGGAATATCAGGTCCAGAGAATACATTCACTGATATAAGTCTGTAATTGAGCTGTGTTTCCCATCATGATCTGCCATTTTGATTAAAACATTGACTTCATGGATGCTCCCACTTAAAGTAATGCCTTCACTGTACTCATAAGGCATAAAGAACAAAGGCTGACAGCAGTTCACATGATACTATTACTACATCTACTAGCATGAACAAGAAGCATATACAGCTCAGTGCGATCCTAAAGGCAGGAAGGTTAATATGTGAATGTTCCAGTCTCATTACACTTCATGTGTGCTAGTTTCTGAAGAATGGAAAGACAAATATTTAATGAACAGGTGAAAGACACATGACAACTGTTAGTGTAAGCAAAAAAGCCACCCTTTCATTCCTGGCTCACCACTGGACTAAATCAGTGTAATAGAGTTTACAGTTTCACAGTATTTCCCTAAGATTAATGTTAATGTTATCTCCCTGCAGTCTTTTGCTCTTTCCTTTTCAGACCACTTCAAGTGAAACTACAGTCTTAAACTCTCTATGCACATTAAATATTCTAGAATTCAGGAATCTGTGGGAAATTCTCTTAGTATTCAGAACCACAATGTAGGGCTACTTTTAAAATACATTGAAAACCATGTGAGATGTTTGATGAATAGTTCACTATTTATTTTAACTTCGTTGCTAGGAAGAAAATGGATCTGGGTTAATGTAGTCGGTATACTGATTGGGCTATAGGTTGGACGGTCCGGGGTTCGAATCTTGGTAGGGACAATAGATTTATCTCTTCTCAAATATGTCCAGTCTGGCAATTCTCCTCCTGCTCAGTGGGTATGAGGGCTAAAGCAGCCAGGGCATACAGTTAACCACCACCTCCATCTAGTGTTGACGTTGAGAATGTGTAGAGCTGTACTTCCACTCCCCATGTATATCCTTCATGGCACGGACAGGGAGAAGTTTATCTTTACCAGGAAGACCTCTTTTGAGGAGTAGAAAATGTTGTGGATCTTGACATATCTGCCTCTTCTCAGCTGCAAAATTATCTGTCCATGCACTTTGTAATCGGTGCCACAGGTTTGCCCATAATGTGCATTTGCCTGAGATATGTATACTGCATATAATAATTATTATTTGTTTTGTATGTACTTTGTCAGTAAAATTTCTATGATAGAAACAATTGCTGTGATCACTTCAAAAGTAACTCTTAGGTTCTAAAGGACCCCACTCAAATAATCAATACAGGATCCCTGAAAAAGAACTCCCAAGTTTCAAAGCTCAATATCATGTTTATTTTGAAATATGTAATCATGGGGTTTGTTGTGAAATGTTCAATGTAGCTCAAAATTTTTGTTGCTTGGCTGTTGCACACATGCACTTGCGTCTGTCCATGTGAGTGAAGTGTATCTCACGTCAGTATAATAATATCTATTTTTAAGAAGGATAGAGGTTGCTGATTTCAATCTCTGTGTTGAATTGATGCATCACTGTTTTACCCAATTTAAGGAAACAGAAACAGCAAATGCGTTAAAACAGAAACTACCATGAAGACCTGCACTTCTGATGAGGATGCTGAATGCTTAAAGGTATTGTGTTTATATAATCCAAAGAAATGGAGTGCTGGTAAATGTATGGAAGTGTGTACAACCAAAACCACAATCCAAATTGTGTTACATTTGTTGATAGGATTACATGCTTGCAAAACTGAATTGAGACATAAAGCCAAATACATAAATCCTCAGAAGAATGAAGTAAAGAAGTTTTGTTACAGTTCAAGCCAACCAATGCTCACAATTTTATTAAAATTACAATAATACTATAAAATGATAACTCCTACGCATTTTGGGCCTTACTGCCCCATCATCAGGGAGCACACAATTGTACAAAAAAGCATCTTAACGCTTTCATTTCCTGAATGTAGCAGAACTGCTGGAGATTCCACAATGTGATATATATATATATATATATGTATATATATGTATATATATATATATATGTATATATATGTATATATATATATACAGTAGACAGTTGTGCCCAGTAATTGGAGCACCTTTGTGAACACTTCCAGAACAACAGCTACTCCAATTACTGTGCACAACTCTTCTTCTTCTTCTTCTTCTTCTCCTCCTCCTTTTCCTCCTCCTCCTTCTTCTACTTCTCCTTCTTCTTCCTCTTTCTCCTCCTCCTCCTCCTCATCTTCTCCTCCTCCTTCTCCTTCTCCTCTTCCTCCTTCTTCTTATCCTTCTCCTTCTTCTCCATCTTCTCCTCCGTCTTCTTCTTCTCCTCCTTCTTTTTCTTCTTCTTCTCCTCCTTCTTCTCCTTCTCCGTCTTCTTCTTCTTCTTCTTCTTCTTCTTCTTCTTCTTCTTCTCCTTCTCTTCCTTCTTCTTCTATATACACATAATAATTATCTTTTGACAGTGGTACAGAAGACAGCCAATTTTACGTAACCATTAAAGAATTTTCATTGGCTGTAAATTCTTGTACTAAGAAGGAGTGAGATAACAGATATCCTATAAGTGCTGGCATAATGCTTCTTTATTGTGATTTAGTCTTCTAATGGTTGGTGGAAGGTTACAGAATAATGTGATTCCTGTATAATAGACTTCCTTACAATACTGAGGTTCGTGTTTGGTACATGTCCATCATATGTATGCCTTGTGTTTATGTCATGTGTATATGAATTTGTTTGGAACCGCTGTCTGCAACAAATTATAATAGTGAGAATACAAACTGACTGGCAAGTAAATAATTCCCTACAAGAGTCTTGCCTTCTAATGATGGCCATTTTCTAATAATTTTTTTTGGATGCAAAATATCTTCTTCTTGTTTGACAAATTTCCCCAAATAGTGTATCAGACTAAAGTAGGCCTATCCATTGTTGCAGTCTGCTCAACATGTTCAGGCCTACTGTATGTCTGACAACTAAATCTCTGGGGATAGGCCGATAGCAGCCTGTACTTCTTCAACGACTTCCAGTGTCCTCACAGTTCTGAGACATCCTCCAGGTCACTTATTTGGCACAGAAGCCGTGGTTTAGGCACTTTTCTATCCAGTTCTTGATGGTAATGCGATCAGGAAAATTTGAATGTCTTCGAGTGTTGATATGAATATTTGTTACGTTGCCGTCACAGAAAAGTTCTTTAAAACGTCTCTATGTCGAACAGCCGACCACTGATCCATGTACACTAAATGGTTTTCCTAAGCTAAAAGCTTGAGTGCATTTACTTTCATCCTTTCATCATGGCTGCCAGAATACTACGAAAATCAATATGTTGAATGAACGCTGCTCCACCCCGCATAAGAAAATGAGGGATGTTAGTTAGTGCGAAACTTTTAGCTCAGACAGGAGAAACAAGAAATAAATATAAAATTTTTGTGGGGAAGCTCAAAAGATGGCCGCTTGAAAACCCGATAAGTGACGAGAAGATGTCTAATCGTGGTCTTCGGGAGATGTACTGTAGAAATACGAAACTGACTGATCCGGCTCAGGATAGGCGTTTGTATCAGTGCCACTAAACACAGAGAATTTTTTTAAAAAAAATACGGATTTGAAGCTATGAGAATCTCAAACCGTATTTAACGCCTCCTTTTCGAGTGTGAATCATGGAAAAGTTGTGCTTGGCTTGCTGTTTAGTTCTGCCAGGAGCAAAGAATGGTTGATAATGCTGTGTCGCGTAATTTGATTTCAGCCTTACTATTCAACGCTCACAGTGCAATAACCTCGTTACTCTAAGATATAATATAATCTTAACAAGCAAGAAAATATAACCAATAAAAGTAATTTTGTTCCTGTTCATGCCATTAATGCATACAGGGGGAGTAAAGGTATGGGCCCATTCATTCTTAAACCTCGACGCTAGATGCAGTGTACATGTCATAAACATTTTAGTGCCTTTGCTCACTTTTAAGTGAAAGCCTTTATTCGAAACTTGGTCCTCCACGATACATTACACAGACACTTCCGAGGTGCGCACAAGGACGTGCGCAGATTTTCGTGTAACTTAGAGCTCTTCAGTTATTGCTGTATGGCTGAAATCAAAATCGAAATGTAAAAACATATTTTAGTAAAACTACCCAATATGCAATTTAATGACAATTATTTTGGCCGTTCTCTACTTACTGCAGCGGACGGACAGATTTGGTGAAGCTGGAAGCTGATAGATGTATTTTGAAATTTTTCTTTAAGAAAGCACCACTATGGTCGCATGGCTGCCGAGCCATTTTACTAGGTTCTTAGTTTGCCTGTGCCTATACAGTGACGTAGAGCGGTTCGAATACCGCTGGAGGGGGATGTTGTACGTCTTATCTTATTTTTACGCGTGTATATATATATATATATCGATTGTCGGAGCTCCGTCTAAGAAGTGGCACTGGCCGTGTGAATAAAGATACAGAATACAGATATGGCCACAGAAAGCCGAGTCTCGCATGGACACAAAGGCGCTAATAAGATCGCGGCCAACACGAAATGCCCAATAAAAACGTTTTAATGTAGTATATCAAATATCAGATATTACTTCTTTACTGTTTCTCCCTTCTCATGCTAGCGACTTCTGGATTTATAAAGCGGTGTTTTTCAGAATGTGGGCCTGTTAAGAGCACTAAGAAGGCAGCTCCAGATGATAAAGAGGAACAGATTTTTCACACTGAAGGCATACATGTGTACCGAATGCAGGCAACAGACATGCACGTCCAAAGTAAATGAAAACCCGGTATTTTATAGGGGTATAAATGGTCTTTGAAAAAACACTCACCCCCGCCTGCTGCCAGAGTCGCTACCAACGCATAAAATTACGCCTTCAAATTCGTAATATGTTCCCTGGGTGTAAAGGAATACAGCAGTTACATGTCTATAAATACAGTGAAAGAGACAGATGTTCGATCCCAGGACAGCCTACGTGGGAGTTGTGGTGGGCACGGTGGAATGGGAACAAGTTTATATTCTGCCAAGAAAGTGTCAGCTTTGCTAAGATAAAAATTAATGCACCTCATTCTAAATTGGTCCCCAAATTTGAAAGGAGAATTTTAAGACACTTAGGTGATAACATTTTAGTTATAAATTTTTTATCGAGTAGTTTAAAATTTTTAGAAATCGTTACCGCAACATGAAAGAAAGTAAGCAAATAAGTGTCTGTAAGTAATGGTATTTGCCGGCGGTCGTTACTGGTAAAACCCAGCAGACTGGAAAATATACGAATATTATGCGCTGTATTTAATTGAAAGTACATCCAAAAAACGCCTGTGAGAGACCAAAAACTGTATTTTAATTATCTGATATTGACATCTAGGCAGTCTGCAGTCAATGCTAGCAATGCACTTTCTGGCAGACAGGGACTGGAATTTCGACTGCGTGGTCCTATTGTCTTTCACACGAAGACAGACAATGCTTAGGTGACGCAGCAAATAGCATTTTCAATACCGCTAAATTCTAAAGATTCCGTTGCCAAAGGAAACATCCCACTGGCAACGAAATACTCAAGCTGGTCTGACGCCATCTACAGCGCTCTACACTACAATGCATCTTCGAACTGTAAGTTTTTAAAACACATGTTCATTAACATAGTACACCCAGTCCTTGTTTTACACCCGAGTTGCATTCCTGAAAAAGTGGGCGTAAATCAAAAACTGATATAAACTGATTTAGGGGTTAGCATCAAATAACGTATTCAGGAAAAGGGCGTTAAACTGAAAACGAGAAAGTGCAAATTAAGGAGTTGTGTATATTTACAAGGGGCGTTAGAGAAAACAAGGGCCGGGTGTAGTCATTGCGTAGAGGGATCCTGTTTTTATAGGTTCTTTCCTGGAAGAACGTGTCCGCGAGTCCTTATATTTCTTTTTCGAAGATACTAGAAGAAGATTTTAGTTTCTCACAGCGGTGTTGCTTGGGATTAAAGTCTCCTTGGATGTGGCGCTGTATCGTTGGGTAATTGATTCTTTACATTTTTAAGAATCGCAGCACTTTCGTCCTCAAAGGAAAAGCAGTCCAAGAAAACTGTTTAACCCCTAAAGATGAAGGCGCCACGGTCATTCTAAACGTCGGGAATAACTTATCCAACTATATAGCGTCACATTCACGGAGACTTGAATTGTCTCCTGAAAGGGCTTAGATAAGATTTTATATTGCGAATTTCAAGCTGTCTCTTTAGTTAAAGTACGATCATGTGGCATGAATTGGTGAAATTAAACTTGCGTAAAAAATTTTATTTGGAAAACCTGAAGTGAAAAATTAGCACGACTATTATTTCGGATATAGCCCATCGTAGTTTATACATATTTTTTTTTTAACTTTCGGAAGATGGATCTGTTTCCATCATCACGCGTAGTGGGAAGGGTTCCTACCGAGTTGAGTCCGTTAGAAAGAGCTAGTCACGATCACTGGACACAGCAAGAAGTTCTAAGCAGCACAGTTATTCTCTTGACATCCAAGTTTCATCAAGAGGGAATAAGAACAGAAAAACTGCCAGCTGAGTGGGAACCTTTTGCTGTTTGCTTCTGAATGGTGGAAGTTTATTCATGCCAAGTTTCGGAAAGGTTGTTTGGAAAAAAAAAAAATCTGAATGCAATGGACAATGGGTGTTCTATTTAATGGGAAACGGGTGTTTTTTTCTCTGGGAATGAAAATTAAAAAAGTCTTTAAGTGAACTTTCATCACCAGATCCTCACATATATTTTAAACTATGTTTATAACTTCTGAAAATGGTGGCAGCATGCCATATACTGTTGTCCATCACCAGGAAAAAGGTGCAGGTTGACACTAAGTCTATGTTATATATTTACGTGGAACATACCGTTGTGACGAAGATAGTGAAGGTGTGAAGAAAACAGCTGTTAATCACAACCACATTTTTTAGTATGTTGTATGGTTGTAATGCAACATGTTTCGGCCGATACACAAGAAGCTATCATCCGGCTGATAAAAAACCACAGAAAAAATTAATATATAAATCTACGTCGTACGCTATTTACATAATTTTTTATACCCACGAATAGTTTTTTTTTGGGGGGGGGGGGCTTCTGAGTTGAAGAGTTAAAAACTAAAAACACTGA
>Ga0136643_10014026_pt1 | contig 12015 bp, 8 predicted proteins | sample TergutLab28metaG_FD_96883 | JGI IMG/M metagenome (GOLD analysis project Ga0136643, IMG submission 96883) | Labiotermes labralis P1 segment gut microbial communities from Petit-Saut dam, French Guiana - Lab288 P1 (version 3) (version 3) | ecosystem: Host-associated > Arthropoda: Insects >...
AGGAAACCTTTTTGTTTATTCTCATATCATAGCGGAGTTAGAGTAGATTTGTTTTATTTGAAACATTTAAAACGGTAAGTGATTGTTATTAAACTGTCTCAGCAAATAATTTTACTTGCGTATCAGACATCCTCGCAAGAGGTAACTTCAGGCTTTAAATGTAGCAGTATATAGAAGGTTGGTTCAAAGGTAATATATATATATATATATATATATATATATATATATATTTTTTTTCTGCGACTGTCCTAAATCAACTGAGCTAACATGTTGAGCACATTTTTCAATACCTAAATTTGTACTATCTGAATCAGTTTAAGAAAATGTTTCTGTACTTAAAGAAGCAGTATAAGTGAGCCATTCAAATTCTACATTGTAATGAAATTGATGTGTTGTGCAGAATTCTGGTAATTAATATATTTATATAATTGCAATTTATTTATAAATGTCCTTCAACTGTGTGGTAAGGATTCTATTGTTTCTGTGAGAAATTTGGAAATGTAAGAGTGTTGCCTTATTCTGTGGTATGAATTTCATGCATATTTGGTAGAACAGAATGCATTGGAATGAAGAAAGAGAATTAGCAAGTTATGTATTACACATTGCTTACTGCTTTCCAGTTCATGTACTGTACTTTGTATTGAAAATGAAAATAATTTAATGTGTTGGGGAGTTGCAGTCACCTTCAGTATTAGGAATTTTGTACTCAGAGTATTGATTTCTGCCTTCTTCCAACAGTCAAATTATTGTAGGATGCATAGGTGTAGTGTGGAAGTTTTGTTCTTTGATAATTATATTTCTTGTAAGTGCCATTAAGAGACAGTGCTACTTTCTTGTACCAAGTGAAATTTAATATCGATACAGTGGCATAGAAAGGAAGGCTTGTTTGATGAAGTGCTGTTTGTGTACGGTTCTGTGGTTGTGTGCGCGGCTTACTTGATTGTCTTCTGCGCTGAAAAATTTTGTTTCTAATTTTATTGCATTACTGGTCGTGAATGCACCTTATGACTAGTATTTGCAGGATTTTTTGTTTGCAGTTTGTGCGGAAGAAGTCATATTTTTTAAGGTCAAATGTCACTTAGTTGAAAATTGAGATGTGCCTGTAATGGGTTTCCTGGTAGTTTCTGCAAAATTTTAGTGTGTTTTGAACTTCTCTTACGATCTTTAATTACTGTATTTCATGCACATTTACTTATAGTTCACTTGGGTATGAATGCTTGTGCTGTGCCTATGTAAATACTGAAAACAAAAAGTCAGTAAGCAAGGCGTTTTTATGTAATCGGAAAAAGAGTGGGTGCGATACATAAACATTTGTAGTTGATTGATAGTTTTTGTTTATGGTTAGATGTAATACTTATATTTTAAACCTGTTTAAGGCTTATGTCTTGAAATAACTCTGTTTCAAACGTCAGGAGAGCAGACACTACAACCTCTTCAGATCAGCAGTCTTCCGGCAAAGCAGTTGCTATGTCACAGATTTTTTTTACAACTGTCTGTCTGTGAACATTCTTTTGTTAGGTAAAGTTTGAGGTTACCAGTGTTCATGTTGGGGTTTCTGGTCATATGTGATATTAGGTAATGTAATATATCTCCATATTTCAAAGGAACATAGTGCCTTTGTCTTCAAGGTTGGTAGCTGTAGGATCCACCAACCCTTGAAGATGAAGGTGCTACAGTCCTTCAAAATGGGATACGTTAAATTACCTGCTACACCACCTAACATTCCAGGTGACAGGAATCCTCATTTCAGTTCTTTCATATGCAGTAAATATTCTTTTAAATGATGTCTGAAAAACTTTTCCTGATTAGCAAAAGAATTTATGATGAAAGTGATCACAGTGTTTTCATCCTGTCCACTGCCCTAAAAAACTTAGGTGGTACTTATTTGTTGAGTTTTTTTTTTTTCCCTTCCATTTAATTTCTATCATTCTTACTACTGCTGTCATCATTTGCTCTTTTGCACCTGCTGTATTTACTCAAGTACATAGTGACTCCCCTTCACAGACTTTAATTTTCGGAATATACGTATGGAGTATGTTTAAGTTTGTGCGTAATTATAAGGTAACCATTTTTCAGAATATTAATTAGGAAAAAATTCTTGTGTTACATTCAGTTAACTATTTTATTTGGTTGTCACTTTCAATTTTAAAGTCAGGATGATTTTGTGAATTGTGGTGTGTGTGTGTGTGTAGGTTTGGACAGTTTGCTTGTGCTTACAGAAGTGCCAAGTGACAAAGTAACAAGTTATGAATATATTTGCTACATTCACACAATTCTGTGCTAGACTGTGGAATTCAGTATTCAGGAATTTTTTGTGAATGTCTTGTTTGTCACTGGGAATGATTACTAAGCACATGTCCAAATGTCTTTGCCATGACTTGTGTGCAAGGTGGCACTATTGCTAGGAATCTGTGGGGTAGCTGGACTGTTGTTTCTGCTGTGTTGTGACAGTCATTTTTGGTTCAGCCATGCATGTGAAGATTGTTTAAAACAAGGATTATCAGTGGTGGTTTGTTCTTTATTAATGTGACTAGCAACACTGGTCTGCAGTTGACCTCAACCATAGGGTGCCATCGTCATTTTTCCTACATATAGTAATAGAAGGTGTAGAAATATGGCTCCTGTTTCATTATTTGTGGTTAAATTATCAGTTCAAGTCCAAGTCAAGGCATACACATGGAGCAACATAACAGTTCAAGAAACTGCAGACCCGTGGGCAAAGATAAGAATTTGTTACTGCATCACATTGAAGTCATTTGGAGAGGATGCTAAATGTGTATGTTGCAGAATTTTTTTTCATATACTGTGTTTAAACTATTTGTATGTTCTGTTGTTCATATTAATTTATGCTGTAATATAGTTGACTGTAGCATGAATTCTTCTAGATGTGATTTTTGGTTTAATTAACTTTTTGTCACATGTTCACAACAACCATTACATCATCGCGGTCATCATCATCATCACCACCGCCACCACCACGACCATCATAACAAATCCCTTTGAGCTTTTGTTCAGGTGAAATATTTGTATAATATGAGATCAATTTTTATTATGTTGTAGGATTTAAGATATGCCTTATTGTATGTGATGTATATATTCATTTCACTGTTCACAGAATGTGTTCAACCTTATTTAATTTTTTGTTGTATTCAGTATGTGTCTGAAATGCAATTATCAAAACTGATACTGAATAGACTTTAGTTTATACACCCCATTGTGCATTCATATACTGAAATAAAACATTGTGGAACATGTATTGAAGAAGTGCCTGGTTTTAATCCTACCACTCCAAAGGTATGTATGTATTGTTTCTTGTTGTCATATATGGAAACTATGAATTCATTTCAGAACCAGTCATGGTAACAAAGATTGTTAAACTTTGTGTACCATTAAGATGTGTTATTTCTATTTGAAACAATTTTTATGTGAATATTCACCAGGAAAAATAATTTATGATAGCATTAGAATCAAGAGTTATTTTTTATGTTATTGCCTTCCTGAATTTTCTTTCAGGAGGAAAGCATTGACTTTCAGTCATAAATCTGTAAAGGAAATAGCCATAAAGCAAAGTGACAGAAAGTAGGGATATTTCAAGCATGTGAACTTTATTGTATTGGTATGTAAATTCATAATACAGTTTAATTTCTAGACAAATCCATTTTCTTTAGACTTTCATATTTTTTAAAATATTTTGTCACACAGAGATATTTATTATGCAGTATTTTCAGCCGTGTGAAGAAATCACTGAATATTTGGGATTTTATTTGCACTTTTCCTAAGATCCTTTCTTTGGCTAGCATCTTCCAGGCTCTAGCCATATAAAAGCTAGACATATATGAAAACAATGATTCCTACTGCATAATAGCAGTCCTATACATTGATAATTACTCTTTATCTCTTAGTGTAGACACTGCTGTATTACTGTGCTTGGGTTTTCTTGCCTAACCTCACCCAGCCTTGAGGTTGTAGTAAGAAACAGTCAACCAGTATTTCTCTTGTGTTTAAGTTGCCTTCTTCCCAGTTTCTCATCTCTGTTTTCTGCAATTTCATATACACATAAAACACAGTATTCCCACAATTTCTACACTGTTAATCTTTGTATAATTTTTCAAAACATGTGTTATAGTAACATAAAATTATAAACCTTGAAGAAAATCTAGAATCCTGAAATTGTTATGACTGCCTCATTTTAGATGTCTGCTGTTTTACTCAGTAAATTAAAATTTTAATAGCCTGGGTTGGTTATTTATGTGTGAATAAGCTTGCAATCTACCATATTGAATTCAGGTAAATTAAAACCCCTTGCAAATGGTATAAGTTCTTTTAGTTACAGAATAAAACAGCAGATTTCCCTCATATTTCTGCTGCTGCCTTTAACACCTTTTTCTTCTTCTTAGGAAGTGCTACATTTCTGCTCTTGTATGGGGCTTGTCCTGATGGAAAAGTAGAAAGCAGTTTATGTTTTCAGGACTCCACAACCTTGCATGTTACGTTGATTGTCCAGCACTTGTACCCCCCATACCTGTTGTTTGTAGTTTAGTGTTTAGATGCCCTCTGAGGTGGTGGTTCTGTGAGTCTCCTGCACCAGATAGACCTGACTTCCAGGCACTGTGCTAGTAGTGACAAAGGTGCGATGCTTGGCACGTATCAATGACAGGTTGCTCTCGGCTACATCAGCACGGTCCTCAGCTGCCTCAAGCTCTCGCTGGAAGCGACGCACGCGTGTCACACTCTGCTGTGACATGCCCTCCTATGGGAACATAAAAATCTGTCAGTTCTTCATTGTTTCATGTTGCACCAGTATTGAAATTTTTCAAAGCCTCTATGTACCAAATCAGACAACAATCATGACAGTGGTCTTGTACTCATTCAGGACCATACGTAATCCCTAGAGGTTGGGGTTGTGGATGAATAATGCTGTTTACAGTTATCATTGTTATGAATGTAATTATGTATTTAAATATGCAGGTTTAGCATACTTAAAAGAAAACCATGACTCCAGAAATCATGTTGTGTGAGCAGAGAGACTAGGTGTGCTTGTGTTATGTCAGCACTTTGGACCAACTGACCTGTTCCTGTAACTGTCTCTTGTAGATGCTGACCCTCTGGTTGATCTTGTCAAGGGACTCCTGGAGGAGGGCAACATTCTTCTGGTCTTCTTCAGACTGGATCAGCACTTCCTTAACCTGGCGTTCCTTCTTGCGCAAAATCTTGATTGTCTCAGCATGGCGACGCTTTTCTTCATCAAGCTCCAATTCCACGTCACGTACCTGCAATCATATAATAGGGTGCAAGGCTTATGTGGCTAGTTCACATAACAGAGTATTTCCTTATTTGTAAGTGTATTAATTTAGGTTGAGAATATTGTGTGGATCATTCATAGGAAGCTAGACTTACCCTGGCTTCAAGCTTGCTGATGATGCGCTTGCCACCAACAATAGCATTGGCTTCTACTTCCTCCAGGCGCACAGAGAGATTCTTGACCTCAATTTCCAAGGACTTCTTGATGGCCTCAATCTTGACAATGCGCTCCTGTTCCTCATGCAGAGTCTCTACAGTGTGCTTGAGTTCAACTTGCACACGCTGGTAGCGTTCATCGGCTGCCTGCAGTTACAACGGTAAGAAGCTGAAGACTGAGCTCATGTAATGGTTAGACCAGAAGGAAAAGCCCTTTTTTGGTAACATTATGTTAAGTTATTTCTTATAGAAGATGGTTTTAAGGTGGAACTTGCTAATAACGTACTGAGTAAGGATGACGTGACCAATCCCACTAACTACATCTTGTTACTAAGGCTACGAGTTAGAGGATATCCACAGACAAATTCAGTAGAAAACTAGAACTTGCTTGCAATTAAAATTGTATGAATTTTTTATTGGGGTCTACTATGCTGTGAACATACAAAGTTCCATGAATTAGGGGTTCTCTAGAACCGTGTTCTGCATAACACAGTTTGAATACCACTGTCATCGTAAAACTAAACTTCTATATTGAGTCTGGCCAGGCCAACTGAATACTCTCCTCTGCCTTTTGATTTTTTACATATCACTGTTGGAGTGTGAGCCTCTACCTGTTATTTACTTGTGTTTCAAAAACATTAATAACCATTTTCTCAGTCAGTAATGTGTAATTATGTAATATTTTGAATTTGAACCTCTTCCACCATTTCTTCCAATTTCTATTGGACAGTATTAAAGTGATGGCCAGTAGAAGAGACTGAGAGGATGGTGGCCCAAGAAAAATGGAAGAGCTTCATCCCACAAGCAGAGGTGGAAATTAAATCCACACTGTACTCCTCATATTTTCCAGGATTTTTAGAGCCAGTGACTGCTTTGTACTTTATAATAAGGTGGTAATGCTTCAGACTTGTATTGAGGTGGTGTCCAGTTTGAATCTTGGCTGGAACACCAACAAACCTGACATGTTGTTCTTGATATTCCTTAATCCCTGCAGGCACATGCTGAAGTAGTGCCTTAATTGGGGCATGACTGCTCTCTTACAAATACCTTTTCAGGTCATAATTCATCACCAGTCATCCCACTACTGATGTTACAGGCCTTTAGTCTGAGGTACAGACAGAGTTTTAAATTCAACCACAAAAAGGAAGTACTGTTCTTGACCCAATTAGCATTCAGTATCTGTGGTTAGAGAAAGTCACCCATCACATACGTTAAAAACCAGATTTGGAATCTAGTTTTGAGTTTCAACGTACCCTGAGTTCACGGGTGACCTCATCGTAGTCCCCAGCTAGTGTGGCAAGCTCCTGTTCCACCTTGGATTTAACAGATGCCAAATTGACATTGATGGTAGTGAGCTCATTGACTCGTGTGACAGCCTCCTCATGCTGCAGTTCAGCAGTTCGCTTGGCACGCACAGCCTGTACACAGAATGTTTCCAGCACTTGTTAAATTTACAGCATTGTGTATATGACAATTGTAAAATCTATGTACCAATTCCTCATGTTTACCAAACCTTACATATACAGAAATGGGAAATACTGACTCACATTGACATAGTATTTTTGTGTTATATCTAAGCAGGATTATTATAATTATTGCTGTGATGTTTAAGGAACCTAAAATGACAAAATTGTCATAAAAATTTGCGGGAGGAAAATTATTTATAAAATCCAAATGGATAGAATTTCCTGTTTTGTAATCTTTTTACTAGATACTGGGAAGTTTGTTGTTGATAATGATAGTGATAGTGACAATTATGGTCCAATTTGTTCTGCCATGCTGCATGCCGTGTAAATCCATACAGCAGCAAAGTTTGAGTCATGGGCACTCTGTGTGGAATATGAAACTGCGCTAAGATGTTTGTGGGAATTTAATCTGCAAGGACAATTGCTTCTGTGTTGAGCTTCAGGAGAAAATAATGTTTTTCAGAGAGTTATGGAGAGTGTGGTAAATAAAGTGACCAATTTTAGTCTGGAAATCGAAGTTTACCTTCTGCTAGTAGCAAGAAATTTTTTACAACCATTATGATTAAATTACTTCTTGGACCTGCATGATCTGCTTGCCATGAAAACTCTCCCTGGGATAAAGAGGCTTCACTGTGAAGCTGGGCATGCCCCTCTGTGATATGCTACTTAGGTAACACAATGCACTTTTTTTTACCCTTTAGATAATACTAAACAAATGAAAACAAACTTGAGAACTTTTTCAGGTATATTTAGGATGTGTAGAACTGGCAGTTGAAAGACCTTGCATGTTAATAGACCATACCGCCTCATAGTTTCCACGGATCTCCTCCAGCTCAGCAGTGATGGACTGTAGCTTGCGCTGGGCAATACCATATTGGTCCAAAGTCACCTGCAATTGACGCTGCACCTCATCGTAATGAGCCTGGAGCTCCTGTGTAAGAGAATTCATTGGTATTAGCATTCTTAATTAGGATGGCACTATTCATTGATGATATTCATCATTTACTGTTTGGAGTACAAAATTGAGTGAACTTAAAAATTGCAAAAACTGAAAATCTTATATTATTTTGATTAAAATAGCATTACAGTTAAACTTATTGCATTAATAACCATCTGTTTTTCACTGAAATAATATTGTATTACCTTCCTCTATCACAATGATCTTGTGGTATTATGATATTTCAGTAATTGTAATAAGTTTAACAGAATCAAAAGACCTTGGATGTTAGTGAAACCTGAATTAATATTACAGGATCTTAAAGCATAAATGAAACGATGATAGTTTTGCCAATCCCATATGTTTTGCAGTCTTAGATTATTCAAAAATGGGAATTAAGAATTTGAAGTCCACTTGGGAAATGGTTACTTGTTCACAATGCTCAGATCCCTCACACAGTAAAGCTTACCACTTACCAATAATGATTTAGAAAAGGTCTACAACAGAGGAGCCCCAAGCACAGATCAGACTGTGCCGCCAAAGAAAAAGTGTTTGTGTCATTCCGGACCAGTAATTATTTTTGGAGACTTGGATTGCAAATCTCAGCCAGAATAATGCCTAACCTGACTGCAGCTCATCGTAGTTTTCCTTAGATCCTCCAGGCAAATGTCAGGATAGAGCATTGCTTAGGCCATCACTGCTTCCAAATTGTTTCCAGTTCATTCATGCAATCATCCTGCCATTGAATGCTATGTAGTCCAATGAGCCAATAGCCATTAAGCACTGAATTAATCACCATGGTTATGTAAGTATGGAACACGTATGTGAGTTAGGAAGGAATCAATAGTTACTGATACTGTTACAAGTCTGTGAGAGTGATGGTTCATTAGATGTAAGTGTTTCATATTGTCCATTGTCTGAGGTACACATTGCTTTGAGACTTCATTTCCAGATTTTTGCTTGGCCCTTTATTGATATTCTTCTATTGTTCTCATTTCCAGTATGAGCAACACTTGTTAGTACTGAACCAAAAACCCCTTGTACACTAAATTTGTATCTCAGTGATCCACAAAGCAACACTTCCCTGGCAATCTAGTCTGTAGCTATTGAAAGGGTTCTGGGTTCAATCCCAATTGTTGCTGCTTATCAAACAAGCTGTAAAAAGGAATATATACATTTGAATAGTGACAATTAATACCTGAAAGATGGGGGGTTGAGCCAGTTTTTGAAACATTTTTATGAAATATACCTCAGGCAATTTATGACAAAATTTTTGTATGAGATGTGAGTGCCCATACTTACAGTAAGGCTGAGGGACTGCTTTTTGATGGTCTTCTGCAGTTCGATGTTGTTCTTGTTGGCAACATCCAAGGACATCTCTAGCTCAGTGATCTGAATCTGCAGCTTCTTCTTGATGCGTGTGACCTCTGTCTTTAGCTTGGTCTCGGCCTCCACAACACGAGCATTGAGCTGTTCAATTTCAATGCTGGTCTGCTTGCTGCAACATATTTGTAGATAGTTTTGAACTTGCTTGCACACTAATCAGCACATCTCTTCTACTTTGAGGTGTTTGTTTCAGTGCTATCGTACAGGGAATTTTGAGAATTTATCTCATACGCACTTAGTGGATTTCTGTGTACGTGGCATGGTAATGATTGTGAACCATAGATGTTACAATTACATCTTTGTAATTACCCAGTTCTTACAAACTTATACAGTTTTTACTTTGTGTATCTTTACTTTCTTTACTTGTACTGTAAGGTGTATGAGGCTGATGACAGATTTTAGTGTATGTTTATAAAGCCAACAGCAGCAGAGGGAAGCAATTGTGGCCTGGATGCCTGCCTAGGGAAACTGAGAAAAACCACAGTGTCATTTTTTTATGATAATATGCTCTTCATTCAGTCCATATTGCTTGTCAGTGTGAGTAAGATGTATTACACATTGAACCAGTAACTTGTTATGCACTTTTTCACTACACAATAAGAATCTATTAATTTATCCACTATTGGAAAGTCACAGAGCTCAAGATTTTACAACTACATCACAACACCATTTCTTCTTTGCATCACTACACTACCACAGTGAGAATGTTAATACCTTTTTTCGTCAAAGTATTCTGTTGTCTTCTTATTAAATCCCTGCAGCTCCATTTTTAATTTATCCAGGGGCTGTGTTATGGAAGTTTCCTCTTTTTGTATCTTCTGCCTCTGTTCCATGAAGTGTGTATGTTCTTGTGAGTTGTGGGATGACAGTTCAGCTCTACGCTGGAAAGCCTTAATGTCAATTCCTGTATTTGAAGATATATTTCTCAAACTGTTGGCTAATATGTGTGCCTCAATCCCTTTGGCTGACTTTCCTTGAAGAAACTCCTGGGCAAACATTTGTGGATCTATCAAGTTCCCATCCTCCAGAAAAAGCCCATCTTCAGCCATGTCCTCTAATCTGTCTTGGCTCTTCACTCTTTTCAGTGTCAGATGTTTGATGTGTTTTGTTACTAATGATGCAGAAGCAGACTTTGAAATGGAGAAGTTTGTCCTTTTTGCTAATTTAAAAGTTTTCAAGTCCTCCTTAGCTTGTTGCTCAGCTTTTTCTGCCAGTTTATGAATGTCTTGTTCTGTGTATGATCGAACAATATTTCTGGAACTATAACGGTCGAGTCCCCTTTCGTTATTCCAGGGTAGATGAGGATATTCCTTTGGTTTTAATTTCTTGTCCTTGATGTCTAGATATTCTATCATAGGCTGATAGAAGTTGAAGATGTAGCCGTAGTTGTCTTCATACAGGTGTGTAGGTGGCTTCTGCCGGCCCGTAGAGGCTGGGACTTCATTAAAGACTGGCATCCTTATATCCAGTTGATTGGTGAACTAATTTAAACTCCCAACAAAATAGCAGACCACTTGAATTCTTTTAATCAACAGAATTAGATGAGACCTCTTTTTGTTCTATATAAAATTTTCACTGTCTAGCTGGGCTGATGCACTTAGGTGCTTGGCATCGTGACAGTCTTGTATTGAGCCCGGAACTGCTTTCTTCTGAAGGTTCGTGAAGTCTGCTCCTCCTAGGAAGAGCTAGTGTTATATAAAGCATGTCAGGATGCCTGCCTTGACCACACTATTTATAGCAGGACTCTTGAGCTGAAGATAGAGTTGTTACCTCATTAAGTATCCTCTCATTACAGCACACTCAGCTGATTGCATTTCACACATCAAGGACAGGAGCAGGCAGTACCTCCTACAGACCATGTTATTGTTGCTTAGCACCATTGTTTCCCTGTTATAACCTACATTTATGAAGCTGTGTGTACAATTTAATTGGCTTGTTCCTACTTGTAACCACATAATAAAGTTATTGTTACTATTTTATCAGTGAAAATATGAGGTTCCTTTGGTTCTTTTTCAGTACAAAAACAACCTTAATTCAAACAGACATCTTAAAACAAATTAGGAGGGGTAAATTCAAGCTTTGATTAAACCATGCATCATGTTGTTACAATAATTCTAGGTTGTATTGGTGGTGGTTTTTGTAGTAGTAGTAGTAGTAGTAGTAGCAATAGTAGTAGTACTAATTGCAATTCATTAACCCCCATAGAAACAAGGAACTGTAAGAAGGGGAGCATTGTTTTTGCATCTTCACCATCCATTCTATGGCCTATCTCATCAGAATGTTTACTTCTTTATGACATATTACTGCCTGATTTCTAAAGTGATTCAATCTGTGACAAGAATGGCAGCACGCACATATAAAATAAGTTTTTGTGGCATTTTGGACTGTGTTAAAATAGTCTGATACAGTGTAATGCACTAACTACAGCTTTTCATGTAACTTATATTCAACCACATTACTAGGATAGTAGTGAGCACAATAACATACTGTAATTTTCCCATGTTACAGCCCCTCCTTCTGGACATGATGCTCATTTTGGGAAACATAAATAATGTCTCACTGATGTTCAAGGAATTGCAAGCAGAACCCATGTGGCTGGCTGCATAGATTCTGAATCCTATGTTGTTGTTGTTGTTGTTGTTATTGTTGTTGTTGTTGTTATTATTATTATTATTATTATTATTATTATTATAACTACTATGTTAGTTTGTTTTTTAAAGAACTTGGTACTTGAAGAACAGATTCAGCGTATTAGTTTTCATAATGTAA
>Ga0136643_10014027_pt1 | contig 12015 bp, 9 predicted proteins | sample TergutLab28metaG_FD_96883 | JGI IMG/M metagenome (GOLD analysis project Ga0136643, IMG submission 96883) | Labiotermes labralis P1 segment gut microbial communities from Petit-Saut dam, French Guiana - Lab288 P1 (version 3) (version 3) | ecosystem: Host-associated > Arthropoda: Insects >...
GTTTTTTTTTTTTTGCTGCTGCTACTGCCCCTTATCTTTCCAGGCTACAGAAGAGTCCAAAGCTGTTTCTCCACCTCCAATTGTGAAGACAGAAGTGACTGTCATCATAACGGATGTCAATGATGAAATCCCAACATTTCGCAGTGACTCGTACCTCGCTGAAGTCAATGAAAATGCTCAGGCCAACACACCAATCACATTTCTTAACAATGCAGTACCTGAAGTGTTCGACCATGATCAGGTAGGTAATGGTTTCACACAGCACTGTAACATCACTTCTTGCTTTTATTCAGGTCCCTATAAGTTATAACATTAATATGAAAGTACTCATGCTACGTGAGCTAGTACCTCTGTGCTTTACTGAGATAAACTGACACTACTAATGTATTCAGATCATAGAAAGGTGTTTCTGTGATGGAAGTATCTTGTGGCACACTGACTGATAACATCTCTTTGTCCTAGGGAAACATTCATTTTGGCAGTGGCAAATCCTGATCCAAGGATAGGCTTGGCGAAATGGTACAAAGCCACGCTGTGTACCCTCCATTCAACCTAACCTCTGGATTAGGATTTGACACGATATTTTGGGGCCGTAATAATTTGATGTACATGGGGCTTCAGTTCCCAAAGCTTTGTTGATGAAGACTCAAATCTTCTGGGATATGATGCCATTCAGACTAACTTGAAGGTGTGGAAAGTTTCTCTGAAATACTGGTAAATGTTTACCAGTCTGCATGGTATCACATTCTAGTGGAATTGAATCTCCGGTCTTATGCATTGATATAATTCTATGAAATACCACTTTTAGACACCTTTACACATGACTACTGCAAGCAATTACACTGTTTTTTGCAGCTTAACTGTGATCACCTTCCCAAGTCATTTAAAAATTTCAAGAATATGGATAAAACTATTTAATCATTGTTCTGTCATAATAATGCATATTCATTTTTTTAATAAATATTTTACACTCATAAGAATCACTGTTTTAACAGGGAAAGAATGGAACTTTCTTAATGTTCATTGAAGGAGACAGGGGCATTTTTGAAGTGACGCCACCTAAAGGAATTAATGAGGCATCATTTCTCATTAGAGTTAAGGATTCAAGCAGACTGGATTTTGAAAAAGTTACAAGTAAGTATTTAAATGCAGTGGTATTATTCAAGCAGAAAAGGCTCTAATGAAATAAAAATACAGACAATGGAAAATTAAGAAAGGCAAAGAAAATAAGCACATTTGATGGTAGGGACCTACAAAAATAATTCCAGATACTTAAATAAGACAGTGAAATGTTGCTGATACTCAGTATGCATTGTTACAATATAATATATTATATGTAATATGTTATAATATGATACAAATATCTATGCAAGAACATTGTGAGTTTTGCTGGCTGAATGATATGAATTGTTGCTAATACACTGAAGACTGAAGAAAATCTTTAAGAACACTTACCTTAATATTCTTTCTGAAGTCCTTGTATAGAAAGGACTTCCTTTTCTTGAACTGTCACGTTACAGATTTAACTGTATGGTTTTCACATGCTAAACATTATAATGTCAAGATCAATTACATTACTGTAAAACACACTACATAAATTGTCAGAATATGATCAGTCCTGCACATTCAGCATTTTCACTTTTTTTGCATTTTTATGTGTATCTACCTACACATTCACAGAGAGAGGATATATGTCAAAACAACTTATGCATAAAAATATAACATTAAACATTATAATTATAAAAATGTAACTCATGATGGTATATTACTTACCTATGTTCCTAGAGACAGGTTATGTTATACTTTAACAAAGGATGCTTACAAGAATCAGGAAGCTATATTACTTACCTATGTTCCTAGAGATGGGTTATGTTATACTTTAACAAAGGATGCTTACAAGAATCAGGCTGGTATATTACTTACTATGTTTCTAGAGACAGGTTATGTTATACTTTAACAAATTATATTTACAAGAATCAGGCTGGTATATTACGTACCTATGTTCCTAGAGAGATGTTATATTATACTTTAACTAAGGATACTTACAAGAATCAGGAAGCTATATTACTTACCTATGTTCCTAGAGACAGTTATGTTATACTTCAACAAAGGAGGGTTACAAGAAAATGATGGCTGAGTCACTGATGTTAAGACTTTTCTTTCTAGTGATGAACTTTACACTCATTGCCAAAGAAACAGTGCCACACAAAGCCAAGTACAGTTTGGCTCCTGTAACTATATATATCAGAGACATGAATGACAACTTTCCTGACTTCACACAACCCTTTTATGAGGTAAGGTTCTGTACTTACACAAATTCTGTATTAGAATACTGTGCTTATGGTGAATGTGGAATTCTGCATGTACGTTATGCCTCCTCCTGTTAGTCGTGTATGATTCTTTACAGGGTCATGGCCATGCAAAGATATCCACTGGAGTCTTTCCCACAAGTTTACAAAGCCACATACCTTCTCCTATGTCTCCTTTGTCATATCATATCTTCCTACATCTGTCTGCCAATGTCATGGCCATCTTAGTGGTTCTTTCCCATTCTCTTTAGGCACTTTTGCAAAACTGTGAAAAGCAACTATTAGCTTTGTCATGTCTGTATGTTTATCCCTCCATCCACATGGAACAACTCAGCCCCCACTACACAAATTTTCATGAAATTTGATATTTGAGAGTTTTTAAAAAATCTGTAGAGAAAATTCAAGTTTGGTTAAAATGTGATAAGGATAACAAGGAATTTACCTGAAGACCTACATATATTTATGGTCATATTTTGCTGAATTCTTCTTAGAATGGGAAAGGTTTTGGACAAAAGATGTAGAGAAAATCAAAACACACATCTAATATTCAATAATCACCTCCCCACCCCAAAAATCATGCTGTTTATGAGTTAATGTGGGAAAATATGGTAGAACCAGAAAAGCCACAGATGACAATGTAATGCTACATAAAAAAGATTTAATTTGAATGCTGGATAACTGAAAAAAGAATACCTACACTTGCCAATAGAATTTCATATGTGTTGCTTTCTATGGTAAAAATGGTTACACAAATGTGCCTCAATGTTACGTTATATATGTACAATGTCTGTCTTGTTGATGCCTATATTCTTGTAATATGAATGTGTAACAAGACGTATACAAAATCATGGTTAGAGAAGTCTTACAAATAGGCTTGGATACAAACTGTAGATAATATTAAAAACCATATGAAAGTGGCTGTCGTGACATGAGTTGGCAATGAGCCAACTGACTTAAGTAATAATGATTATGACTTATATTTGGGAAGTTCTTGGTTTGAATACAAGGTGGAACACTGGCTATCTTGATTATCTTGGGAGAGGTTTTCGTGGTTCCCCTTAGACCTTCCATGCAAACACAAGGAAGTTAATATTATCTTTCAATCTCCTTTACAGTGTTCATAGTGACCACAGCTCACTGTGTTTGTCCATAAAATTTGCGAATGCATTTCTTGTTTCCCTCCTCAAATTTACCACCTGATATGATTGCAGTTGTGCTGTTTGTACATAAAGTTGTTATTTACATTTATATGGCATCATTAGCCCTGCCATGATGACCTCAGCGCACAGTACCGACCTTCAGTTCTTCACACATTGCTGGCCTTGGCACACTACACATTTGTGAATGCATTTCTGGGACCACATTTGTCAGTTTGTATTGACTGACTGTTGTAGGTATCCATCAGAGAGAACTCTGGCGTGGGCACAACAGTTGCCTGGGTACAGGCCCTAGATGAAGATTCTGGTAACTACGGATCACAAGGAATACGTTACACTGGCCTTAGTGGGAGTGTGTCAGATTTGTAAGTCTTAATTCAGCTCATATTAAGCAAGTGCATTGTAATTTCTTAATTTTAATGTTTTGTCAATAATAAGTAATGACTTAAATTTGTAATAATAGTTCAAATTTATAATATTTTCTCCAGATTGTCTTTGGATCCAAATACGGGAATAATCACGATAAAGTCTGATGGCTCAGGATTTGATAGAGAGCTTGTGTCTAGACATTATTTAACCGTTGAAGCGCGTGACAATCTGGGTTATGGAAACAGGTAAGACTTTACCATTGCAACATGCATGATGTTAATAATAAATCTGTGAATTAGTATAGAATGTTGTACAAATCATTATGTCTTTTTACTGACTGTGTATGTATGCTGTCTTTTCAGAAATACAGTACAATTAGTAGTAAATGTTGAAGATGTAAATGACAATGCTCCAGTATTTTTACAAAGTAGATACGAGGCAAGGCTGTGGGAAAATCACATGGAGTTTGAGTCACCACTGTACATTGAAGCTGTTGATCTTGACTTGAATGGTGAGATAAACGTTTACAAAAGAAATATTAAAACGTTAAGTATTCTTACTGATTTAAGGTTTTCTAACATTTAACTGCCTCATCAACAACATAAATTTCAGTACAGTTAATTTTTATAAATTCTGTATTCAATTATTCCCAATATACATGCAGTGACACAATCCTTTGCAGACCACAAATTGAACAGAATTAGTAGTGCCCACTGTCACAGTAATGTTTCAAAGCCCAACAGTGGAATTAAGGGTGTTTAATAAATATGATTTTGGTATTGTTTTTCTCCATATTTAAAAATTGTACATTAAAATGATGAGATCTGGTTGGAATAATCAATTATATAAGGCATTATGGCTTAACCCACGATAAAAAATTCAGATGTGTTGATTTCTGGATTTCTACTGTCATTTTGTTTTCTGGAAAGAATAGAACAATAAATGCTTGACAGAGTCCAGACACTAAATAATGTAAGTGCATTCTAGCACTATCTGGACTGGGAAGAAAAACTGTTTATTTATACCACAACTATCATTCACATTATGACAGTCTTACTGTTCTACTTCCAACTCCACTGGTTATATCTTCCAAAGAGAAACAAAATGTCTTGGAACATTGTGTTTGAAGCTGTCATGGTGACTAAGCAGTAAGTCGTCTCTGACTACCAGTCATTCGTCAATGAAGTTGGTAACCGCTGTATTGGAGAATGTGTCTCCATCACTCTGAATACCAGTCATTCAACAATGGAGTAGGTAACCACTGCACTGGAGACTGTGTCTCCATCACTCCGACTACCAGTCATTCAACAATGGAGTTGGTAACCACTGCACTGGAAACTGTCTCCATCACTCTGAATACCAGTCATTCAACAATGGATTTGGTAACCACTGCATTGGAGTCTGTGTCTCCATCACTCTGACTACATGTCATTCGACAATGGAGTTGGTAACCACTGCAATGGAAACTGTGTCTCCATCACTCTGACTACCAGTCATTCAACAATGCAGTAGGTAACCACTGCATTGGAAACTGTGTCTCCATCACTCCGATTACCAGTCATTCGACAATGGAGTTGGTAACCACTGCATTGGAAACTGTCTCTCCATCACTCTAACTACCAGTCATTCAACAATGGAGTTGGTAACCACTGCATTGGAAACTGTGTCTCCATCACTGTAACTACCAGTCATTCGACAATGGAGTTGTAACCACTGCATTGGAGACTGCGTCTCCATCCTCAGCAGTTCATGCTGAGTTTATAAACATAAATACTATGATGCTCATTAGTTATGATTAAATGAATTATAACAAAATATTCATTACGAATGCAAACCACAAGGCATGATATTATTTACAGTGATGGTATGTATGTCATGTATACGAGGGGCGGAAAAAACTTCTGGAAGCAGCGAGAGAGGGTTGGCACATGATACACTGTGGATGAAATTCCCAAATTTGGGGGATATTTTCTTATCACAGTTGTGATATTTATATTGTGGTTAACAGCATTTTTGTCATGTTGAGAGCATGTGTGTTCTAAAGTAAGGAAAAATCAATGCTCAAAGCAAGACGCTCCCTGACGGTGAACAGAATTGTATCCATCATGAAAAATGATTATGGTTAAAAACCCACTATAACAGAGAAAGTAAGTTTAAATATATTACATTGGTTTGGGTATGTACAGAGAATGGAAGAAAATAGAATTACCAAAAAAGTATTATACATGAATTTGGAAGTAACAAGCCTGAGAGGTAGACCAAGAAATAGATGGCAAAATGAAGTGAGGGAGGATGGAAGACTAGTTGGTGGAAGGAAAGGGTACATAACAGAGAGGAATGGAAGAAGCTCCTGAGAATGGCAAGGAATCATCACATTCTGCACATGCCATTGGAATGAATGAATGAACAGTGATGGATCTCTAATTATAAATTACCTTTTCATGAACTCAGTGATGAAAAGAATTGTATCTGTCAAGAATAATGATGGAGTTCTTCTTATATATCATTTCTTCACGACCTATGGCCATCCATGTTACAATGGACAATGATTATATGCATAATAAGGACCCCTAGTGATGGAAACAATGTCCATCTCCAAAACAGTGGGTACCAACTCCATTGTTTTATACCAAATGCCCAAAATGCCTTCTGTGTTGTGTTACTACCGCACATAAGAGTCATTCAGCTCATCAAGAATTTACAATTGACTAGCACTGGATCCTATCTTTAAGACAGTTTGGTTCACATTTTAATGTCTTCTTCTCTAGGATCAGTTCCAATACCATGTTCCTATCTATGCTGAATTCCCCAACAATTTCTCTTTCAAAGGGGTTTCCCAACCAAAATGTATGTTGTTTTTCATTCTTTCCCCACATCTCCATGTTACTGTATGTCCTATCCATTCTCCTTTGATTGATTAACTGTTAGATTACTTGAAATAACACTGTTTCAACTGAATAGGATATATAGCAACAAATCAGATTTGCCAAAGATCTTGATTAGTTAGGAGGTAAGCATTTGGCAGAAGGCAGTCATGGCCTATTCCAAAATATTAATGTGGAAACTGAGGAAAACCACAAAGTATTTGTAACAGGAAACCTGTAACCCAGCCCAGATTTAACCCTTTAAATGCCAAGTTAAATCCCATCTGCCATTTGCTGGCATTATTAGGAGCTCACCATATTCTCCACGTTAGCAGGATAAGGGTTAAACCAGATACGTCTGAAATGCAAGAATTGCGTGTTACCTCTGTTCAGTCCCAACCTTCTCAATTTCATAAGCTTAACCCTAATAGCAATATGCGAAAATTAAGTATTGTTAATCTTCTCATCACACAATTATATACTCTCACGTGTTATTGCCTAACGACCCCTATAGGGGTCGTACCACACTGCTAACCTCTAAACGTTACATTTTATATATTTATTCAACAAATTTAGGTACTGAATATTTTAAACGTGGTATATACTCTCCGTTTTTTTCTCTTCAAAATGCAGTTTGTTTCATAATTCTAACATATTGGGTTCCTGTATTATTCACATTTTGTATACAGGGTGTGCTAAAATTAAAAAATAATTCCGGCGCCAAAAGGTTATCAGTCTTAAGTCTGTTTCCCTTGACTAGGTACAAATAATAGCCAGATACAATACAGCATTGTGCATGGCGACCCATACAGCAACTTCACCATTGACGCTGTTCTTGGTGTGCTAAAGCCTGCAACACATGTGGATTTCGAGCAACTGACAGCACCTGCTGGGGATGTGACTGGGCGCGGTGTGAACGTGCGCCCCATCAGCCTGGTATTGCAGGCTCAGGATATGGGCACACCTAGCCTGTCATCTAAAGTCCTCGTCACAATATATGTCCAGGATGTGAATGACCATGCTCCTCAGTTTGAGAAACATGAATACACAAGATCAATTCCTGAGGATATGCAAGGTGGAAGCTCAATCCTTCAGGTATGAGATCATTCTAGGCACTAGAGACTGTGTAAGATTTGAGCTTCTAATAATGGAACTGACGAACATTCCAGTCTTCTGAGATGTGATGCTGTCAATGTATGAGTAGTTCCGAATGTCTGGATGGATCATAGTCCCTTCATCTGACCATCAAGCAGTGAAGCTTTGGCTTCAACTCAGACATGTGTATCTGGGCTCCTTTATCTTGGAGCCAGAGGACATTAAGAGCATAAAGTTGCTTTAGCCAGAGGACATTAAGAGTGTAAAGTTGCTTTAGTGAAGCAATAGAGCCCCCACAAATTCATATGGGGCACAAAAGGCCTGTTATTTAAGTCCTAGGTGCATCGGGACCGTGAGGTCTCGAACACAATTACAATCAATCGATACCATCAAGTAGTCCATGACATCACTGAAGATGCACACACTGTGATCCTTTGGCCCATGTGGAGCTACTTTCCCAGTGACACACTGTCACATCTAAAAAGGATGGAATTGCCACTATAGGTTACTTCTAAAAAATCCGTAATATCTATAAAACAGGTTGTCTTCTTATTCATATGGCTCCTTTCACATTGTATAACCTTGGTAATTGATACAATGTTATAAAACAAAAATTCTATCTTTATTCAGCCCGCCACAGACTTCATGTTAAGAAATCTATCGGAATTTTTTGTATTTTCTGTATTCCACATCACTGCACAATACCTGATAAGAGAACTTTACAATGAAGGCAATTATTTGGCAGGTGAAAGCATGGGATGGTGATGGTTCATCCCCCAACAATGCAGTGGTGTATCGCATCCAGCACGGAGCCGAAGACAAGTTCGTGATAGATGCGGACACTGGCATCATTAGCGTGGCACACGGTGCTAGCTTAGATCCAGACCGAACTGATCCCAAAACAACTCAGTACTCACTTCGAGTTGTGGCTTTAGATGGAGGAATTGGATCAGAACAGCGTGCTGCAGCTACTGACGTGAACATTTCCATAGTGGATGTGAATAACAAGGCACCCGTCTTGCTGGATCCTGGCAGTATTCATGTTAAAGAAAACACTCAGGTAGGCTTACGTTGTGTAAGATACACATGCATGGAAGAATACTTGGAAGTACTTATTCACATTCATGGACATGTAAAACACAGACACTGACTGCTGTTACATGAATGTAGTTACCAAAAAGCTTGCTGCATCTCCATATTACTTCTTCAACTTGTCAATGTCACTTCTTCGTCATGATATATAAATTCAGTAATCTTTTAGGGATTCTGTCATTCGTTATCACCTCCAGTTATTAAACACAGCTCTTCCAATACTTACTTACTCCATAGTGCAGAGTCCTTCTTGAGACGCTAACTGGTTTGCAGCTAGTCAAGAAATTCCCCACATTTCACGGAACCCAAAGGTTCATTACAGTACTCAAAAGTGTCCGCCACCTGTCCCTATCCTGGGCCAGCCCAATCCAGTCCATATACCCACATCCCACCTCCTGGGGATCCATCCTAATATTATCCACCCATCTATGCCTAGGTCTCCCCAGTGGTCTCCTTCCCTCCGGTTTCCCCACCAAGACCATATACACCCCCCTCTTCTCACCCATATGCGCCACATGCCCAGCCCATCTCATTCTTCTTGATTTTATCACCCGCACAATATTGGGTGAGGAGTACAAATCATTTAGCTCCTCATTATGCAATCTTCTCCATTCCCCTGTTAGCTCGTCCCTCCTAGGTCCAAATATTCTCCTCAACACCATGTTCTCAAACACCCTCAGCTTCCTTTCCTCCCACAATGTCAACGACCAAGTTTCACACCCATACAAAACAACAGACAAAATTTTACTTTCATATGCTATGCTTATAATAAAACCAACTAGATGCACTAATTCCTCAAATTTATTTTTGGAATAAAATAATAATCCTGCTTGCAAGCTGTCAGCAAACCTGGCATGTAAACACAGAATTATAATATATTGGCAAAAACATATCGCATTTTCTGGAATATATTACTATTTTAACTTTTTATATAACATATAATTTTAACTACAACATGCTTTACAATTTAACTACAGTGTACACGTATATACACTATACACTGCTCTTATGTTCTAGTGAAAGCAGTCGATGGTGATCGAGGTATCAACAATCGTATTACTTACAGCATTACACAGGGATCTCAGGGATGCTTCGACATAGACGTTAACACTGGAGTTGTCTATACGCTTAAGAGGCTGGACAGGGAAAGCCCACATAACAGCAATGGTGCTTACATCCTTGAAATTATGGTATGAACATGTGGTGTTTATTGATGTCTGAATGCACTTACGGCACTTGGTGCTCTGTACCCAGGACAATGGGGAACCAGGAGTGTGTAGACAGTTCTGTCACTAGGCTATGAGCTGGATGACCTTGGGTTCGATTTCCAGAAGGGGGAAGCAGCTTTATCTCTTTTCCTAAGTGTCCAGCTCAGCTACAGGGCCCACCCATTCTCCCATTCATGGAGTACTGGGTGTAAAACTACCACCACATGAAGCTGACCATTCACCTTCACCCAGTGCTGAGGCTAAGAATAGGTGGAGATATAACTGCTCCCCATGTATGCCTTCATGGCACATACAGGGACAGTTTGATATATATTTTTTTTTTTATTTTATCCAGGATAGTAAATAGAAACAGTATTCATATTGAGATTAGTGATACATTTTTTAATATTTTATGAACTTCTGCAACATAATTACACATTGCATGTGATACAGTGTTTGAACATGAAGGCAGACATGAATTGCATGTGGCTAAGCACATTAACATAAATAACAGTTCACAGATTTTCTTATGTAAACATATATACTGACAAAGAGCTTGGGATTCAAAGAAACTCTACATTTTTTTAGTATATAACAGTCGACGTTTTCTGTATTGTGAATAGAAAAAGATGTGTAAGTGGTTGAATTTCAGTTGAAAGTTTAAGGATGCTTTACATCTGAGGAGAATTCTTTGAAATTTGGAGGGCATGGAATCAAGTTAAGAAATGGCAAAATTCTTATAACTGATTTACCATCTCAGTTCAGTACATATGTCTCATCTCTGTCAGTCTGTCACAACACAGAAGTTATAGGAGAAATATAATGGAACAAATAGTAAGAAGAGTATGGGTATATAACAGACTGATATATTATTTTTTTTTGTTGGTGCTTATTCATTTATTTTATCTATTGCCAATTTTAACTCAAACTATATAGGGTAGGGCTGGAAATAACATGAAAATGACTGTGAGCTGTTTAGAAACAGTAACAGGGCAACTCCCTGGAGGAGCTAAGAAACACCACACAAAAGTCTGTGTGGGTGATTGTTGCTCTAGACAAGATTCAAACGGGGCCAACTTGCATGGTACTACTACTACTGCTGCTGCTGCTACTACTACTACCACTACTACTACTACTACTACTACTACTACTACTGCTACTGCTACTACTACCACCACCAGAACCAACACCAATGCCAACACTACTACTACTACTACTACCACCACCACCACCACCAACACTACTACCATGACTACTACTAATACTACCACCACCACCACCAACACTACTACCATGACTACCACTACTTATACTAATACTACTACCAGAACCACCACCACCACCACCAATTCCAACACTACTACTACCACCACTGCCACCAACAATACTACTATTACTACTACTACTACTATCACCATTACTACCATCACCACCACCAACACTACTATACACTATTATTATTACTACCACCACCAACACCAACACCACCACCACCACCACCACCACCACCACCAACATTACTACTACTGCTACCACCACCACTAACACTACTATTACTACAACTGCTGCTGCTATTGCTACTGCTACCACTATTGGTACTACTACTAGTAATACTGTTCATGGCATTTTATTATTGATTCTTTTGTGCACTACTACTATTGTTTCTTATTGTTATGGTTTTTTATTCTTGCTACTACTATTACTACTAGCACTTTACAATTATTCTGTGTTTACTGCTGCTACTACTAACATGACCACCACTACTACTACTGTAATTTATTATCACATCAAAAGTTTGGTTTTTTTTTTTTTGCTGCTGCTACTGCCCCTTATCTTTCCAGGCTACAGAAGAGTCCAAAGCTGTTTCTCCACCTCCAATTGTGAAGACAGAAGTGACTGTCATCATAACGGATGTCAATGA
>Ga0136643_10014030_pt1 | contig 12013 bp, 9 predicted proteins | sample TergutLab28metaG_FD_96883 | JGI IMG/M metagenome (GOLD analysis project Ga0136643, IMG submission 96883) | Labiotermes labralis P1 segment gut microbial communities from Petit-Saut dam, French Guiana - Lab288 P1 (version 3) (version 3) | ecosystem: Host-associated > Arthropoda: Insects >...
AAGAATTTGGATGATCTTCCACAGGTCGCCGCGACAATGGATAACGGGCGCGCCACCGCGATAGTGACCACGCTGGCCAGCGGCGCAGGCACGGTACGGGCTTCTTTAAAAAATAAACCGTCAACGTATCTGGATTTCACTATTTTACTGGACGAATTTGCGCCAGCCCAAAATTATCTGTACGTTGTTACGCTTAACCCCAACCGGATAATGGCTGGCGTTGAGAGCACATACATTGCCATATTCTCCAACCCATGCACGTCCGCCACTGTGTCTATACGGCGCAGAGGCCATGCTGAATATATCAAAAGAGATTTGACCGTCACAATAACGGACTCCATTTATGGAACGATTGACCAGCCGCTCACTTTCCTGGAAGCAGGAAGCTACATGTTCGATTTTACGATGATTGACCCGCAGGGCTACACCCACAGAGACTCGAAACGTTTGACTGTAACTGACGATGACGCTTCGCTGAAAGTGTTCCGTATGTCCACGCCTCCATTCCGCGTAGGGCAGACGCTCTCGCTGATAGCGCAGTTTACGCATGCGCCGCGGGAAATAGACATGACGCTGACGAGTCCAACTGGGCAGGTACATAGAACCACGATGTTTTCGCAAAACAACCGTCTTGATTGGGAAGGCTTTTACATGCCAGAGTACCCTGGTACATACACAGCGCGTTTGGAATATGTGGACAGAGCAAGCAGAGAGCGGCGTAGTGAGTCTTTTGTGATTCAGGTGTCTGATACCTTGATTGGAGGAGGAGGCGGGGCTGTACGGAGATGTATTTCTGTCGGCGGTGCTGGGTGTAATGCCGGCAATGGATTATTGGCGCTGGCGGCGATGGTTGGGTTTTGGATAATGCAGAGGAGGTGGAAAGCATGAAACTTATTCTAATTATTGTATACACCATTTATTTGCTGTTTAACACTCAAGCAGCAGAAGCTTCTTCGGAGACTATTTGCGACCTCTCGACTTGGACAGCGCCGGAGCCATTGGGGCTGGAAAACTGGATAGACCACGCCGCCGATGGTTTCGCGGGGGGCTCCGGGACAAGGGAAGACCCTTTTCTGATATCCACGGCGGAGCAGTTGGCTTATTTAGCGAAGCTGGTCAACGAAGGCTCTTTTGATGAACGTATCAACATCGAAATCTTAAACGACATTGACTTGGCAGGTAAAGAATGGACGCCCATAGGAACTAAGCAGCATCATTTTATCGGAACCTTTAATGGCGGGAACAACGTTATTTCCAACCTGACAATAGCGACATCGCAAGACGGGCAAGGTCTGTTTGGTTTTGCAGTAAGGTCGAGCCTGATAAATCTCACCCTGACAAATGTAAATATAAAAGGCCGGGATTTTGTGGGCGGATTAGCTGGCGCTATCGGGGGAAGTAATATAAGTCTCGTCAACCTGACTGGAACTGTAGAGGGGAGGCGTTTGGTGGGAGGATTTTCAGGATATGGAGTTATGAATTGGAGCAGTCAAGTTACATATCTAGGTAGTGTTAAAGGAGATGCCCATGTTGGAGGTTTTACCGGAGAACTTTCAAATATCGATCGTTTGCGGGTTTTTAATGCACCATTGATTATCTGGCCGACTCCAGCGCCAGGTGATTTTAATTTAATAAGTTCCAGAATTCCAGAGCCTTATGTGAGCTCTTACAGTGTAACCGCCTCAGTGTCCGGCAGAAAATACGTGGGGGGAGTAGTAGGGTCTTCTGAGGGTGGCGTTGTAATCTCGCGGGGTATTTTTGCAGGAGCTGTTAAAGGAGAGGCTTTCAGCGGTGGAATACGTGGTTTTCCCTCAATGCTCTCAGGCACCAATATGGTAGTGCTGTTATACGCAATGGGTGATGACATAGAGCATCCTGAACCGCCTGAAGTAGCTTTTCGTGGTGTAAGAGGAATTATTCCCCCTCCGCCTAACACGGTATTACGGCATAAAAACAACACATGGTATTTAAACTCAAATCCTCTGCCGGTGGAAGACGCTGAAAATAATTTTCTTAGTGATTTAAGATTAGGGGATTATTTTGCGAATTACCTGTCGGAATACATAACGGGGAGAACGCTCTCTTCGATTTTGATGCTTTGGTACCCTCGCCCTCGTCGATGGCCTCGGTGTCTATGGGAGTCTCGAGAGAGGCAACTTCCGCCGTTTCATATACTGGATGTTCCATACGGAATAGAAATACCGCAAGGCGAGCCTCTTTCAATCTACATAGGCGGAGAAGGATTTTCTCCTGTTTTGAGTTCTTTTACAGACGGGGAATTTTGGGTAGAGGGTAACTTTTTCAAAATGTCCGGAGTCATGCGCGATATACCCAAAGGTGTTTATGTCATACCGTGTTTCAGGAGCGTGGATGGAAATTTTGAAACAGCATTGGTTTTGTTGAATGTTGATTGAAATAAGCTAAAAGGAGAAGCTGTTATGAAAAAAATCTGCGTATGCATTCTTATTATGTTGGCAATATCTTCGGAAGCTTTAGCTTCAATTCACAACTACGACACAATATCGCCAATCAATTTGACGATAAGCACTTTTAATCACATGCAGGGAAGCATTTTTGAAGACCTTTTTACCGAGGCCATACATCATTTTGCTGTGGGTGTGTATGAAATGACCAACGGCGCCCATCAGTTGGGCCATATTAATTGGCTAAGAGGCCTGACAAATTGAACGGTGGAAGTGGAAATGTGAGGAGATGCATTATTATTAGCGGTGCCGGATGTAATGCGGGAGTGGGGATGTTGGCGCTGGCGTTGGTGGTTGGGTTTTGGATAAGTAAGGTGCAGAGGTGGTGGGAAAAGTGAAAAAAATACATCTCTGTTATTTCATCCCGCTTGCTATATATTTTATTCTCGCTATTGATGCAACGGCAATTGGTTTTTTGAATGCGCTTGCTTTTATGTTATTTTTTATCGGGATAATTGGAAGCACAGAAACAGTTTTCAACCATAATACAATTATTGCCACTATTTTCGGAATTGCTATTATAATAGCCTGTTTTATCGCTTCTTACTCTAATTGGTTGCGCTTGGTGTCATTTTTTGTAGGGTTTTTCATCTTAATAATTGCTTTAATGACACATAATAAAGGGCTATCAAAATTAAGGCTTTTTTATCTCACTCCGGCAATCGTATTTGTTTTTTGGGGTTTCAAGTATCTGCATTCTCTAGTCGGTGATGAAAACTATTGGTTCACCGTTAATGTTATATTTGAACCTTTCATAAGCATTTTTGATCTATGCATCGCAATTTCTATTTCACTATTTGTCCTTTGGACTGCAAGAATGACAATTGCGGGCTTAAATCTAATACTGTGCCAAAATACGCAACAAAGCGACCCTCCAGTGTCTGATACTCTTTTATTTGATGAAAGCACTAAATACTCGAATACACCGCTCAACAATGTGTATACGAGTACCTCTGTTTCTATTGATCTACCGAAGCCTAGTGCTCCACTATATATTGCTGGTTGGAGTAAGGAAAGAGCCTTGAAAACAACGTTATATTTTCTCATTTATGTAATGGCGTTCACTGTAATTCTGAGCACGGCTCTCTATCAAGTAGGGTACTCGTGGTTCATTACTGAACACTTTAATGTTTAAATGAATTTCGCAGAATTGAGGGCGGTTCGTTTACTGTACCAAGGTGTAAGAAAATTGGATTATTGCTTGAATTAAGTTGGGAGGAATTGTTATGAAGAAAATTTGCACCTGCGCTCTGGTTCTATTGATTATGTGTTCTAAAGTTTTCGCAGCTATCCCGGAATATGACACAATATCACCAATCAATTTGACGATATACTCTTTTGAGGATATGGGTGTCATGAGAACTCGCTTTACCGAGGCCATGCGCCACTTTGCCGTTGCTGTTTACGAAATGACAAATGGCGCGCATCAATTGGGACGCATCAAAATCATACAAAGAGGAAGATTGCCGATTAGAGAGCGCGCACACATTAATTGGCTTGAAGGTACGCGCCGTGTCGAGGGAAGGCCAAGACCTCGGCCATTTTCAAGTATTGATCCTAGGAGTATAGGTTCTTATGCTCCATTTAGCCAAAACGCAAGAGCAGCCGGCCTAGGTGTACGGATAAACCACCCTCGCCTTTTCGGCGATGCTCTTGCTTATGCTTTTCGTGACATCAACCCTGACTATTTTATTGTTAAAGGCCCCATGGACACAGGGTATACGTTTGCACATTACGCAGGCCATTTTATTTATGGCCTTCTTGATGAATATACAGGCATGGCTGGGTTTATACATGCTAATTATTTCGCTCGCATATATGATAGTTTAGCTTATAACATGAATTCAGTGATGGCTACTCAAAGACGTGCTGTCGTCATTGATGATCCGCGGCAACGTGCCCTCGCTTTAAATTTTTCCACAAACTATCATTACGACTTAACTAACGCTCCTTTTTGGCATCACACTGCTCAACGTAGGCTATATCCGCGTACAGTCTCAGGCTGGGATACTCTTGTGGAGAATGTAGCGCCAAACACGAGTCGCTTTTCCCGCTCACTGTTCAGAGATTTAAGGCGTGTGTACCCCGTTAGTTACATGGATATAACTCACACCAGAGGCTTCCCCGGCCCCGGCGCGGATGAAGCTGAGTTTAGAAGCAAAAGCGCAGCAATCGAACACCTGAATATCGAATGGGGAACCACCGATCATCAACGGGCAAGATTGTTTTTAATCGGCGGAGATTTGAGGGAGAGGTTTGAGTTAGTCTCCCCCTCAATATTATGGTGTTATGCTGAGCGAATAGTAGAACGGGTAAGAGAGTATGTATCAAATATGCCTGAAGGCTCGTATATTGCTCTTTGGGCATTCGACAGCGGTGGGTTTCATCAGATATTTCCTTTTGGAAGGGTAGCAGATACAAATATAGACCTAACTCACCTTGAGCAAGCTTTAAGAAATATTGAAGGGCGTTCAACAAACATACCACTTTATGATCGCTTATATGATGCTATTAGCGTATTACAGAGGTATATGAACCCAAGTTGCAGAATTCGAAGCTGCACAACACCAAATTGCGAAATCCCAGAGCATGTAAGTGGAGTTATTTTAGGAGATGTGGTCGTAATATTAGGTAGCCAAGCACCGGATGTATCTGAGGCGCATTCGACGATAAGTTCGCAGACTGCCCGAAGCCCGAGCAGTAAGGACGCACTGATAGAAAAGAGCAGAAGACAATTCATCCCTATCAGCTTCGAAGGTTTCAATATTGGGTACTATGATATGAGCATTTATGGTGAACTTGCCAGATTTACCGGGGGAACTAGCAAAAGGTCTGCTGTTCCAACTAATCCAGAAGTGGTCAGGGTTATAGGCGGTGCAGTGTGGAGACAATTTATGGTCGACGCAGATACTTCGCTTGCCCCATGGGATGGCTACATGGCATACATAACCAGAGGCAGATCGGGCAATTTCATGGGTGCTTCAGCCAGGATGGGCTACCCCATGAATTCGGAGCAACAGGCTATCTGGTTCCCTTTAGTCACAGACGATGAAGATATACCGCATGTTCAGTTCATGTATTCAAGGACAATAAGACCTTACAGTCTAGCTGCCACGCCCTTTTATGTGGACAGTAAGTTAAAAAGCTTTCTGGCACAAATAACTATTCGCAATCCCTATAGACATGACCTTGAAGTCGTCCTGATAGACCCTTCAGGAACAGAACATCCAGTGGAGATGAATTGGAGATCTTCTGGCAGATCTGGTCATACAGTTGTCCGCATTAACCTCAATCCCTCAAATCTAGGTTTGTGGCGCTTGATATGCAGAGGAGCAAGATTCGATGAAGCAACCATCAACTATGCAATCATTGGCGTATCCAGAGGGCTGTTCCAGCTGGATGAAGAAGAAGCTTTAGGAAGGGCCTCTACGGGCCGCCCATATAAGGGTGCTATCTTCACCGACATCAATATAGCCAATGTACGCGGCGGCGCATACGACAGGGCCAATGGAGGAGATTTATTTGTAACGGTTACAACACACGAAGGCTGGGATCCTCTGACAAACCTTAACGTTCATGTCAGTGCGCAGCTTCCTGACGGAAGAATAATCGGAATTCCTATGAGCGATGGTGGAAATTGGCCGGATGCAATAGCAAGCGATGGGATATTTACCGGTATCCTGAGAGTAGGTGCGATTCCTGAGGGACAAGTTATATTAACCGCCAGTGTGAGTAACCCCAATCGCACGGCCACGCCCACCTATTTCATGAACAATACTAGACATATAGGGGATTTTGACCTAGACGGAGACTCGCCGTTTTTCGGAGAGCCGATAACTGAACGTTTTTATAGACGAGCTCAGAAGGCTTTCGATGTTATAGGAACTGTGCCAGCCGACGCCAGGCCCCTGCCGGAATTTGAAACATTCGCGCTACCTATAGTGAGTGTTAGCCATATAAGCGGCCCGGCGTACCTTTTACCAGGTATCGAAGTTGAATTCAGCGTGGGTATTTCCCCTGAAGGGATAGCAGAGCAACTTGCAGAATACTTCGCCTGGGTGTATAACGAGACCCCAAATCTGACCATTACCCCCGACCCCGAAGGCCGCCTCAACGTTATAAGAATGCGCTTCGATGGCTCCGGGCACGGGAGTACGCTGCTGGAATTCGAGAGCATTGCGCCGAGAGCTTTGCGCGGCCTTATGGAAAGCCAAAGGCCCATTAAGAGCGTGATTCTTACTCAGCCTTCATTTGGCGGAATTGGCCTCACTGATGTTGGATTCAATTGGCAGTCAGGAAACATCACAGTTCTTGAAGGCCAAGAGAGATTTTATAACATGAGATTGATTTTGCCCCCTGGATACGATGACAGCGCAAGCTGGACAATAACAGCCAACCCAGACAATGCAGGCGAAATTGTAAGCCAGAGAGCAGACGGAGTCACTTTCAGAACCCTCCGCCCCGGCAGGTTTACCATGACCCTGACCAGCGATATTTGGCCGCACTTGACCAGTCGCTCCGTTGAAGTGCATTCTGTTTTCAGAGAGCAGCCCGGCAGCCAACCCGGCAGACCTGATGATGATGCGTTCGGTTCCAATCCTATACCCGGCAGGCCAGACCCCGGCGGAGATGACGATGTAAGAACAAGGCCTGGCACAGGCAACGATGGAGGCAATGGCGGCGGCCCCAGCAGAGATCCGGAATATCAAGACCCACAAGACCCTGTGCTTCTTCCGCCAGAATTGAGCAGGATAACGCTTGGCGGACGAGATATAACAGATGATGGAGTACGTTTAATCCGTCAGTGGGAAACTGTTCCTTTGGTACTTGAATTTAGAGAGTCCATAGATCGCTATATGCTGTCCGCGGCCTTTATGTCCGGTACAAATTCCCCGCATGACGCAACAAGCGCAACGTCTACCATCAATAACATCGCGCTGTCTGAGGACGGCAAAACGCTTGCATATGAGTTTATGGGTAAAGTGCCTGGTCAGCATCGTGTGTTTTTCAACGTAGAGAGAAAAGACGGAATCGAAGCCGCCGGTAGTTTTGTACTGCATGTGAAGCCAAGTCCGAACCTTGGTGGTCAGGGCGGCCCCGAAGAAGGCGAGCAGGGTAACGAAGGCTCTGGCGGTGGTGGTTGTAATGCCGGAGCAGGCGCATTAGCAGCAATGCTGGTGTTGGCGGTAGCTGTCTGGAAGATACGGAAATCGTGAAAAGACGCTTCAATAACAGGGCGGGGGGAAAGCTTATTCTTTAAAATTTAACCTTGCGCTGACGGCTGACGGCAAATATCGAAAAAAGGGGCTATAACAAAATAGCCCCTTTTTTTCGAAGCACTAATTTTAAAAAACTGTTTAGAATCTGCTGGGAAACACCGCCCCGCCTTTTGGAGAGGTGGCGCGTAACACCGGGGTGGTGTCTTTGTGGAGGTAGTGCATGATATTAAACACGCTCTTACAAAGCAAACGAGGCTTCCTCTGAGGAGATCAATGGAATTATTTTATAAATCTTTGACATATAAAGAAATAGACGAAGGTATTTCCGATATGCATTGCCGCAGCGGTGAATACCTGACAGAAGAGATGCGCCGTAAAATGCACGCCTAATGAAACTCGACTTCAAAACGCAGCCGATATGAGGCTGAGGTTACTGGCTAGCGGGCCGTTCTTTCGCAATGCGGATTTCATGTGGTAAGATAAATTTAAGTAAGTTCTTCTACAAAAGGGGATAATACGCTTGTTATTTAGAAATCTTGACGCGATCACTATTTTATTGACTATTCCAGCAGTGCTGTGGGCTATTTCATTTCATGAGTTCTGTCATGCTTTCGCGGCTAAAATGGTAGGCGATCCCACGGCGGAACGTTTTGGGCGGCTGACGCTTAACCCACTGTCGCACTTCGACCCTATCGGGGCGCTGTTACTCTTGTTTGTGGGCTTTGGTTGGGCAAAGCCTGTACCGATCAATACGCGCTATTTCCGCCATCCGCGGAGAGATATATTCATTGTTTCCATTGCCGGAGTTGCGGGTAACATGCTGACGGCGGCTCTGTGCGTGCTTATCTTACGTTTTTTTGGAGGCGCGATTTTTTCCCTGGCCGGAGAGCATGGAATTACCATGATCGGCCAGATGTTTCGCATAAATCTTTTCCTGGCGGCTTTCAACTTAATCCCTATACCACCGCTGGACGGTTCAAAGATCATCTACTCGTTTCTTCCGTTTAGCGCTCTTAAATATTACTATTGGTTGGAACAGTATGGTATGCTCATCTTGATTGTGATGATAATGACTGGAGCAACCCGCCTTATACTCTCTCCAATACTCAGCGTCCTAATAGGAATTTTACGTCTCCTGGAATAGCAGTTTCCCAAACAGCCTCAGGGTTTCTGGCATTTCTGGCATTATAGAGGCGATTGCAGGTGAAAATCGCCAGATGATGCCGTTATTTTTGAAGGAGGAAGATCATGGTGAATCAGCAGCAGTTGAAACAGGTGTATGCGTACCTTGACGAAAAGCAGGAAGAAATGGCCGCCGTCCTGGAGGAAGTTGTCAACCTGGAAAGCTACGCCCGCGAAGTTGAAAATGTGCGCAAAGTAGCTGCGAAGTTCAAAGCGCTGTTTGAAACCACGGGGATGCAATGCGAACTAGTGGAAGTGGGCACTAACGCGCCTACTCTGCTTGGCGTTCTGGGCAGAGAGCGCAAGGGAAAACCGGCCGTTTTCTCCGGGCATATGGACACGGTGATCAAAACCGGTGCGTACAAAGCTCCCGTGTTTCGGCGCGAAGGGAACAAAGCCTTCGGTCCCGGCGTATTGGACATGAAAGGCGGTATCGTTATCGCGCTGTACGTGATAAAGGCGCTGAACGCTGCTGGATACGATGAACGCCCGCTGAAAATAGCGTTTTCGGGCGATGAGGAGATAGGGCACCTCGGTGGGCGCGGCGCGGACGTGCTACGAGACGCGGCGGCAGGTGCGGCCTGTTCGTTCAACCTGGAGACCGGTATGCTGAACAATACGCTTTGTTATGGCCGAAAAGGCAGACAGGAGATATTCGTCAAAGTAACCGGAGTGGAAAGCCATGCCGGAAATGATTTTTTAAGCGGCAGAAACGCCATCGCCGAAATGGCGCATAAAATTATCGAAATTCAGGCGCTGACAAATCTTGATAAGGGAACCACGGTTACATGCGCCACAATTCAGGGCGGAACCATCACCAACGCTGTTCCAAAAACATGCACTATGGGCGGCGAGTGCCGGTTCGACACCCTGGATGAAATGAACAACTTCAAGCAAAAAGTCGAAGAGATATGCAAAAAAACCTTCATTAACGGAACCAGCACGGAAATAAGCTTCAGCTCTGAATTTGCCCCATATGAGCCCAACGCCAGCGCGATGGGCTTCTGGGAGTTCATACGGGATACGGCGGAACTGTGCGGTCTTGAAAAAGTGCATGGGAAAACACTGGGCGGAAGCTCTGACGCGGCGTACATCCAGATGGCAGGAACACCTGTTGTCTGCTCGATGGGTATTCAGGGCGAGTGGAACCATACCGATCGTGAATACGCGCTGCTTGACTCTATGAGTCCAAGAGGAAAGCTGATCGCGTCAGTCATACTCAACCTTGATAATTTAAAAATGTAGTTCGGAATATAATCCAGGAGGGGAGATAAGCTATGGGTGAAATGAACGAAAGCCCGCAACTCCAGGGAGTCCAGGAGAGCAATCGCCTGATAAGGTGGTTGAATGCAATTGAAAGGGTCGGAAACAAACTACCGCAGCCGTTTTTCCTGTTCTTATACTTTGCTATCGCAATTATGATAATCTCATATTTCGCCCAGGGCACGAGCGTTGAGGTCGAACGCGCCGTGGGGGGTGAGATGCAGAGAGTCACGATTTCTGTTGTAAATTTACTTAACCCGAATTACATCCGAAATATTTTAACTAACTGGGTGAGCATTTACGTGAACTTCCCGCCGCTCGGCATAGTAATGGTGATGATGCTGGCTATAGGATATGCCCAGCCCAGTACAGCGGCTTTTTCGATTCGTTTATGAAAAACACGCTGATAAACGCGCCGCATTTTCTTGTCACATTCGCACTGTGCTTTGTGTCGGCCACGTCAAGCATCGCGTCTAACGCAGGTATCATTTTCAGCCCGACAATAGGGGCCGCGCTTTTTTCCGCTTTGGGGCGAAATCCAATTTTAGGTGCGTTGGCGGGCTACGCCACGGCGCACGGCAGTTTCAGCGCTACTCTGGTTCCATCCGCCACGGACGCAATGCTGGCTGGCATAACGCAGGCCGTTACGGACACAATGGGCTTTCACAACACGGCTCAGACATCTCCACTGAATAACTACTATTTCCTGTTCGTTAGTATATTTACCATATCAATAGCGGCGACATTCGTTACCGAAGTGATTTCCAGCAAGGTTGTCCGGCAGGGCGTTCCCAGCGCTAACGTCAGCGCAGAGAGCACTCCAGCTGAAAGAAGAGGCCTACGCTGGGCATTTGTCGGCTTTGTGCTCTATGCCATAATATTGCTGGCCCTTACAGTGCCGGAAAACGCTTTCTTCCGCAACGATGAAGGGTATTTAACTCCATCGTCGCCTTTGATTGACGGCATTGTCGCTGTTCTGTTCTTCTTCTTTATATTTGTGGGAACTGGCTACGGGCTAGGGGCTGGCACGATCAAAAAATCGGCAGACGTTGTTACATATATGGGCAAGGGCATATCCGATTCAATTTCATTTTTCGCGATTGCATTCCCATCCGCGCTGTTTATACGCTTCTTTTCCGATTCAAGGCTCGCGGATATTATATCGTCTAGAGGCGCGGACTTGCTGATGGCGACAAATTTCACGGGTATTCCGCTTATCATTATGTTTATGGTGTTCGTCATGTTCTCCAACCTGTTTATGACCAGCGCTTCTGCGAAATGGTTGATTCTGGCGCCTATTTTTGTGCCGATGTTCTATCAGATCGGCTGGCAGCCAGCGTTCACTCAGATGGTTTACAGAATAGCGGACTCGGCGGCTAACCCAATTGCGCCGATCAACATTTTCCTGCCGATTGTGCTGGGCATTATGAATCGCTATAAGAGGCCCGAAGACCCTGACTTTGGGCTGGGTACGCTCATATCATACGGTATACCGTACAGCGCGGCGTTCTTCGTAGTAATGACTGCGACCCTGTTTGTCTGGATGTTCTTTAACATCCCGCTTGGCCCTGGTGTCGAACTTTTTGTGCAGTAATACGTAATATTGCGTAACATGCAAGCACCCCGCCATCGGACATACGATGGCGGGGTGCTTAATAATAAGTGTAGAATATGCCAATAATCGTGATTTCTCAGCATTTTTCGAGTCATTTTAAACCTTGAAAAAAGCAGGCTGTGCAAAAAAAACATGACTATCGAGTTTATTAAGCTGTCTCTGATCCGACAATTTGCGCATAAGTAATAGTTGCGGCAGAAGTACATGCTCCTAATAATCTATTAAAAGCTGGTTACCAAAGCGTCTACGAT
>Ga0136643_10014032_pt1:0-10000 | contig 12012 bp, 4 predicted proteins | sample TergutLab28metaG_FD_96883 | JGI IMG/M metagenome (GOLD analysis project Ga0136643, IMG submission 96883) | Labiotermes labralis P1 segment gut microbial communities from Petit-Saut dam, French Guiana - Lab288 P1 (version 3) (version 3) | ecosystem: Host-associated > Arthropoda: Insects >...
CAACTATTTCTGTCGTGAAGAATCATAACTAGTTCTGTCGTGAAGAATCACTTCTAGTTCTGTCATGAAGGATCACAACTATTTCTGTCTTCAAAAATCATAACCAGTTCTGTCGTGAAGAACTATTACTAGTTCTATCGTGAAGAATAATAACCAGTTGTGTTGTGAATAATCACAACTATTTCTGTCGTGAAGAATCATAACTAGTTCCGTCGTGAAGATTCATAACCAGTTCTGTCGTGAAGAATTTTTAATAGTTCTGTCGTGAATAATAATAACCAGTTGCGTCGTGAAGAATCACATATTTCTGTCTTGAAGAATCATAACTAGTTCTGCCATGAAGAATCATGACGAATTCTGCCGTGAAGAATTATGACTAGTTCTGTCGTGAAGAATAATAACCAGTTGTGTCGTGAAGAATCACAAATATTTCTGTTGTGAAGAATCATAACAAGTTCTGTCGTGATGAAATATGACTAGTTCTATCGTGAAGAATTTTCACTAGTTCTCTCGTGAAGAATTATCATTAGTTCTGTCGTGAAAAATCATAACCAGTTCTGTCGTGAAGTATTGTGACTAGTTCTGTCGTGAAGAATAATAAGCAGTTGTGTCGTGGAGAATTATGACAAATTCTGTCGTGAAGAATCATAACTAATTCTGTCGTGAAGAATCATAACCCGTTCTGTCGTGAGGAATTATGACTAGTTCCGTCGTGAAGAACCATTACCAGTTCTATCGTAAAGAATTATAACTAGTTCTCTTGTGAAGCATCGTAACCAGTTCCGTCGTGAAGCGTCATCACTAGTTCTGTCGTGAAGAAACATAATCAGTTCTGTAGTGCAGGATGTAATGATGGCTGTCGTTCTACTGGTCAATAAGCACCTGCCTTCTGATAAATTCAGAAGAATCACTACTCTGTTCGCAGCAGACCTCTAAGGCGAACATCTTCGTCGAATGTACAAGCATCGCGCGTCATGTTCTGGTCGTTGGCGTCTTTCAATATCAGACCCGAAATCGGCTATTTGTCTAAGGGTTTCGCCTTATTAAATGCTCCTCTATAAAGAGTGTGGGGATGGTACACAAAACTGGGTCACGTCTGTCCCTTCCATATTTCTTTGCCGGTGTTTCATTCAGTAATCATCGTACTATTCGACGTCATAAATCTAGTCTGACTTACCAACAGGGTCTTTAAAGGAACTGCAAATAAAATAGCACATCATCAGGACAGCCTTTCCTTAAACAAATTAAACCCCCTGAATATCATCACTCTGTATTTTCTGCCATCCATTTTAATATTATTCTCCCGTTACATTGCCTTTTCCCAAATATTTTGTTCTCCTGGTTCATTTTAAACAAAATTTCACATGCAGCTGTCAGTCATCCATGCCTGCTGTGTGATTAAAGAGCCTAAGAACCACAAATATTGAAATTGTCCATTGATAGGAAATATTTAATACACACGAAATTTGGAAATTGTCTATAATCCAGTGTTCAGGTGACTGCTTTTTGTTATATTCTCTATCTTATTCAATACCACAACATGTAAAATAAATAAAATAGAAACAAAATTTTGGGGGTAATATTTGGATGTCTGAAGTGAGCAATATAAGACACTGCACGTATATTAGGAGGAATTTGTTGATTAGTGGAGGCCATCTTGAATTGATATGATACTGACACTGCCCAGTTATGAACAGATGGACATGAATCTTGGATGGTCAGAAAAGAAATGCATGTAGAATTTCCTGGGGAAACCTCTTGCGAAATGTCCACTTGGAAGAACGAGAAGGAGATCGAAGGATAACATTCACATGGTCTTTTGGGACATACAGTATGACGTGGCTGGAGCTGGGCTGTACAATGTTATGTTCTTTGTTATGTGTGTTGTTTAGCCTTTGGATTCTGCAGACGCATTGACTTGTATCTTATTATTACATTTACTTGCCTGTAGACTGTGAGACAGTCGCAATCCGAAAAGCCCTGTACTTCGTTGTTATGGAGAGAAGCTTTAGATCTTTGTTTTCAAGTCCTGTGCTTTCAGTGGCTTGGCGGAGGTACAGATTGTTGCAAACCGGACAACATTACCGAACAAAGTAACAAATTACTACGTTGTAACTACAGAAGTGTCCAACACTGGACCACTACAGGTTGTTCCCATTGTCATGTTCGCACTTTAGTGTCCTGAAAGCTCTTACAGCATGCTTTAATGTTCTGGCTCTCTCGGGAACTTGCCGGAACATATTGTATGCTTTCAAACACATAGTGCCATACGTCGCAGAATATTTGTTAGTTGAATACAGGGTCTAAATTTAAATTTACAAGCGACCGCTACTTCTAGCACCTGTACGCAGCGCACATTATTCACCCTGGCTAATGACTATAATCTTTCCTACATACCTAGTCTTATTACAGTAATTCTACACCTTCTTCTTTCATTACTATACTAGATTTATAATTTTATTTTCCCGTTTACATGCATCCTTGTGTAATGTATTAGCGTATACGAAATATCGATGGTATTGCTAAGCCACACAATTATTTTTTCGGACGGTTTGTTACAGTTGTTGAAGGCAGTGACTGACTGAGAATGAGAAACTTTGCTAAAAACAAAGCAATACACTTGTGTGTGTGAGGGGGGGGGGGGAGGCAGACATATTATCAGTCCCGGCCGCTCGAAGGCGCCACGGGATTTTCATAGTTTTCGTCATTCAGTGCCGTGGCTGCTTCCTTCCAAATGTTTGCGTTTTCATGATTCATAATCATACAATCCCAGTCGGCATGGCGTCAGTTTAGCAGTTATAATGACGTCGTCAAACAGCATATACGTATTCTAACCTATAAAAGAGTACATCTTCATGTTGTGTCGTTATGTACGTTTTAGCTACTAGTTACGGATAGTAACAGAATGTTGCTGTTTTGTCATTATATGTATTATATAAAATCTGATAGCAGAAAATATTAGAGTTGATAGCAGTTACGAATAGGAACAGAAAGTTCAGTAGTAGCATTAAAGGGTGTAGCATGTATGCTTTTTCAGTATTTTAATAAGCTTATTATCTCAGAGTGCTGATTCTACATGTATACTACGGAATAAGTATATTCGGTTTTAGATTGTGCCATTTGAATTTTTCATTCACATAAACTTCCGATCGCACTATGGCCCTGGGGTCGACTCAGCCCCTAACAGAAATGAGTACCAGGAGCATTTCCTGGGGGTAAAGGCGGCCGGTGCTTAAGGCTGACAACCTTACCACCATCCTGGGCCTTTGTCATGTAATCTGGGAACCTTAACTTCCTGGAAACCTCTGAGGACCTCGGGCCTGTAATGGTACTGATATTCGGTTTTAATGTGGACTGTGTAATCTAAAGAGGGCAGCAGGTCTCAAATAAATTTTTTTTCTTATACGGAAGAAGCATTACACTACTGCAGACACTATCTTGGTAATAGATTTTGCGCTACTGGGAAGATGAGGTTAAAATAGGTCTTACATAAGTAGGAGAAGAAGGGCTGAACTGGATTCATCTGGCCCAGATTAAGCTCTGTCGGGGTCTTCACGTCATGGAAATGAAAATTCGAAATTTATTGACTGAAACGAGATATAGTACCTTCTTAATAGACATGTGATTTGTGATGCTAATTAGCTTTATACTGCTGTAACATAAAGCTATGGAACTTGGAAGCACGAATGTGACATTTAGGTGGAAGTCGAACGCTGTTGAGTAGCGAGGTTTACTAAAATCGATTAATTGTATCTGTGACACCGAATGAGAAGAAGGACAGGCGTACAGTTTAGTATGCATTGTCGTGCCAGAGATAGCTATTTACAGAACTCTTGAAACCGTTCTTCGAGTAGCTATGTTTGAGATGCATGGCGACTCCTGGTATTGGCAGACATCTCCGCCCGGCATGTTTATTGTACCACTCATTCAAGAGACTGTAAAATCACAGGCAGTCGTACATTTGAGCGCTGGAGTGTGTAGAAGGGGACCTAACCTTGCAGCACAGTCATCTGTCAATCGATAGTTCGCAATTTTTGAAGGGAGAAGAAGGGGAAAATAAAATAAGGTCGGGGTCATCAGTCACTCCATCGGTCACTTTGTCCGAAGCCAATTTCGTTTCTGGAGGATAATAAGAAAAATAATGGATAGAATAATACCCGTACTCTTAATAAAATTTTATTATGGTCTTTCTGTGGGAGCGACGTCCTTCTTACCGACACTAATTGGATCTGAAATTGCTTAGACTTACTGGATACGCATTCTAACATGTCCTTTGTGGGCATATTGCCCTTGACGAATCGTGAAAGTACATTTAAGCGAATATCTGGACTCGCAAGTTCTAGCCGATTTAACTCGTGGTAACTCGAGTTTTATCCATCTGTGACTTCCGAACCCTGCAGGGGATTAGAGATTAATTCTTTGCCTTATCCAGGAGCCGTTGTCTTCTGAAATAACATCTTAGTATTAAAGATAAGTGACATTGAAGTTTGGTATATTGTGGGTTGTGACGCTGGGTCGTTCGATGTGTTTTCTCCAACATCTCGAGGAATTGCACTGCCTTCACTTTCAGGGTAAATTACTCTCCTTTCCGGTTACTTAAACTTGAATATGAAGACACCACGATAGTTCGAAACGTCGGAAATCAGTAACACAATGACACAGCGTCATATCCAAGGGGTTGTGATCAACACCTTTGTGAGAACCTCAGATCTCGTACATTAGGTTTTACTGTATCTAGTGCTGATGTTCAGAAAGAGTGGAGTTAGTCTTCTACTCCCCCAATACGTTTTAATGGTGTAGAGTGGAACAGTTGTAGTTTTTGCCTTTTATTAATTGCAATTAGGTATTTGAAATTTTATGTGGTCACGTTTCGAGATCAGAATGCAGGACAAAGTCACAAGATACAGACTGATAATAGTTACTTTGAAGGGGGGGGGAGGGGGTAGATTTCAAATATTTGGAAACAACCTTAACAAATCGAAATTCTGTTCAGGAGGAAATTAAGAGCAGAATGAAGTCAGGGAATGCTTGCTTTCTTTCGGTGCAGAATCTTTTGTCCTCCAGTTTGCTCTCGAAATTTTTAAAGATCAAGATTGTTTTTCCTGTTGTTTTGTATGGGTGTGAAACTTGGTCGCTTGCATTGAGGGAGGAACGTAGGCTGAGGGTGTTTGAGAATAGGGTGCTGAGGAGAATATTTGGACCTAAAAGGGACGAGGTAACAGGGGAATGGAGAAAACTACATAATGAGGAGCTTAATGATCTGTACTCCTCACCCAATATTGTTCGGGTGATCAAATCGAGAAGAATGAGATGTAGCGCGTATGGGGGAGAGCAGAGGTGTATACATGGTTTTAATGAGGAAACATGAGGGGAAGAAGCACTTGGAAGACCCAGGCGTAGATGGGAGGATAATATTAAAATGTATCTTCAGGAAGTGGGATGGAGGGCATGGACAGGATCGATCTGGCTCAGAACAGGGACAGGTGGCGGGCACTTGTGAACGCGGTAATGAACCTTCCGGTTCCATAAAGTATGGGGAATTTCTTGAATAGCTGAGAATCGGTTAGCTTCTCAAGAAGGGCTCTGCTGCATGGAATGAGTAAGTACGTTATTGGAAATTGGTACACTGATCAATCATAAACATATATACATATCATGTGTAAAGTGTCGTTTAAGTCATCAGTTCCTAAAATTGTAATAATAACAACAACAACAACAGAAATTTTAATAGATATGTGGGACTGGCAGTTTCTGTGATAACGCAAGCAAGATTTGTTAGATTTGCCTGGAACTTATTGTTGGATACAGCAACAAGATCTACACCAAATTTGATCTCGTAGCAGGTCGCAAGGAAGGGGACGGCGCGCATGGAACTATGATTTGTGTATAATGTCGTAATATCATAAGCTTGTGACATGTAAACTTCAGTGCAGCCTTGGCGTTGAGTATTGCCTTTCAGCATGCTTGTGATAGTGCTGTGGTTAGGAGACGTTCGGAGGCTGATTTCTGCGAAGTGCATTTCAATGAATAGTACGTCATATTTGAAAATTTCGATGTCGATTTTTACAGTTATATTAAAATTTTATTTATTTATTTATTTATTTATTGCTTTCTCTGTCTTTCGATCTCTCTGTTTCCTTCTGGTTCTCTTCTTCAACTTTATTTTCTTCTTTACATCACACCATTATTTGCGCTTTGGAGTCTATCCGTACGTATGTTTTAAATTCCGTTCAGATAGGTAATATGGTAAGTTAGGCGGACGATCAGTCCATAATGAGATGTGTCAATTTGCCAAATAACGCATAGAAATATTCATGACCAGAGCGGAATTCGAACCTGCGATCACACAGTTCAAACAACCACAGTTGGTTACAAACAGCAGTAGGCACAGTGTGCTGCGTGTCTGTTCGGTTCACTTAATTGCCTTTAAAACTTTTTCTCACAGGAAATTAGTGCTTTAGATCGAGAGGGAATGAAATATGTGTTGTGCAGAATTACAATGACAGAAATGGATTTCATTTTTATTTCTTAAGTCCTGAAATTTTTTCATTCCAGACTTAAACTCCATTTCTCTCTCTTCTAATTATATCCCAACCAATATCCACCACCCCCCCCCCTCATAGAACTGTCACAACAACAAAGAAAGGGAAAAAAGGCTAGCCAGAATCTTACAGATAAAAATAATTGAATTCGCAACGAAGTAGTGTAGGCAGAACGCTTCACATTTTTACTGATACAACAAAAATGAAAATAAACTCTTTTTTCTCCTACAAACTTTCTTTTAAATGTAAAAAAGTATAACAGGAAACTAAGTCTGCCTGCCATAGCGTGACGTAGTCACACTGAATAATCGAGTTTCAGGACAGAAGAAGAAGAAGGAGAAGAAGAACTGAGTTAATTCCTGGAAGGAGAGGTGGGTGTTCTATAGCTCCCAGTTTTCCGCGTTTCCTGCCGTCATTTGCTACAGAATCAATCACGAATAAAGTTAAAGATAATATATCATAAAAAGAAATCTTGAATTCGTTTATTGTCTTATTGTCTCGTACCAGATCCTGCTTGTCACTGCATAGCATCCACCTGCCAAACTGTCAGCTAGTATAACTACTTTCCTCCTGTCTATTTTATTGAGAAAGAATTTCATTGTTGTTGAAGTTTTGTGACCGAGATTGATCAAGGAAGAAAGAGTATATGCTACATAATCCAATATATTCTTCTTACTCAGATTTAATTTCATTTGTCAAAAGAAAAGTGAGGTTTTCGGTCGCCATTTTTTTGCGATCTGTCCATCTTTACCTTGTCACATGCTTGAGCTAAGACTCAGGCCTTTTTTGTGGGTAGGACGTGGAACTGCTGGAATAAGTCTTAAATAAGTATTGTTAGGGTGACCAAATCAAGCGTAAATATTCCTTGGAGCATATTGTAATTCGTCTTTGTTCTTGGCAAATTAAATTATTCACTGTCCGAAGAAACTGTATCCAATTATGATCACTTCAAAGAATGGGCCGCGATGGAGGTTACAAGTCCTAACATATAATCTTACGAACACATATCGTTTGGGCTTGACGTATCACTGCATTACAAACAGTGACATTCCACACATCTGTCTGTGAAAGCCGTGGAATCGTCTTTGTGTGCCGATGCCATCCGCATGCCCATCACGTCTTCCATTCACTCATGTGAAGGGGTTCTTAAAACTCCTTAAATGTGCGAAAATAGAAAGCTGCGATTTACCGCGAAATGTTCAGTGCCCAGTTCTTTGAAATGCGCGGCGTGTTTGAGGTGGCAAGATCAGAGTGAAGGCGTGTAATTGCGATGTCTCGATATCTTCGCAGATCCTCGTAGCGACTCTCAGAAATTGGATGTGGATACTGCGGATCGTACGTTTGGTCCGCATGCTTTTGGAGCAGGGTTTGGAACAATTTCCTAAGGCACTAGCTTTTGAAATTTGATTAACTAAAACAAATCTGCTGTATTGAGAACGTCACAGGTTTAATGTGGATATTTTTGTACTGTACTTGCACAAAGGGCATAATGTAAACTGCTGTTTAATCCTCAGGAATACCTTCATGGAATTCCTCGTCCAAAGGTATCATCGTCCCTTCCCGCTTTTAGGCCCGTTCGCATAATCGAGAAAAGCGCCTATTAGCTTCTTCCTGTCCGTTTTGCATGTATCAGCTCGGCTCCCACGAGACAGATTTGCGCAAATTTTTATTTTGGGACCTTCTGTGGAAACATGTCTAGAAACTCCAAATTTGGCTACAGTCGTACGTAAATAACTGGAACTTTACATGAATACTTAAGTACGTTTATACGTATAGTTTACAGCAGTAGGAAATATTTTGCAGCTCGACATCGGAGCAGATGGAACCGATCCTTATGTTTCTGTGGTAACACTCAACGGTTTCTTGTTAATGACAACAGCATGTAAGGCATAAACAATACAAATGGAAGGCATTGTTGAGTTTCCATAGCCATGATTGTTACGCGAAAGCACTATAATATTACGTTATACGTACATCGCCAGTCCTGTTTCTTGTTGCAGCCAGCATCTTCCCTTCGCCGACTTCTTACTGGACCAACCCGAGCGCCAACCTCTACTCCAACATCGCGGCGGCGTCCAGTCACTCTATGACGCACCATCCGAGCCATGTGACGTCACACCTTGGCTCGTACCCACACTATGCATGACCAGACCCTGGCTGGAGCAGGGAGTACAGGCGGCTGACCATGTAGACACGTTTACAGAGTGAGAAAGAAATCAACACTTGCCAGACAAGGGGTTTCTCTCTTGAGGAGTGCTGTGGTGATACTTTGAAATCATCCATAACATTATCTCCGTTCCACCAGTCACGATTCATCATTAATCAATGAGTCAATAAATCGCAGACTGTGACAGAGGAAGACACATTTAACAATGGCAGGATTCGGCTGGGGGTTTTCTTGAGATAGTGCTTGTTTTCAATCTGACTGATCTCTCTAATGTGTATTTAGCACACCAGTATTTTTTTTAGATATTTATGTATGTCTTAGTCTGAAAAGATCTTCGTTACCTTCATAACAATATAAGAACAAGAAATATGTATATCTTGTTTATTAAATATTTTTTCGCTGAACGAAAATCCGTGAATCACTGTGTCACTGTGTCACTGTGTCACTCTGTATAGGAACAGAGGCTGATTCACTTTCGTAGGAGCTATAATTCCAACTTAATATGACATGTAAACGACACTAAATTAATATAATCTCTTCATGGTACAAGGATATATAAAATTCTGGTATTTCGCTGTTTGATACCTTTACCGAAAAATGTATCCAAACTTCCGAAAACTAAAATTAATTTGCATTAATGAAGATTCAGTTCGTACCATTCTTCCTTTATAAAGATCAGTCGAAGAAGGCGAAATAGGGGTAACAATTGCGAGTGACATACTCCGTCACGTAGCAAGCAGACGTTATCAAGATGTTTGTTACTCTCAAAATGTCACGCAGTTTCACAGGGCAGACGCTTAAGTGTATTCTCATTTTAAGACCGTCATAAAAGTACAGGTTTTCCTGCGCCGGTTTTCACAACACTTTTGATGAACAGCGTATGTGAAACTGTCTTCTGCTAAATTTCACACAAATTGTAAAATAAATGTGGGAAGTACGGATATAAATTCATTTGCGCCGAAATGTGACGCATAGATTTTACTACGCCGACTTTCACAAAATTCGCCATCAGTCAATAAATTGTATCTTAATATTTTATAACGATTTTATTCATACTTGGAATACAGTATAGAAAAAAGTGCAAAATTGTATTTATATCCTTGCATAAAAAGTGACTTTAATTGCGCCGATTTGCACGAAATAGTTGCTCTGTTGCAGTATACGGACATTTTCTATACCGAAGTGAGCCCAAGAAGATCTTCGAATAAATATGGAAAGTGTTGGTAGAGATTCATTTAGGTCCTTAAGAGAAGTATGACTGACAGTCGCTCCATGTTTCTGTCAAAAACTC
>Ga0136643_10014036_pt1 | contig 12008 bp, 19 predicted proteins | sample TergutLab28metaG_FD_96883 | JGI IMG/M metagenome (GOLD analysis project Ga0136643, IMG submission 96883) | Labiotermes labralis P1 segment gut microbial communities from Petit-Saut dam, French Guiana - Lab288 P1 (version 3) (version 3) | ecosystem: Host-associated > Arthropoda: Insects >...
CGAATCCCAAGTTTTGTGGCCACATCAAGCTGTGTCAGCCCTCTTTTGTTGCGGTAACGCTTTATGCGTTTATAGATATCGCTCATCGTAAAACCTCCATTGACTGGTACAATTATGAACCTGTGCATTTATGTATATGGTACATCATTGTACCTTTTGTTGTCAATAGCTTTTTTGGTTTTTATTAAATCGAACGCAAGAATTTAATTATTTTGAAAGGATGTAATTTAATGGAACAAATCCTTGTTGTCACCGGGAAATCCAGTGTAGCCCAATCTGTTGCGGCCTTCGTTAACTGGGGGTGTTCCGCATGATTCTTGATTATAACAACATTGAAGCAAATTGTAGCGAAATGATTTTCATTCTGGCGGGTATCGCCAATGAATGCAGTTCATTTGAAATGTTTGAGTATCGGATTAAAAATGACTATGAAGACGGTTATACATCTCGGCTCTATAAGCATGTGGCAAAGCAATACGGCAAAGAGTATTTATCCCGGATAGGAAATGATTTTGAGCAATGGGTTAATTTCATTGACTTTATGTTGGAAAACAGTAGCTTTCTGAATAAAGGTCTTGAAACACGCAACAGAAAACATTTCGATAGGCGAGCATTTTGGGAACAAAATAAAACTGCAAAGAATTAAAACAGAAAGGGGCCACCGTATGGCTAATTATTATGGTAAGTGCAGAACAAACTACTTCAGCGTTACTGATACAGAAAAGTTTGCCGACATTATGAAACACCTGTCCGGCGAGAGCGAAGTCGCATTTTATGAACATGATACTGATAAAGGAAAATACATGTTTTACTGCGAATGCAGTCTGACCGGATATATTGCTGATCCCAATGATGACGACAGCTACGATGAAGCCATGGACAGAATGATAGAAGAACTTCAAAAAATCCTGCCGGATGGGGAAGCCATCATATTAACCGAAGCCGGAAGTGAGAAAGCAAGGTATATATTGTGCGTAGCTACCATCATCACCAATTCGGAAGTCAGGTATGTAAATTTGGCAAGTTTAGCACTTGCCTCAGCGCAGGAGATGCTAAAGAACCCTAACTATACAACACAAATGGATTATTGAAGCCAGCATAAATAGCTGTATTAAAATTTTCTAAGAAAATTTGTAATTCAACTTAAATATGATGAAGGGGTCACAAGGATGATTAAAGTTAAAAGGGATACAACGCGGGATTTATTTAACGCTGTTTTACAACTGGCAAAGGACAGCGGATGTTACGAAAAAGCCGAGGCTATCATGGATTACTATTTGCCAAGCTCTTCTGAAAGTAATGTTCGTGAAGACATAGAGCTGTCGAATTACCGTTTTGACTTCAACGCCACGGCGCAGTTCGGCGGCTCGGAGGGTATCTACATCGACTGCTACCTGTATGGCGAATTTACGGAAGATGAGCGGAAAGTCTACAATCACAACACAGGAACCACCGAAAGAGAAACACGGCGGCATATCGGAACATTTAAGACCCTAAATACTGACCTTGATTCGATGAAAGTAATGGGTGAATTGTGCGGGGTTTTGGTTTACTTCGCAAGCGAATATGTAAATAAAAACATTGGCCGATACACGCCCATCCAAGAACTTATTAAAGAGCAGAAGTTCAGCAATTGCAGCACATCACGAAACCAATATATCTTAAAACACGCAGAAACAATGGAGTCAGGCGGAAAGTGCGAAGATTGTGCAGGTAAGTCGTGTCGCGGAAAAGAAAGCGGATGTCTTGACGGGATAATAAAATTCATTATGAATGAGGTCGGCAGGCATTGTTCCACTACACGATATAAAGGGGATTCTCGCAACCGCTACTTCACTATATTAGATGGTTCATACAACGCTAAAAACGACTCCTTCGCCGCATATATGGATGCTTTGATAGCGGCTCATTCTGAAATATCCGTATATCAGGCTATTGGCTATGTGTTTGTTTGGCTTTATACAAGGGTGCAGGATTTCAAACCGGAATGACAAGGTGTTTCAACGTCGAACAAAACACGGATGCGACTAGGAGGGATTTATTATGGGGCAAATAAGTGTTGACGTAAACAATGGCGGCATTATGACTCTCATACAAGAAAGGCACGATGGAAGCATAACGCTTTCGTCTCATGGTCATGAGTATGGGATAGACCCAGGCGAATTGGTGATGCTCATGAACTATTTTAGAAATTGCAAAATGGGGTATGAGGTGTCTGACTATATTCAAAGCCAAATGAAAGAAGGCTGTGGAGCAATAACGGAAAGAGCGAAATTTGTACTGAAATGCGGGGAGCTTTTGAAAATCGCAAAGCCGCATTTGGCTTCTTGCGAATTGAAAAAGGGGCAAGAAATCCCCGTAAGCGAAAATAAAAAGAAATACGAGCATTATATATCCGGCGATGAATATGTCGTTGTAACTTGCAAAAACGGCTTTCGATATGTATTGCCGGTGGAAGGCAATACATTAAACGCCATTGCGGAAGAGATTTTCCGCAGCATGGCGTACAAGTGATGTGATGGCCAATATGAATAATAAAAACGAACTTTATTGTCAGCAGGAGGGTGAGTGATTTGGGGAAATTCTATCTGCCCGTAACATGGGAAGAATGCGGTGTCGTTGAGGTAGAAGCAAACAGTATTGAAGATGCTATCAAGTATTTCAAGGAAAATATTTGCGATATAGAAACACCACATGAAAAGCTTTATGTTGACGGCAGTTTCTGCCTATCGACAGAAGCGGTAGAAGAATTAAGATTTATACATGAGGATGAAAAAAAGCGCAGAGAACGGACTTAAACCCAATATAAACTGTAAAGGCGGTGGCTATTATGTGGGGGATATCTAAACCATCCGGCATAGAAAGAGACGAAAAATCGCCTAGCGGATGGGACACTTTCCTTTCATTGCTTGATAAGCATGGACGGGATGATAGAGGACGTAATACAGCAATGACTATTGCCGAGTGCATAATCGACGTACATGAGAAATATTGGAATGAGATGGACATGTTTTGTCTTTCATATTCAATCAGCGAACGGGAAGCTAGTGAGCAGTATCTTACAGAACTGCGTGCAGCTATTAATACGAGGTGATAAGCGATGAAAACTAAAAAGCATGTGCTTTGGAGCAACCTTAATCTTGATTTGAAAGATTGGGAGAACGGGCTTCGTGAGCATTACGAAATAAACAATATGTCCTATGATGATTACAAAGAAAACCACCACTACGATACGATGTGTGAATTAAACAGCCTATATCTGTATGACGAACGCACCAACTTAAACAAACAATTGAGCAATCAAATAATTGTCATAGCTGATTTGGGGTTGTGGCATGGCAGACGCACAGGCTACAGAATAATCACCAGCGGAAATATGTCTGATTGCTTGTATGACAGCAATTGCGACTATTGCGAATGGTATGTTGACGAAAAAGGCGAGATGCGGTTTACCGGTCATCACCATGACGGAACAAACCACTATTTTTACCGCGTAGCCAAACTAACCGCCACTGATGACCACATAGAAGCACTTACGAACGCACTATACTTTGGCGACACCGAAAAAGCCGAAAAACTAATCAAGCGGCACACAGACAGGTTAGGTGATTATATCGGTGATATCTACGGTTGGAAGTTTCCATATCGGCGCAAATCAACGATGGTGGCTTAATACGTCGGAGGGATGAAAAGCTATGGGTAAAGTTGAGCCAAACAACTATCACAAATAGCAATATCAAAAACAAGGAGATAGGCATATGAGCATATGGAAAGAAATAAAATGCGTCCATTTTGATGAGGAAGAACAAAAATGGTTCGTAGATGCCTGGCTGACCGATGGGAATTCGGAAGAAGGCAAAGTTATCGCAAAGGTGGATATGCGTTGTAATGTCGAATATATCGACGAAAGAGCAAAAGCAGATGCGTATGCTCAAGATATTATTGTTGGTGTCCGCTTCGATATTCTCGCTGACCAGGCCTATGACTTATACATTAAAGACTGGTGTGCGAGCCGTGGTTATGATCCAAAGGATTATGATAAAGAGCATGGTTTCAATGGTGAATCCTTCGCCTGCTTCTATGAATTTTTATGCGCGGAATTTATGGATGAAAAATATATGAATCACTTGTTGGGTGGAGATATGGATTTATGGCTTGATATGATAAACAAGCAACGGCATAATCCATCAGCTCTTGCTGACAAAAACAATTTCAGTAAGAGAACACATGCAAAGAGAAGAAAATTAATAATGGATCTTTACCTTGCCGCGTTAATTATACAAATTGCAAGCATCATATGTTTTTATATGGATTTCCATAGGTCTATTGCTATCGCCGCAATAGTTTCAGTTGTAATGGTCTGTTATGTTGAAAGGGTTGTAAGCAATTATAAGAACAAAAATAAAATTGCTTTTGTAATTGATACAGCATTTGTTCTATCTCTGATTATCAGTGTAATCATATATGTAATCCGTTTGTAGCACCAGTATCTTGCCTTCTTTATCCGGGGCATGTCCGAGTAGAAATCCAGTGACAGCTACCGGATTGAAGAAAATTATATTATTGGAGGTAACGGATGAGCGCTTATTTATATGCGGTAAAAGATAAGGAAAACCTTTGCAAAAAACGCGACTACGCTATGCTAACGCTTGACGGAATATCGCTTTACTCAAACGAGACGGCAGACGATTACGTTGCACAAGGTTACGAGATTCTTACCGCAGAGCAGTTCAATACACTTTGGAACGAACGCTGGGCAGTGTATGAAAGCGAATTATGCGGAAATTGGAAAGAAATCACTGCCGAGAGATACGACGAAATGTTAAATGTTCTGCCGCCAATGAAATGGACAAATGGCGGCTTTTTTTATCAGAATTGTACGACGGCAATATCGGGTGCTTTTTTCAGGAATGGTGGGGGAAGTATTACGAATCTATGCAGAATGTCAAAAATGAACGCAAAAATATATTGGACGAGCTTCAGGCTTGCATAAAGGAAGGAACATTTAAGCCCTTATCCGACATTGCGTAAAGTTGAATGCTTTTTACTATCACAAATTATTGAAAGGAATAACGATATTTATGAGAAAAATTAAAGTCAAACTATATGCTCATGAAAACGATAATTACGTGGAGTTGTACAAGGTTATCTCCGGCGACACAAAAAACGAATATTTTGCCAGATATACCTATGGCGGCGGCGATGACGGTGAATGGTATTTCATTGCCGACCCGCTTGGTTATTGCGAACTCGACCACGCATGTTCTGCCGATTATCTTTTCATCGTATGCGACAAGCGAGGCAAGGAATTATTTAGAGACAGCAACGGTGATACAAAGAACCCATTCCCAACGCTGGAAAGGCAAGCTAATTTAGCGTGGCAAGAAGTGATGGGACAGTACCCATGCACACGGGAGGGTCTAAACGATTGGCTGCTTTCGTTCCTTACGAAAGAAATAGCAGAAACAAAACTTAAAGACCAGCCGTGCCATGAATCCAATTGGATACACTGTTGGAGCGACAAGGGAAGCAAAGAAGTAATCCACACGTTTTCCCATCTTGGCGAAAAATACTGTATCTACAAAGTCAATGTAGCCCACCGGTATTGCGATTGCAGGTGGGTTGCCTATTACGCCGGATATGAAGTCATGGACGAATACACCGGCTATGTCAAATGGTTCGGGGTTCACTTCGATGCGTCAAACAGGGGTCCAAACTACAGCGCAAACGAAGCCAGTAGGTTGGTAGAAGATATGTTGAAATCCGTTTACCCGGACAGATACACCCTCTCATATCTCAACCGCACTCAGTACGCCGATTATGAACAAAAGTTGAATTATCGGCAAGCGGCTGACGCACTACTTAATAAGAATTATGACAGGGTATTTGTTCATCAGGTTATCGCTAAAGAAAAAGAGCAGAAAACCTTCTACGACAACTTTACAGAACTCCGCAAAGATTCTCCTGATGCGGTTATGGACATGGGGTTCTGGTATTGAAATTACAAGGGATTGGAGTGATAGATATGGAACGGAGATACAAGCTGGGGGTTGACCTAATCGACAAAGACAGCCTTTTAGACGGATTTACGTTCGAGGACATTATAGACGTTTTACGTTGTAATGAACCGGTTATTGATGAAGCTGTTGTGCGCCGGGTGGTGAATGATATGTTAAAGGAAAACACAATCAACATGCGTGAAATCCTTAAAAATAATGTCATGGAAATAATCAAACGTGCAACGTAAATATGATACTCAAAAAAGCAGGAGGTTGATAATGGAGCAACCGAAAATATTGCCTGACATTGATTCGCAAGTTTGCTTAGGACTCATGAGTCTTTGTGAATTGGAATTCGACAAGCTATCTATAGAACGTATTGGTTCGATAATACAGCTCGGCGCAATTTGCAGGGGCTATCAAAAAGAGTTCAATAACAATCCGCTCATACCTGTTATATGCCATAAGAAAATCGAATTTATCCTTCAGGCAAAAACAAAAACAGCTTTAAAAGAAATTCTATCACCTCCGAAGGTTCGCTATAACTATTCGGAGGTTGTACCTGTTGGTAGCTATCATGTAGAAGAAGAGGAACTGTTGATTTGGTCATTGACTTCGCTTTGGTGTGGAGGCCCACTAAATGAAGTGGGTTTTAAGCGTTACATGAAATTGTTTAATAAATTTCACCCGGAATATGCGAAAGAAATCTGTGCCGCCGGATTCGAGTAATCTGGCAGCGCCTGACCATTGGTGAATTAATTAAGATTATGAAAGGCAGGTGACATCTGATGTTGAGCTTTAATCAAATTGGTGCAGGCATAACTATTGATAAAAATTTCATCAAACTGCACAACAAAAATCAGATATTTGCTGAATGTGTGCTTGATGAAGAAAAACAAATTAATGACGTAATCTGGGTTTTAGAGCAGTATGAATACACAGAGCATGACGGCACAGATATGTTTAGTGTGTTTGATGGATTTCATCTGCTGGAGGACGCAGTAAGTATCGGTATGAGGTTAAACGATATAACGCGGCAATGCATTGTTGACGAGATTTTAAGTAAAAGAGAAAAGGAGTGTGCGTGATGAAATTAACAGTAAAGTACGAGTATCAGGAAGAATACATTCCGCCCCGTTGCAGGAATCCTCGTTGCAGACAAATAGAAAAAACAATGCCGGTGAACATTCGTGAAATCACATCAACGGAAGCTCCGGTTGCCATGATTGTCACCGATTATGAAACTCGGGATGGTCAGTTTGGTGTTTGTGACATACCTTATCGTTGGTACAACAACAAACTATTTAAGGTGTACAGGCATCAAAGTGGTTCCAATACCGGTGATTTGCGCACCATTGATGATGTTGTGTATGACCTTAATCAATATGGATATGGTTATCCCCATGACGCGGAAGAAAATCAAAGAAAATCCGACATTAGAAAAACAGCAAAACGCTATCTCATAATTGATGGTGAGATTTATCGTGAGGCTGGGGAGCCGAGATACTGTATCTATACATTTGGATTGGGGCATAACCATGGCGGATCTTCGTTCTCTATCGACGAACACTACAATAGCAACATCAGCAAAGAACGCTATTTTAATGCCTTGCAGCGTGAAGAAGCGATATTGGTTTTTAACAAAATAGCAGCAGGAAGAGGCGATACAAATAGTATCAACGAAAATCCGGTTGACAACATAAAAGTCTTGATTCCCGAAGCTGTCAAATGCAATCCTCAAAAGCAGCATGGCAGTGGCTGCGGCTTTACAAGCAGCCTTGAATCAATGATTTCAGGCTCAAAAAATAAAGCGGAGTCCGGTCTAATGGTAATGGCGGTGGGAATGGCTGAATTAAGCAAGATTGGCTGATCGTGTTGGATTACTCTATGTTCCCAAATCGGTCATTATGGCGCGAGTTTTGAAAGGAGCTTTGCATGAATGAATTAAAGATTACATTCTTCGAGAAAGAAGTATTTGAGTCAATGCCGCTGCCGACACATGAAACGGGAAGTATGCTCATCCCCGTCTTTATGATGAAAGACGGGGATGAGTTTTTTGTTATTAACCGAAACCGGGATAAGGAATCACATTATGATACCGAGCATATCAAAATGAGGTTAATTGAAAACAAAGGCGCGTATTTCAAACTTTACGGTGTATTCGACGACCCATATAGTTTGGTTCAATGGGTAAAGGAAAAGAAATACTCCTTTGAGTGCAGCGGCAAAAATGGCAGGGTTTTTAACGATGTAAAGTCATTGTTCAAGGATTGCGGGAACAACGAGAGATACGTAAAAGGTTTCATTGATTTCGGAGGAAATATTCGTGAGGTTTCATGTGCCTTCCAATATCGGATATATGACATTGCAATGGTAGATGCCCTAAAGGAGCAGATAAAGAAATTGTGTTAATCGTTGGGTTAGCCGCAGTATTAATTCAAATTGACAAAAATACTGATTTTTTGAGAGGAAATGTTTTGGATGGCAAAAAAGAGAATGTTCAACGATATTAATGAACACAACGCAAGGGTCAGCAAGGATATAGAGAAATTAAGGGATGCAAAAGACCTTACAAGCGTCGTGTATGGTAAATGTTTAGGAAATCATGTCTCCGGATACTTTGTTCAGATTTATTCAAAAAACCCGGACGAGGTTGATGGTGTGGGCTTTCATACTTATACAAAAGCAGGTGCGAAGCATTTTGCTAAATTAATAGGGAAGTCGCTAAAGATTCCCGTTGAATCAGATTGGGATTAGCAGCACACGGTATCACAATTAAGTTCATTATGGAGGTGAAAGTGGCATGGGAATGTGCTATTGGGTTTGTGAAGGCATTGGGGTTGAACAAGGGGATTTATTACATATTATGGATGGTGATAAGTTAAAAGAGTTGTTCAACGAAGTAACAAAAGATGAATGGAAAGATGAATGGGAAAACGATTATAAGTTCAGTACACTGTCAAACGATAAGAAAGTCGAAGCTGTCATGGATTTCATTGATAGCTCGGACTTCAACGAAAAATTGCCGGAATTGCTTCAACACAAGGATGTCAAGGGCGTTTTAAGTACCGGTAACGACAATGACGGTCAATATTTCCTTCTTTATTCCCCGCGATACCCGTGGGATGAAAGCGGCGGCTTTACTTCGCAAGATGAAGTTGTCAAATATTTTTATGCCTTACTGTGCCCCTTCTGCCGGAATGATGTAACCGAAGAAGAATTGCTTGCCGTTATTGATGCAGATATTTTCGTCCATGGTTGCGGCTAAGAAATATTTGCGCACATTGGTATAACTATCTGAATCAAAAGAGGAGGCTTGCATGAATAAAAAATATCAATGCCCTAAGTGCGGCGGAAAAACTTTTTCCTCTACCGCTCATGTGACTCAAGATTGGATGCTTGATGAACATGGAGAGTTCATGGAAAGCATAAGCAACTGCATGGATGTTACCCATCGTCCGAACGACGATGATTTATGGCAATGCCTTGGCTGCGATTATGACGCTGTGGGCAGTAAGTTCTGCGAGGGGGTGAATCTGGTTGAATCAAATAAAAATAACAGGTGACACAGAGTTAATGGGCAGAATCGCAGCAAGGCTAATAAATATCCGCATAAGCAACGAAACAACGGATGACATCCATGAAGCGATTGTATCCGAATGCAGATAGGAGGAGATTGTTTGTGGAGCAAGCAAGGTTGTCGCACGTAAACGAAACACTGGATTTGCCTTCTCAGGATGGTAGCACAATTCAATTCATCTATAAAGATAACACTTTTCAACCGGTAAGAAATCTAACTGCTGCCGAAAGCGCATTTGAGAACATCGAAAAGCGTACTGACGGATTCAGAAGCCCCATTGCTGTTGATGGGTACAATTACAACGATTTTTATGCTGTTGCCAAAGAAAATAAGGCCACTGTAGATTTGTACTTGATGAACAGGAAGGTTTTGGTTATCCCGCACAGCAATGGCCTCTTGAAATATGATGATTCATTGGCCTTGCACAAAGGTAAGCTAACCTACTTCTCCGCTTGCTGCGGCAAAATAGTCTATAGCCACAAAGCCGAAGCAAAAGAAGGATACGCTATCAAAGGTACAATAAAGGCAACCGATGATTTTTATTGCTCCCGTTGCAAAAGGGATGTCGAGAGAACCGGCGAGGTAAAAAAGACCCCGCGTAACGATGATATAGATAAAAACGGTAACTGGGGTTATAAGTTGGTTTCGATAAACACTAAAAAAATAAACCGATGAAAGGAAGAATGATAGTATGCAAGAAAAACGTGTAAGAGAGTTAGTCGAACAATTAAACATTTACCGAGATGAGTATTATAATAAAAGCACCCCCAGCGTGACGGATGCGGTGTATGACAGGTTATATGACGAGCTTGCGAGCTTGGAAAAAGCAACAGGCATTGTTTTATCGGACTCCCCGACGCAAACGGTCGGTTATACCGTGGTCAGTAATCTGGAAAAAGCGCAGCACCCCATACCATTACTGTCATTGGACAAAACAAAGTCGATAAGCGATTTAGCCAAATTCGCCGGCGGCCGCGAATTGCTAATAATGCACAAGCTGGACGGCCTAACGCTCAAGTTGGTCTACGATGGCGGGATACTGGTGGAAGCCTCCACCAGAGGGGACGGGAACATCGGTGAGAATGTCACGCACAATGTTCGTGCGCTCATCGGCGTACCTGTTGAAATCCCATACAAAAGCCGTCTCGTTGTGACCGGTGAGGGATATATCCTGGATTCAGACTTTGCTGTATTAAAGGAGACCCTGCTTGACAGCAGCGGGAAACCATATAGGCACGCCAGAAATTTGGCATCCGGCTCTATACGATGCCTTGATGCCGAAGTGTGTGCCAAGCGACGCATTAGGTTTACAGCGTTTAATGTATTGGAAGGGCTTAACGGGTATGACCCGGCAGCAAACAGCAAGTCATTGAAACTCATCTATTTAAGGCAGATGGGTTTTTCTGTTTGTGAATTTATCCTGACACATATCAACCCTTCTGAAACGGAAATTGATATAACCATCTCTGGCCTGCAAACAACAGCGGAAAAAGCCGGGCTTCCCATTGATGGAATCGTTGTCACATACAACGACATTGCTTTTTCACTATCATGCGGCAGAACAGGACATCACTACAAAGATGGTTTAGCCTATAAATTTGATGACGATTTATATGAAACCGTCCTCCGTTCAGTGAAATGGAACACTACCCGCTTCGGCGAAGTGTCCCCCGTAGCTGTTTTTGATACAGTCGTTATAGACGGAACGGAAGTATCTAAGGCAAGCCTGCACAATTTGAGTTTCATCGAAGGGCTTCAGCTTAACGTCGGCTGCCGTGTCCTTATATCTAAAAGGAATATGATAATACCTCATGTGGAGCAAAATCTTGATAGAGGAAATGACATCCTCTCACCCCCGGCAGCCTGCCCTCGCTGCGGCGAGGAAACAACCGTAAAAGAAAGCACGGCCAAGGGTTCGGTAGCGAAGACACTACGCTGCGAAAACGAAGCCTGTCCTGCCAGAAGCCTTAAAAAATTTGTCCATTTTGTATCAAAAAAGGCGATGAACATTGAAGGCTTATCGGAAGCCACGTTGGAAAAATTCTTTGACATGGGTTGGCTACAAACCTTTGCGGATATTTACAGACTGAGCCAATACAAAGATGAAATTCTGACGATGGAAGGGTTCGGCGAAAAATCCTACACAAAAATGATGCAATCCATTGAAAATAGCCGAAACACAACCTTTGAAAACTTCCTCATAAGCATGGATATACCGCTGGTCGGCAGGAACGCAAGCAAAATATTCAAAAAGGTATGTGGTGACGACTTGACAGCGTTTCTTTCCGCCGTAAACAACAACACGGATTTCACGGCAATACAGGATATTGGTGATGTCATTAACGCTAACATCCATGAGTGGTTCCAAAATGCCGAAAACCGTAGTCTTTGGGATGAGATGTATGGCTTGATGGCCTTTGCGAAAGCAG
>Ga0136643_10014038_pt1 | contig 12008 bp, 7 predicted proteins | sample TergutLab28metaG_FD_96883 | JGI IMG/M metagenome (GOLD analysis project Ga0136643, IMG submission 96883) | Labiotermes labralis P1 segment gut microbial communities from Petit-Saut dam, French Guiana - Lab288 P1 (version 3) (version 3) | ecosystem: Host-associated > Arthropoda: Insects >...
AGATTAACGGCTGTGGGGACCCGTTGCGCTGACCACGTGACACCCCTCTATCCGCAAAAGTTGGCACTAACTTCGCCGACAGGCGGCGGCCGCTCTGTCGGTATAGTTCGCGTGCGGACTAAGTCCACGGAGTTAAGTTAAATAAACCATCGGGTTCCGTATGAGGCGAAGAATTTTTTGACTTGCTGGGGAAATAGGAAGTAGTACAATTTCAAGGACTGTGCTCTGTAAAGTTGGTTGTTTAGTCAGTCGTTTAGTTAGTTATTTAGTTAGTACAACACAGGGCCTTACATTGTCGTCCGTACTGCTAGATGAGATGGATTATAGTGCAAAAGCGGTCTATATTCACGGGCAGTCTTGCTTCTGGGCAACCGTTTGAACACACAAACATATCTGATCCAATTGCCAGAACCCGATTTGACTGCACAACCTGTTACGGTGGGGGCACATAACAGTACTGTCCAGACACACTTCGTTATGTGCTTATAAATATCTGTAAGCTGTTGCGGTGGGGTACGTGATGGGATTGCCCACGATTAATGAGGAGTAGGGAAGGCGTGGATGTCGTTAATTACACTCGTGACATGTGGTTGTGTTACGTCCCTTGCACTGAACCCGGAGGATTTTTGGAAAGGGGGGGTGAGGACTTCATTTTGAGGTACACTTGTGACCTGTAGTCGAGGGAAGATCCAGGTCACGTGATGTAAAATTACAAAACCATGAATTACTTACTTACTAACTTACTCCATGGAGCAGTGTCCTTCATGAGAAGCTAATCGGATTTCAGTTAGTCATGAAATTCCACGCATTTTATGGAACCCGAAGGGTCATTATCGCATTCACAAGTGGCCGCCATCTGTCCCTACCCTGATCCAACTCGTTCCAGTCCACACCGCCACATCCCACTTCCTGAAGATCCGTCTTAATATAATTCTCCCATCTACGCCTGGGTCTTCCAAGTGGACTCTTTTCCTCAGGTTTCCCCACCAACACCCTGTATACACCTCTCCTCTCCCTCATACGTGCTACATGCCCTGCCCATCTCATTCTTCTCAATTTGATCACCCGAATAACACTGGCTGAGACGTACATATCATTAAGCTCATCATAATGTAGTTTTCTCCACTCCCTTGTTACCTCGACCCTCTTAGGCCCAAATGTTCTACTCAAAAACCTATTTTCGAACATTCTCAGCCTCTGTTCTTCTCTCAATGTCAGCGACCAAGTTCAAAACCCATACAAAACAACAGACAAAATTATAGTTCTGTATATCTTAATCTTTACATTTTTGGATAGGAAACTGGAAGACAAAAGATTCTGCACCGAATGATAGCAAGCATTGCCTGACTTCAATCTGCTCCTAATTTCTTTCTGAATACAATTTTGATTTGTTAAGGTTGTCCCCAAGTATATGAACTCTTCCACCCTCTCAAAGAACAATTATCGATCTTTATACTGTGATTTCGTCCTGCATTCTTATCTCGATACGTGACCATGTACTTAGTTTTATCAGCATTTACTTCTAGCCCAAACTCCTTACTAGCCACTTCCAAAGTTTCTGGTTTTCCTTTATATTATGTACGCTTGAAGCAAATGAATTACGCTTTAGAAAAAAAAAATATGAACCAAATTTTAGACAGAGAACGCTGCATAGAGGATATATTGCTGCTCATGGACTGCCGGAATTCCGCGTTTTGTCCACAAAGTGTGTTTGTGATCCCTGTGGCTCTTGCAATAAGCAGTGATTAACTGGCCAACAGTACCAGCGGCTAGTCTTTTGTAATGGAGATGAAGTGTGTTTACTGCGGGATAGAAACTTGATTTATGTGGCAGTGTTTGTACTCCAAACTCCCAAAGTGTTACATTGAGTAAAGAAATATTATTTGAACTTGTATACTTTCTAAATAAACGCTGACTCGTACACTAACGTTTGTTCTGTAGACCTATTTTGAATCCTTTTGATTGAATTTTATGAACACTTCTGTTAGTCTGAGCCCAGTATTCACTTCAGTATCTATGTGTATGTTAAGTGACATCACTTCATAAGAGTTGGACTAAAGTGTCTCTGTCTCCTTATTAGTATTCTGCTGATTGATTCACACATTCCCTCATATTGGCATACTTCATTATTTACATCAAATTTATTTCCTACCAAATATAATATCGCCAAATTATATCAATACAACATAGTTTTGGTCCAGCTTGTCTTTATTTTTTCTGCCTATGTTGTATCTGTGTGAATGCTAGTTACATTATAACACATTAGAAGTTTTAATTTCACCCAAATTGTGCATAATCACATAGTTTCTACCTCACAGAAGACGCGATTCTCTCCATTACAAATGTCCAGGCTGTTGATTTTGCATGCGGGTAATACCACTGTTATTGTTATCAATAAGATTGGGCGAATTTGCATGCTAAAAAACATTCAAATATCGCCGTGAAATGATTTTATAATGACGTAATGTAGGTCTCAAGGACATCTGTTGGCCACCGCGGTCACCTGTCTTTTCAGCTTTTGACTTGGTCTTTTACGGGGACAATGTTTATCTAACTGCAGATTGACGATTGCTGAACTAGGATTGTTGTGTAATGCGGTGCATTTAATGGAAAGTTTAAGGTTGAAAATTTTACGGGTACCTGTACACAGAGTACTTCTGTGATTTAAGGTTTGCCCATATGCAGGGGCAAACGTGTCGTGCTTTTGGAATAACTTCACTAGCAGCGCCACTTGTATCTTTCTTACCCTGATTCAGTTAAACTGACGGTTCCCCACCTACTCTGCATACAAATTGATATTTCTCCTCCCTCAACCCACTCCAAGGGTGTATAAAAATAATCCCTTAATTCCTTGCGGTTGGTGTTATGGCGAGAGAATTCCTCTGCTCTAGCACACCGCCTTATATAGGCAGGCACACCGGCTGGGTTATATGGAAATCGGACAGTTTTGTAGCTGTGATTCTCTCTACAGCATAGTAAGCCAGCAACTGAATTGGCACTGTTCATGGAAACAAGACCCATCATTTCAATACGGCCACTTACAAAGTTCTGGCTCGCCTGCTTCTGTTTGTAGGTTCTTCTTTCAAATCTTGGACCAGAAACCTGATGTCCCAACGTCTGCGTGGATCCCCTTCAGTTTCTGAAGCCATATATAATAGTGCCTCAAATTATGCACCCACCATCACCTTAGATATTTTTTGCTTTCTACTCTTCCATGTTTTTCGTTGAGTGCAATTGTTTTGAACGATAGAAGATATCTGGTACCTTTTTTTTTGACACGTTGAACCACTGCAGTGGTAAAGCTCTTGCCCATAAATTGTCATGATCTGTTCTATAAACCAAGTAGGGTTTGCAATTGCGCCATCGCCAACAGAACTGTTAGACAGAACCAAATTACAACCCGGAGTTTGACGTCCAGGTGACCGTGCATCGTGATAAATTCCTATAATAAAACCAACTAGATGCACTAATTTCTCAAATTTATTTTTGGAATAAAACTCTCCATGTTTTGGACAGTTCCTCTGTCCACCATCAGGAGTTTTTCACTGTACACACAGCAATGGTATATGTCATACAGCTTGCGAGCAGGATCAGGACGGAACTGAGTTCCGTCCTGATCCTGCTCGCAAGCTGTCAGCAAAATTGTATGACATGTACCACTGTTGTGTGTACAATGAAAAACTCCTGATGATGGACAGAGGAACTGTCCGAAACATGTAGTGTTTTATTCCAAAAATAACTAGAGAAATTAGTGCATCTATTTGGTTTTATTATAAGAAACTGGAGTTTGCCAAACTCTATCGTACCTTCTGCAGTAAGATAAAAAAACAACATCAAAGTTTGTGTTTCCCTTAGTGCTGACCTACCACAATGCGTGCTGAAGGTAGCTCTGAGCAGTTGAGCGGCAGTTCATATAAATTACCCCTTCCTGCAATGAAATGCGTCCTGTAATGCACCAGCTTTGTAGAGTTCCGAGCTCGAGAAACAATTTTAAAATTTGTCTCTCTTATTTGACGGAATTACTTTAAAGTGACAGAAGTAAACCTATGAAGGGGAATCCCGATAGTTCAGTCGGTATATTTACTGGGCTACAGTCATGATGTTGAGGAATCGTTTCTGGTTAGGACAGAGAGATTTTCTCTTCTCCTAAGCTTCTCGATCGGCTCTGAGACCCACCAAATCTCCTATTCAGATGGCACCGGCTGATGTATCCCCACAAACACAGCGGCTGGAACGTGGTTCTGACCACACATACCATCTAGTTCCGAGTTGAAAAAGAATGGGGTTCCGCTCCCACATGACTTCATATTGTGCAAGGGGATATTTATATTTTGCCTTCTCTTTGGAGCTCAAAATTTAGCTAAATGTTCACATCTTCAGTGCCTCTCACGAAAGCATTTCTAAATTTGCAATATTATAACGAGACTTAGTGACATGTATTAATTACGAACACATCATCTTTGTTATAATGAAGTTGGGTGTCTGAATTTATGCTAAGTGCTTTGTTAGAATCCTTCTATATAGGCCACACACACACACATATATATTATAAATCTGCTCTTACATAGAAGACGTCTATCTTCATTCCACATAGCCTTCTAATCACAGAACGCAATGTAGAAAAGGCACATCACGTGTTACTGTGATGCTGACAGTTGTGAAGGCTTGGAACGAGCGTTGCAACCTTCACATTCTCCAGGCCACTGTTTAATTCAAGTCCCCTGAAATAATCAGAAGATTTGTTTATCCATGACCCATAGAGCGCAAAGCCACAGTATATTAACTTTCCTCCTTTGTAAAAATCAAGCAGTTTTTTTCTTTTATTTGCACCTGTAAAGTGTTTGTTACAAATTCACATCTTGTGTGAAGATGGATCTTGTATAATTTTGGTCCAGGCGGTGTTCAGAACACTGAGGAAAGGGATTAATTGTAATCAGAAAATAAATAAGTTAGGATGTTTAAACATAACAGACTGGTTTTATGTGTTTCATTAACCTTTTAAAGCCTACTGGTTACGCGATGTACCGCCAGTTTAACATTCAACAACTGTACGCTCTGCCCACACTGTATTTATGTGTTTTTGTATTTATCTGAGAACAAACAGCGACTTGTGCCACTTACAGCATAAACTGATTAGTTTTTATAACAGAGATGAAAAGTGTTTACAGCGCGGTACGGACTGGGTCTTTAAATAAAGCAGTCTGCGCTTCGTCTTTGAAGGGTTAATGCCTTCTATATTTACCCGACCAATACAACACCATAAATGCCACAACAATCACTTCATACTCACCTATACTACATGTTTCGGATGACAATTTCGGCCATCATCAGGCGATGCTACTGCAATATAAAAGCTAAGTTGAGGAAGAGGTCTTTTCCTTGTCTCACTTTCCTTAAAATCCATTTAAATATTTCTAAAACAGTCCAATATAAGTGATATATTTTATGAGGATAAAAAGCATTTCTTATTTACCCCCTAAAATTTTAGTTCTACACTTGTCTTTCTCTACTAAATATTTAGTACCGCATGTCTGCGATTCGCGCTTAAACGTGTGTAAGTGTTCATATGCGAATACGGTAGTCAGCTATAAGTTTCTGATTTAAGTGACAAAACTTATTTATCGACAAATTATTGTTTATCTCTCACCTATCAAATCCCGCAGGTATCCGCACAACAGGAGTCATGTGTCTATACATAAACATAAATGGCAAATCTAATGAAAGCATTTTTGCAAGTTTACTTCGCCCGCCAGTCATGAAGGACTGCTGTGTACTTAGCCAGTCACATGCCACTGTCGCTGACCCGGCGCATGCGCACTCTGTCCAGCAAACCGTTACCACTGTGGTTCTTTTTGTGTCCGACTCCGCCGCTCCTGGCGTCCAAATTAAAGCAAATCTTCCAGCAGTAAGGACTTTCAGCTTACCCCAGCAGATATCAACCCTACAGCTGTGGAATAACGCAAACGATGCAAGAAGGGACGTCTTGTCTGTTTGCAGACATTATTTCATATTAGGTGGAAATTAAACTGCTAGGACTCTCCTTCCTTTTCGTACTTCACGTAAGTGTATTCGATTTTCTTCTCTCATATATTGTGTCTAGGGCTAATAGCTCCATAAACGTAAGATGCAGCTACGTGATTTTATCGTTAGTAACTGAACGTTTTCATACATTACTGCTGCAGTGACCTATTTATTGCAAGTTAATAGCATGGAACGTAAAATTCTGCATGAAGTTTTAGCGGATTAGCGGTTAGCTTGATAGCAAGGCGCTGCATACTGTCGTGATCAACATTTAGGAGCAGGCCAGTGTGAGAACTGAAGAAAACCAAGAAACCCCAACATAATCTGCTCTCCCACCGAGATCCAAACACGTGACACTCTGATACGTAACGGACCGTGAGTTTATTTGAGGCAGGTTGGTCTTTGCATTTCTGCTGCGCGACGTGGCCATTTACTGTTCTTTGCAGCTACGTGTATAAAGCTTTGTACAGCCCTGCCACTCACTGCCACATTTAACACGAAGCCGCAAAATAATGGAATTTTTAATAAACCGGTGGTCATAATACATATGTGCTTGCTGTGGTTCTGCTTTTCAAGTTTACACCCACATAACCTGTCATATTGCTGGCACCGCCTGTTCTTATTGACATTTCCGCTTGCAAATTCGTCTCCATTTACAGCAGCGCGTTATTGGCCATTCTGCGTTCAGTGTAAGTGATCAGTTTATGAAGTACTTACTGCAGAATGGCATAGCTAAACTACGTACCCTTCTTTCCTTAATTAAAAATTGAATGCTCATTTGCTGGTTGTTATGAGCGCCGCAAAGCGCTGTAATCGGTTTATTGTTCGTTTACGTCACTTCCTATTGTCAATGAAACAGCCGAGCAGAGCTCAATGTGCCATAAGAAAACAATAGTATCTTAAAGAGTCGTGAAACAGAAGTACAACATTTTGTGAAATTTACTTTGTTCTATACTCAGCGATCTTTTCGGTGTTTGGTGTTAAAATTACGGCCACACTTTTAAACACACAAATATGCACTTGAACACGTAACATACCGGGGTGCTGATAAGTCCTTAGCCCGACCAGGAAGGTAACAAGCTCCGAAGCATGTCAGGGGCACGTGCGATTTCAACAATATCGAGACGCGAGCTGTCATCAATTTTGTTTTCCTGCAAGGCAATGCGCTGAAGGAAATTCACGCCATTCTGACAGACACATTATCTTGTTTCCTTCCTGGTCAGGCTAAGGATTTATCAGCACTCCCGTATATTTCGATATCACTTAATGATTAATATAAATAGCTTGGAACCTGGCGCCATTATTCGCCTTCCATATTCTGCTTAATGATGTAACGCATTTTGTTTTTTGAAAATTTAAATCATCTGGGATGTGACGCCGTACTGTTAGGTAAATAGTTCGCTACATTAACCTTTTGGCGCCGGAATTATTTTATTAATTTTAGCACACCCTGTATATAATATGTGAATAATACAGGAACCAAATACGTTAGAATTATGAAACAAACTGCATTTTGAAGAGAAAAAAATGGAGAGTATATACCATGTTTAAAATATTCAGTACCTATATTTGTTGAATACATATATAAAATGGAACTTTAGAGGTTAGCGGTGCGGTACGACCACTATAGTTGACATTAGGCGTCAAAAGGTTAAGAAGGATTGCTGGCACAGCCTTCACAACGAAGGAAATTACACTCAGTGACACAGTGTCATAAGCCAGAAGACACCACCTCTGTGAGAACCACAGAATTCGTATGCCGATTAGAATTACCTGACAACGTTGTCAGCTAGCTGAAGAGTTGACTCTTAGGAGATTCATGGCCTTTGGAGGCAAGAGAATTTCTCCCCTCCACGCCCGAACAGCCCCGAACTTGTGCTCACACAGCCTCCTGTGCAGTACAAAGCATACCTTTTCGCTATCCTGTTGGCAACGCGGACAGGGCGTGGCTTTGTCCACCCACAACATGCAGTCCCGATGTTAAGAAGCTAGGAGAGGACATTAGCACTCCAAGGAAATGAGGTTCTCAGAATTCCTACAAAATCGACACGCGAAGTTTGCAAGGTTTTCAGCCCTATACACTGGTCACATTTGGTATTTTCTGCTACTAAAAGTTGAGTTGAGAGCAGAGCCATATTGCGGCCGAAAGGATTAAGTCAATAAGATGTCCCAGTGACCCAACTGAGACTCAAACCCGCGACTTTCTGGTTTCTAGCGCGGCGCCTCAACCAACTGGGCCACCGTGTGCCCTGTAGCGGTAAATCTAATATATAATACATACAATATATTTGACTGCAAATGGGCTGTTACCTGGTGGCAGTGGTTATTATGCATGTCCATAAATATGATATAAAGATAACATAAATATGAAGTAAGGATCTAAGAAATTTAAGTCGGGAGGGCTACATGAGAAGCATGCAGTAGAAATTGTCTTGGGAACCATCTCAGCATTCGCTTATAGACAGAGGGAAACGAAGAAAAACCTGTGCCGAGGTGGCCGGTCGCAGGACCTTCCGGATACTGACTTCTAGCCAGCAATCCGACAACTAAAGTATGTAAGTCAGCAATACACACATAGTAAAACAATACACATGAGGTAACAAAGATACACACAAGATAATAACACAGTACACAAAAGACTAACTACAGTTAGCAGCAATGCACATAGGAGAAGCAACATACTGGGGTGAAAGTACTGTACCTAGTATTGATACTCTACAGGACTAATATTGCTACTCTCCAGCTATGCTTTCATGGCATGACAGAGGAAGACCTTTACCATCACCCAACCTCATAAATACCTCTCAAGATTGTGAAAGACAGCGTAATATCTTTGTAAACATTCATATTCACTGAATTGAGGCGAAGAATTTTCTGAATATTTCATTAAAAATAAATAGATGTATAGATGCTTGAAGTGTTTGAAATAATTGTGTGAGCGAGTGTCTATATTTGCTACGTAGACCAATCTTACGTAACGAACATCTAGCAGAAAACTCTACTAGTGCCCAGAAGCTATTGTCTTATCAAGTTTCAATTTCCGTACATCTCGCAAATGCCACTGTACTGTCCGTGAGCTTGCGCAGAGGAAACTGAGACTGGCTGTATCTGCTGCATATCAGGTTAGTAAGGAAAAACTATGTTGATGGATTCCAGGAAGGAAGTAACATGTGTTCAGATGGATCCCAGGAAGGAAGTAACATGTGTTCAGAGGGATCCCAGGAAGGAAGTAACATGTGTTCAGAAGGATCCCAGGAAGGAAGTAATATGTCTTCAGATGGATTCCAGGAAAGGAAGTAATATGTCTGCAGATGGTTACCAGGAAGGAAGTAACATGTCTGCAGATGGATACCAAGGAAGGAACTGACACGTTTGTTGATGAACTCAGGGAAGGAAATAACACGTATTTTTAAGAATTCAAGGAAGGAAGTAACATGTATGCAGACGGATTCCAGGGAGGATATAACATGTCTGCAAATGGTTTCCAGGAAGGAAGTAACGTCTGTTGATTAATTCAAAGAAGGAAGTAACATGTGTGCAGATGGATTTTATAAAGGAAGTAACATGTCTGCAGATGGACTCCAGGATGGAAGTGACATGTATGTGGATGGATATCAAGAAGGAAGTAACACGCCTGCTGATGGATCTCAGGAAGGAAGTAACATGTCTGTAGATGAATCTCAGAAAGGAAGTAACATATCTATAAATGGATCTCAGGAAAGAAGTAAAATGTCTGTAGATGGTTCTCAGGAAGGAAGTAACATGTCTGTATGTGGATCTCAGGAAGGAAGTAACATATCTGTAGATGGATCTCAAGAAGGAAGTAACATGTCTGTAGATGGATTTCAGGAAGGAAGTAACATGTCTATGACTGCGACTCGGATAGCCATTCTGTTCCTTGAAAGTCCATGCATGCCGCACTATGACACAAAACAGGAAAAATTAAACTTGTTACTACTAAGAAAATTCAACTCTGATGATCTCTTCTACATAAAAAAAAAACCACGCGTTTGCATTTCCGCTTATTTACTATTATGATCTTGGGTTAGTGCCTGTGTAAACCCTGGTAGCGCGAGAGGATCTGCCGACATGCGCTGGCGTCGTGTTATTTCGTTTGTACAAACCAAACTGCATGCGGCATTCCACATGAAGCCCAGAACATGTGATAACATGAGAGAGCTCTTTATTCTTTCTTCTCTTCTCTCTCTCTTTCTCTTTCTCTCTCTTTTTCGCCCAGTCAACTGTGTGATGGAACAAGGAAATCACACAGGTCGTGTCATGGTGCAGATTTGCATAGCGCCTGCCTGCGCACGAGAATGTCGTCTGCACTGACTGCAATAATATAGTTTCAAAAGGCAGAGTAAGTTACTTTGTTAACAAGTTAATCCTTCGATCTGAGTTTGACAGCAAAGATGGTTACGTAGGGGAAAAAAAAGAAGAATAAATAAATAAATAAATAAAAATAAAAATAAAATAAAAATACAAAGAACTTCACACTCTGCTTATGAACTCTTAACCTCAGTGGCTAATCATACTTCCTTCTCCAGTTCTTCCACGTACTGAACTGTCAGTGTCGGTGCGCTGCGAATACATTTTTCTGCATTATAGGTTGCGTTTTTTTGACTCCCCAGGGAAATCTGGGTTGTTCCTCTTGTGTGTTTGGCTCTCTAAACAAATATATATTTCTGACTTACTTGATGAAATTCATGTCAGCCACGACTTTGGATCGACAAGACAGTAATGCAATTTACAAACAGAATGCCTGGATACAAGTGTCTCGAATATGTGATAACTCCATTGTTTTACGCAATTGTCTGTCACACTGGCTTCCTGTACAGCCCAAGTGGACCGTTTGGTAGTGACTGATGCAACTTGCTTGCTTTTACACACATTAGTGACAAATTGCCTTACAATGCTTCGCCGAAGGCGCGTTTACTGCAACAATTTGCGTTCACTTTCGCTTCTTCTCTAACAAGTAACTCGAGTAGTGGTAATTTCTTATCGACCTTTCGGGAAAACCTATCGGTCACATCCTCAGGATTGAATTGAACCCTGAGGATGGAACCGAAAGGTTGTCCCGAAACGTCTGTAAGAAATTACCGCTAGTCGATGAGTAACAACCCAGAAGAACGCAGTTCCAAAGCAACCAGTTTGTTGAAAATTTTTCTCCAGAAGATATATTTTGGATTTCGAGTGACTTGAAACACAGGGACACGACTTCTAAACTTGCTGTGAATTCTTCTGTAGGGTTTCCTTCCAGCGTTTGTTTCTATAATAAGAAATCTGTTTGTTACACCGTACGTCGTATTCAAGAAAACAACAATACAAAACAAAATAACAGCAGCAACAACAATAGTATTTACGTATTTTGCATCTGTTCTTATCGTTTGGAAGTGGAATGTTCTGACTTTTGTTTTGTTGTGTCAACAGCAATCCTATGTAATGACAAACGCTCCGTGTGGTCGCTGTGCAGGCAAACACGGAACGACCGAACATGTTTGAAAGATTTGATTCTCGAAATTGAGAATGTCTCGTGAAAATTTCGCAAAATTTGAATTGTATATTAATACGTGAAAATCTTCTGTAACTTGACAGTGCTTAAGTTTGTGTGAACTGCTGTAAATAAAAAAAAACGGGGCAATTTGTCTAGCAGTGAGGTATTTAAGGTCACTGAAACTTAGGATTCTGAATTTTGCTTTAAAATGTATCAAAACTGAGTCAGTGGGTCATTCTAATGGGCAGAGACCTCATGACGAGCCGTTGCTCTGTGGGGACACAATTACAAATTACTAATAGGATCGTACGCAAAGCATACTTACACTATCTGCGTATTTAATGTTTGTGTGACCGTGCATCATTGGTACAATAATATAAACAGCCAACTAGATGCAACAATAATAGTTTCATTAATAATTTCAATCAGCTCAACATGTTTCGGGCGATAAGTTCGCCCATCCTCAGGAGCACTAGACTGTGTTTACAGCTTG
>Ga0136643_10014039_pt1 | contig 12008 bp, 11 predicted proteins | sample TergutLab28metaG_FD_96883 | JGI IMG/M metagenome (GOLD analysis project Ga0136643, IMG submission 96883) | Labiotermes labralis P1 segment gut microbial communities from Petit-Saut dam, French Guiana - Lab288 P1 (version 3) (version 3) | ecosystem: Host-associated > Arthropoda: Insects >...
GGAAAACACTCGATAGATTCACTACAAAAGACAGCTATACTTGGAACATCACACATAATACGGAAAGTACTGCAATGTGAAGCTTGAAGCCTGAGCGGTGGGGTTCACCGCTGGTTCAAGAGAAGTACCAGGAAGAAATGCCTGTGACAGGAGACATACATATTGTATAATAATAATAATAATAATAATAATAATAATAATAATAATAATAATAAACAAGTAAATTATGTATATGTTTCATTGGTGTGTTTGTTCCATTAAGACTTTTCCTCAATTAGACTGTGTAATCTACAGAATTATACAGAATACCCATGTAATGCATAAAATAAATAATCAGAACCTATGAATTTCACAGGTGGAATACAGTAGGGCATGTGTATAAATAAACTGAAGATGGTTCATGATTATGTACGCAACATTACCATGCTGCTGCCACGGAAAAACACAGTTTACACATATGTACACAAATTTTAGTTCTAGGTTTGAAGACAGGCCACCTAAAATATAAAACTGGCATATGATTTGCTGTTTTAAAACACTAAAGAACCCAGGAATGGAAATATGCACAATGCCTAAAGTTCACACTTTGCCTGTAATATACATCCGCGCAATAATTTAGGTAACGGGAATACTGCAACACTTTTATACAAATTACATGATAATTTTTAGGTTTGTGTTCTTCCAGTTTTCTTTCTGATAAACATATTAACCAAGTACAAGATAGTACAATGTAAACAAGACATGGACACTTGCATGGTAGAAACCCTCCCCATATCACAAATCAGACCTGAACAGTCGAAGCATACTGCAGCAGACAGCCAAGTCCAGCAAACAGAAATGTGAAACCAGTTGAAAAACACACAATGAAATGTTCTAGGTCAATTAATTTCTTTACTGCATTAGAATATCTGCAAACTATCATCCACATCATGATTCATTTTTGAGTAATATCTGGTGAAGGATGGACAGAGCTCCAAACGTGAAAATTAAGGTCATTCTTGTTCAAGAAAATGTACCTACATTGTAAGTCAATTTGCATTTGTTTCTGTCACAAATCATTTGTTGAAACTTATTTTCTCTTGAATATTAGCACTACATCCATTACCAACAAGTCTATGCTTCCAGCATTCACTAGGCACAAGATCATCATGCCTATCATTAGTCTGGTGTTAGTACAAATAATATAACACCTAGCACCTCCAGATGTGGGGTAGAATACAACACATCAGTGTTATTTGGTACAGAGTCTTGAAATTTAGTATATCTCTGAAAAGTATACTTATATACTTCTACTCAAGCACCTTTCTGAAAACAAGACAAAAGCACAATGAACAGTAATTACATGAAATGCTGTAGTGTGATCATAATAAATGATCAATCCCTGATGTGTGAAATCTGTCTGGTGACATTACACATGCATCCATTAGTAGTAGAAGAGATAGTAAAACCTAAAATATCCAACCACCTGAAACCCTAAACGCACCATGGCAAGAGCAAGTCTTTTGTGATTTCTTTCTTGCTGTGTCGTACCCATTACTGCTCTATCACACTAACAGAAAAGGCTTGTTGAAACTCAGTGAGAAATAATTTCTGTCATACCATCATCAATCAACTACTTCTTCCTTCCTGCATTCTGAAGTACATTAAAACAGTGAATAAAGTGTCACCTTTGTACTTCAGATGCCACAGCTTCAAACACATAACTGCCACATGTGTATGTGCAATTTACGTGTTTCCACAGAAATGGCACAATCATGACACAACATACACTGTCAGTCACAAACCGTCTACTGTTTATGTGGGACGAGTGAAAAGTAGTGGCAACACTTACATCAAAAGTGCAGAATGGTTTATGGTTTCAGAACACACATTTACATACTGTATAGCTTGGGAGACCATGTTACAGATGTATGTTATTAGTACCATACCTGTAAGGCAGTGGATAGCATGGCAACAAGCCATGAATGTCAGTGTATCATACACATGACATGAGGCACAATTTCAAATTTTGAACAAAGCTCCAGAAGCAAACAGAGGTGACACATGGTCACAGTGTAAGGGAATGTTGGCATGGTATGCAGGAAGGATGTGGTTATGTTTCATTACCATACTGAACTGTTACATGATAAGTAAAAGCCTTTTGCAGGGTCAGGACGCTACCAAGAATAATCAACTTGCAAGACAACCCACCATCCCAAACAAGCAGGTTCAAGTTGTGAAGTTGCTGCTGGAAATGACCCTACTCTGGATGATGCACCAACTGGCTGTGGAAGTTGGAATAAGTTATTTCAGTGTTCAGCACATCATGAAAGACTTTGTAACGATGTAAAAAATTGCATCCTGTTGGGTTCCACACCACTTTACCAAAGCACAAAGACCGTACGTGGATGATATTGCTAACTTCAACATTGAATGGTCTGAAATGAAGGTGATGCATTTCTGCACCATACTGTAGCCCTTGATAAAACCTAAACATGGGCTTATAGGCCCAAAATGGAATGGCATTCTAGCAAATGGTGCCATCCAGACTCTCCTTCTCTGAAGAAACTTCACCAGGTATCAAACAGGGTCAAAGCAATGCTGATCACTGATCATAATAACAATGCTGTCATCCTCCACAATACAGTCTCCAAGGGCTGCACTGTGAATGCAGAGTATTACTAAAAGTTTTTGGAGAATAACCTACCTACAGCAGTGCAAGAAATGCATCATTATTTCACTGTAGGTGTTCCAATGCTTGCGCTGTATAGCACACACTGCTGGGTGGCAAGACTAATGAAAGAACTTTTGGCACAGCGGCAATGGAAAATTCTAGAACATTCTCCTTTATTCTCTAGATATGGGGCCCTGTGAATTTGATTTGTTTCTGAAGTTGAAGGAACCCCACTGAGACAGCAGTTTGGAACTCTGGCAGAGATGATACATGCAGCAGGACAGTCCATCACAGACATCAGAACTGGTCTGTTGATGGCATCTGGTGGCTTCCAGCAATGTGGGACAAGGTTAACACACAGAAGGACATTACATTGAAGGCATGTAATGGGGGGGGAGGCCTTTATGCAGGCACCACACACGCTGCGACTACTCGTCACTCAACCAGTGCATATGCATTTATTCCCTACTACATTCTACCAAATTCCACACTACAACACCTGAAAAGCAAGTGGTATTCCTCAAAACTTACTGCTGTTTGTGTGAGCTGTGTTGGGCTTTGGGGTCCACCAATGACCAGGTTCTGCAGGTGCTGGGGATACTGTCTCCGCCTTGTACTAGGTGAGTGTCCTGGACTGGGTCCTTGTGAGTCCTGAGGTGAGCCTCCAAATGAGAACCTACCCATTTGTCGGGAAGACAGACTGGTGGGAGAAAGCGTGGATGGACTAACAGCCTGAGGACTCTGCACCAGGAAATCAACCAGCTGTATTAACAAGTCATGATTATGTGAAATTAATGTGTACAATACTAACAATTCCTTCTCTGTCTTACTTCCTTGTAAGAAAAACAATAAATAAAGGAATCAATTCAATGAACACCAATTCTCAATCAATTTCCACAAGTAATTCAAAATAATTACACAGTAAGAGCTGAGGTATTTGCATTTGTGTATTACACCAACAAATGCACATTGATAAAATATGCTTTATCACATATCAAAATTCACCTCCATATTTCAGTCGCTTTTGTGACCACCCTGATGATGGTCGCAAAAGCAAAAGAAACATATAGGTGAATTATAATATATGATAAAGCATATTGCAACAATGAGAATTTGTTGGATTAGTACATAAGTGTAAGTATTTCTTAATGCACAGATATGGAACATACAAAGTTCAAGATATGAGATATTACAGAGTTTCATTTTAGTCTTTACATTTTTCTTTCTTTCTGCATATGCTAAACAAACTCAGTGTCTAATCAATTACATGACTTTCTTGATATGCTGTACGTTGCCTCACTTGTCAGGAAATTCCTTGCTTCTTGTGGGACACCAAAGGCCCATTACCAACTTCAAAACAACCTACTCCTGAACACTGCATCCTGAAGTAGATGAATCCTGTTCACATCCTCAACTCCCATTTCTTTAAGATGCACTTTGTCTAAATCTAGGTCTACCAAACAGTCTGTAACAGTAACTGAAGATATTCATACTTTTCAGATAATCCACAGCTAAATATTTAAAACAAGATTCGGCCAAGGACAACTTCTGACAATGAATGAGGCCACGAAAAATCACAGCTTTGATTTAGAGCACCACATTTTTTAAGGCAGAAAATATACAATCTTTATAGGACATTAAAATACAAATATGATGCAAAAGCAGTGACAAAATGGAATGTGTGACATACACATAGGAACAAATGTTCATATATTATAAAAGATAAGCCTATACCTCTGCTTAATACACCACTATGCCATTAAGGCATAAGGGGAAGTGGAAGTATGATGGCCATACTGAAAGTCATGAAATTGTGAACAAAGGCCAAACAGTACTGCACTGTGCAATGTATGATGACTATTTCCATGTACGGTATTACAGCAGTATATATATCATGTCCCTGGCACCTGTCACACAGTTATAATACAGTGTGAAAAAATGGCTGGTAAGAACATGACAATTCAGCAATGTGCAGCAACAAAATTTCCTCTTATGGAGGAAATCTCCACAGTGGATATTCATGCACGAATTCATTCACAGAAATCTCACCATTTATACATTGTACGCACCTTTTATCCAAATAACAAAACACAACTAAGAAATAACAAAAATAAACCTGAGTTTTGTTATAAAATAAGACAAGGCTGATAATAGGGCTACACTTACCGTACTGTATGGGGAACTGCTTGGATCCTCCTGGTCCAAAGGCGTAGGCAGAGGTGGCGGAAAGTGGAAACTGGTGAGGTCAGGTAGTGAGCCTGTATTGTTGCCAATGGGAATCTGCACAGTACCAGGCTCCTGTTGAGATGGATAGATGCTGCAAGAAAGGTAACACTGTGATGTTCTTTCTAAAGAGACACCTACTCACTCTTCATAAACAAAACAGAAAACTCAGTATATGAACGAAAAGAGTGAACCTTACACATAATGGCAAATTTCATGGTATAAAAAAAAGTGTGCATGCGCATCTGCACACCCGCACGTGCGCGCACACACACACACACACACACTCTCTCTCTCTCTCTCTCTCTCTCGTACATAATATTTGAAAGGACAAAATCCCAACCATACTCCCAATTACACACCAATGAATGGCCCAATAATTTACCAACTACATTTCAGTTCAGAGGCATATATCAGTCCAAAGAAAAACATTTACACAATTCAAAAATTTTTCTTTCCACACAATGTACAGTCCTTTATTCTGGTGGTATGTAATGGTATGCAGCATTGGCACTTAAAAAAAATTTTAAAAATCCAATAAAATTAACAGCATTCCTGGAAAACACTAACATACTACTAACTGACATACTAAGTATGTTTTGAATGGAACATTATAATGCAGTAAATAGCATGGTAAGGACAATGTACACTCACAGCACCACCACTTTAAGAATTTAATTAAAAAATAAAAAAGAGTAAGAAGGAGAGAAAAAAGATGATGATTGCCATGTATCAGAATGTGACCATAATTAATGCAATGATAGGCAGCAAAACTCTACTGAAGGCACAAAACACAAAACTCCTTCATTCATTATTACAGTAAAGTGCAGATTAGAAACATACTTAATTCCTGGTACCCTCGGTACCTCACAGCATGACTTCGGTCTACCATCGGAAGACACAATCAACTGCTTTCTGCTAGGGTCAATGTCACCTAACCCTATTCCTAACAACTGTCCATCAGTCACTGAAACACAGACAAAAAAACATTTATAAATATAGGGAAACAATATAGGATTTGAAACTTTCATCCTGACTGTATGGTGAGAAGCCTTGTTGGGTTATCAGCAATGTGATAATGGAGTTGGTATCCAGTGGGTGGGACTGTCTCTGCCTCCGTCATCGCGGGTTGAGGCAGGAAGTTGCACAGCTCGCAGATGTATTTACATATGCCGTTGTCTTGAAGCCTGGTGAAACTGTTTCAGCAACACACAGCAAATATAAAACAATGAAGGAAGTGACAACCATCAACTTGTATTGTCCAGCAGGGTAGGCAACAGTCAGAGTGTGATAAATGACTGCCAGAATCCACTCCTGCTCCTTGAATGGACCATTCTCAGATAGGACATGAGACTTGTTCAGCAACAAAGTGTGTTAGTACAATATCCAGCTATGTCACTGAAGGAGGCACAGAAAGTCTCTGAAATGTTGGATACCAACTACATTGTTGCATTGGTGAACACCCAAGAAGACTTCACAGCATTTGCAGGTATGGATCTTGTGCTTACATCTCACCTAAGTTTCTTTTACGTTATCCGCTTTTAATTTCTGGAAGGAAGAAAGGCTATTTCTACAACAGCAGAGTTACTGTTGTACCTAAGCAATACAGGGCTACATGATCATTGAAATAAAGCTCCACGTGATAAAATCACCTGCACCCATCACCCATGAATGTTTCATCATATTTGGTGGTTGTAAAAGCTCCATGCATTGTTAACCTTAGCACCAGATGAAAATGTCATTTTCATGGACTACACGTGTGGCTGCTGTGCTTCAGAGCTGGTCTGAACATGAATGCAAACAGAATTACCCTGCTCCTTTCACGAAATTAACCATGACTGTCCAATTTGTGTACATTCCTCCACTGACTGAGCAATCTTGCATCATGTGTGAGTCACATAATAATGTTTTGACAGCTACGCAGTTTATGTAACATAAAATAAAATTCAAGAATGGTTAAGCACACTCATACCCAGAACCACAGTACTATGGCAGACACAGACACATTTCACTGCACGGAACCATAACAGTTTATTATGTTTTGACACAGTTCACACTGTAGTTTGCTTGCTACATCAACACATGCAATAATTAACTGAACCATGTTCTACATATCATGGAGATGTCTCAGTGCCCCTTTTCACAGCAGTGTGTGTTGAACTACCACAAATTTAATCTGGACTTTTGCACTCCTATATGAATAAGTACCCATTACAGTCTGTTTAAAATGTCTTGGCCATAGAAGGTATGTAAGCTTCATAAATCTAGGTGAATTAGTAGTTACAGCCTGTTTCTAAGTACACGCACTGCATTTGCACGGAAGGATGACAGAAAACAAAACTTAATTAGAAGAGCTCAACTTCAGGCCGATATATGAAACAAAATCTCATGTGAAGTGGGAATCCAAACCCCTACACAGGCTTGTGATTGGCTAACCATCCTACATATGATATGATATGATGTTTATAATCATACTTACATCACTGTGCCAGTCCTCAATTAAAATATAATTTTGACACCAGAATGGATTTGGTCTGAGTCAAAAAGAAAGTTACCTCAGATTTCCATGAATGCCCATTGTATCTAATCCAATAAACATTGATCTAACAGTATTATTCTAGCATACCATACTGTAACCAACTGGCCTCAACAAAGCTGACAGTGGTACAGTTCAATATATGACTGGAATACCACACTTGCTTCGAAAGTATTAAATTCGCTGTTTAAAGCTGACTCATCTGAACACAAGACTGACAAAACAGAATGCACATTCATAAGCACAAAGGTGTCCAGAAAGTCACTCTGCAGTATTATCAGGCAAATACTTTCTTAACCACTTCACATATTGTAGAAAAGAAACCACTACAATGAAAGGTAATTCAAGAAGTTTCTACAGATAAACTTGACATCCATGCCTTTCACCGCATGGCAGATACAAGCTGATAACTGGTTTAAGACCATGTAAATTCAGCATCTCTGCAGTTCCTGGTTCCTCAGCTGCACTAGCCCCCTGTTTAGTACCTTTAAGATGGCCAGTTGTTCAATAAACCCATACACAGCACATATGACATAATCCCATAAGAAAGCTATAAAACATCGAATCTGGAGATACTGGGCCTCATCTCCATGTCCAGTGCCCAGGAAACCTGCCCCACTGGCAAATCTTATACAACTTGACATCTGAAAATGTGTTGCAAAATACTACTTCATAGAAGCAAGAGTTTTATACAACACTGCATGTAGACATACATGACTTATCCTTAAAATGTTAGAATATTTACACAAGAAACAAAGAAAAAAATTTATTTAGTATGTTCTGAAGAGTGAAGATTGTGAAACAACTCCCTGGTTTCAACTGTAAAGGACTGTAAAGACAAAATTTTTATTACAATACATATAACACAGTTAAATACAAGATACTTATGGTATGCTACTCATTCATTTTCAGGTCTTGAACATTTTTAATATGTACCTACAGATAAAATGAATGTTTAAATTTTGAATAAAAATGTTCAAATTATGTGCACAGAATGTACATACAAAGAACTAAAGGATGAGAGCTCATTTATTCCATGTCAACTGTTTTAATATGCATTCTTTTTTTTTCCAGGCTGTGTATATCTGACTACTCTTAATACTTATCCCTTGTTAATTAAAATCAGTTTATACTTTATTTCAAAACAATTAGTTTGATCACGTCCATGTGGATGTCTCACTTCAAAACTGTGAACCAGCTCACCTCTTCTCTGTGAACCTGGGTTGTGCAAAGAAGCTTCACCTCCCATGTTCATAGCACTCTGGTGCAAAGCCGAATCCGAGTTTGTGCGACGCCAACTGGTGTCTGGAGGAGGCGAAAGATATGCTCCACTACTATATGGTGATGTATCTATCCGCTTCTCATTTGGTCTTGACCGCATTGGACCCACTCCCACGCTCCTCACAACCCTTTCACGATACACCATAGGGCTGTCACTTCGTCCTGCTTTCATTTCTTCCAAGTTGCTCAAAGCACTCTGGAACACAATTAAGAACACAAAAAATGTACCACTTCAGGAATATGCCGGATAGCATTCCCCAGACAGACAAATGTTCAAATACTACTGATGTGCTATAGGACTGTGACAATAACTTAATCATTAAATCAGTCTTATTCACCACCAGCCAACCAAGCTTAGATGTGACCTCTGTGTGAATCCACTCACCATGATATATATATATACACACACACATATATATGGTCACAGCAACTATTCCTCCACTTTATTCTATTTTTTATAATGAGCTTACTGGAAATTCCCACTGGCCTTTTGACACTTTGTAACTTTTCTTAGCCATACATGTTTCAATGCTTATATCTGTGACAACCTCAATGACCAACGGGAGAATGGTGTACTTTGCTAAAACATATAAAACCAAAGATAACTTTGAGAACACACAGGATAATGCAGGTATGAGTGCTGAAATGTGTACCAGCGAGAAAAAGCTAAAAATGTCACAAGGCAGCTGGAATTTCCAATAAACTCTACCAAAAAATGTCCCAGAACCACCTTGGTGGTCCACAGGTTAGACACTATCCTATTACTCAAAAACCACCAGCAAAGGGAAAAAGGTAAAGCTGACCCTGTCCACAGCATGAAAGCATACCAGGAGAGCAGAGGCCTGACTCCACTCATTTTTAATCTCAGCACTAGATCTAAGTGTCAGTAAAGTGTCCATCCATGCGATAAACCACAGAAAACACACACTTTAATACAAAAACAAGTCAACGTTTATGAGTAGGATTAAAACACAGTCATTTTATGACAACTACTTCAAAGCAATATGTCACAAATCTGTCAAACACAACTATATTTATTTTTACTTAAGCATGACAACATGTTTTGGTCTGCAAAGACCATCATCAAGCCACCAATACAGAATTTTCAAAATAAGGCAAAATACAGTGTGATTATATTCACAAAATGGGATCCCATCTGTCTTACAATATTTATTACAATGTAAAAATTACTATATACAACTATATAAAAACTACATCAAAACTTTCAAGGTTGGTGGTGGTGACAACCACTGTTTGTCACTTCCCAATGCAAACTCCACTGCACATGTGGGCAGTCAGCTCAGTGGGCTTCATTAATACAGTAAGCAAGTCACGGCAAATGGCAAGTGCTAGCTCTCAGACAGAATCATGCCCCTATATAATTCATTACTTTTGGAATGTTTTCATTTGTTTTCAGTATTCCTGGATATACAGGAGCAAAATGGCACAGAAAATAATGCTGTGTTATCTTTTTTCCCAATATTCAAGTAAAAAAGAAGAATGACCAACTGGAAACATACAGACCATTTGAGTCAAATGGAGTGGCTGAGTGTAAGAGGATGAAAACAGGTTTTTGTGCAATGGCAAGAAGTTCTGGAGCTTGCTGTATGTAGTTCACTACTGCATAGTACTAAATTTAACTTACTCATAACTAATTTTTTTTAAACTGCCCTGTTTTGTCTTACATCCTGATGACTTGATCAATCATCAAAAGTAATAACTTGTATAAAAAAAGAAAAATCCAGCACATTTAGAACAGTCATTGTACCACGTCTTGAAGTTCTTAAATTTGTCCTTCAACAAATTAATAAGAATGTATGTGTAACTGTTTCCAATGAAAGGTTTTACTGGCATGAAGCACTTGCCAATTACATACACACAAACAGACAGAAATGTAATACCTATATATATAAAAATAAAAAACAAAACAAAACAAAACTTATGGTGTCTGACACACATACAACAAATATTTTATATGTGAATGTTTTATCTGATGTATTCATATAAAGCCAAAGGCACCACATATACTTTCAAAAACACATTATGTTAACTCCTGCAGATATGGGCTGACAGACGTCAGCGGTCAGCCTCACGCAACAGTCACCATACCCGAGGAAAGGAACTCACTGTACCCATCAGACAGGAGGGTGGGTGGGCCTGACAGCCTGTCTGGGCTGGTTTGTTTACTTAGGTTGAAGACGCTGTCAGCACCTAGGTACATACAGCGCTGAATAGCAGGATCAGTGAATATCGAATGGGAAATCATGCAGACCGGAGCAGGCATGAACTAATTTGAGACACTACCCCGAAATTTCTCTAATGGACTGAGGAAAACCACGAGGAACTTGTCATAACGGCCGATCTCCAGGCCGAGTTCTGAAGCCGGTACCTCCAAAATAAGGAGTGCTACCTACTCAACCGCGACGCCCAGTCGCCTGGAAGTTGCGGAAAGCAAAATTTTCCTACATGAAAGACTGGAACCCCCTAGTGGACTGATCCCGCATGTTACCCCGCCACGTTCAGTACGTGCTGTACTGTAGGCTCATAGTAAACAAGCTCTGAGGCTCTCAGAGCGGTAGCATGGTACAGTACCTTGTCAAACTTCATAGCATCATACGCTCGTATCTTAATTGCTCAATATTCTTCCCCCATAATCTGACAATACTTCGGCAGCAGTTCTGTAATATGTTGTAACTTCAAGAACGCTTGATTAAATTTCACATTTACGCTGTTTCTAGGGAAGCTCGCAACCCTGGCGAGCGAATATTAAAACGCTCTGTACGTCCGTATATTTACATATACGCTTAACCAACTACAGAACTGATTAACGGATTTTCGTGACACTTAATGTTGGGGGGAATCACTAAAATTTGTCAAGCATTCCCATTTTCTAATAACATCGAACAAGCGACTACTTTAAACGGTGAGCTACATGAGTTTCTGAGCGCATCTCCCACAAACCTCACAAAATATTTAACAAAGCGAAAAATAATTTGAATTTTCAGAGATGAATAAAACGCGCTTTCTTCCCAAGACATTTTCGCCACACGTCTTTAGATTTTCGAGACAAATACAGGGACCTCTATGCGTTCATTTCCGAATTTCCGTATTTTACCAGATAGGAAATGTATGCATAACGTTAAGAATGAGGAGCAATCTGACCTTTCCGTCCTAATGCGTTCACTTCGTACATAAAACTAAACTAAACTCCGTGGCCTTAGTCCGCACGCGAACTATACCGACAGAGCGGCCGCCGCCGGTCGGCGAAGTTAGTGCCAACTTTCGCGGATAGAGGGGTGTCACGTGGTCAGCGCA
>Ga0136643_10014040_pt1 | contig 12008 bp, 7 predicted proteins | sample TergutLab28metaG_FD_96883 | JGI IMG/M metagenome (GOLD analysis project Ga0136643, IMG submission 96883) | Labiotermes labralis P1 segment gut microbial communities from Petit-Saut dam, French Guiana - Lab288 P1 (version 3) (version 3) | ecosystem: Host-associated > Arthropoda: Insects >...
ATACGCGATCACAAGATACTTCACTTAATGCGGATGACATGCAATCACAAATAAGATACTTTAATGAAACGCGATCACAAGATACTTTACTCAATGTGGATGACATGCGATCACAAAATAAGATACTTTAATGATACGCGATCACAAGATACTTTACTTAATGCGGAAGTCATGCGATCACAATCAAGATACTTTACCGGTCACTACCAGGGAAACTGTCGCTACGTATTCACATTAACACTGTAGATTTAGAAAAATAAAATATACAACTGTGATTACGTTTAAAAAAAGACACCTTACCACTTTAACGAAGAAAGTCAAACGGTTACATTTAACGATTCAGATCGTATCACGTCGCAAACACACCCCGTCTCGAGCACAAAAACCAGTTGCAACTACAACAGGAAATAATCGCTGTTTGTTCCGACGTCCATATAAATCAAAGAAAACATACTCTGTGACAAGGAATTGGAATTTCGAATTTTAAACCTGGTGGTACACATACAGGATGTTTAAGGAGAAATTGTATACATTTTAGGAGGTGGTAGTTCATATAAACAGGTGTCCAATTTTCAATGGGTGTGAAGATACAGCTGTTTGAATTTGGCGCGTACAGATCAGATTTTTGTCTGTGGGGATGGATGAAAAGCGAAGTCTGCAAAGAAGTTAACACAAGAGACGAACTGGTCGCTCGCATTATGAATAGTGCTGCCCTCATGAAGGAAGAACGCCAAGACGACCTCACGAGAGCTAAACGTACCATTGCCAAGAGGGCTGAAAAGTGCACTGAAGTCGATGGCGGAATTTTTGAAAACTTACTCCGAACTGTTGCAATTAATTGAGATCATTTACATAACCAATAAATGCAACCCATACGCCATTTGTCTTTCCTTCATACCTTTTGTAAGGCTTTTTATGCGTAACATTCAGACAGCTGTATCTCACACCCACTGAAAATTGGACACATGTTTATATGAACTTATTTACTCGGAATAGTCCACACTACCACCTCCTAAAATATTTACTATTCCTCCTGAAACACCCTGTATAAACCACTGGTCTCTCTAAAAGGTTAACCTTTTAAACCCTACTGGTTATGTGATACACCAACAGGTTTAACATTCAACAACTGTACGCTCTGCCCACACTGTATTTGTGTGTTTTGTATTTATCTGAGAACAAACAGCGACTTGTGCCACCTACATCATAAACTGATTGGTTTTTATAACAGAGATGAATAGTGTTTACTGCGCGGTACGGACTGTGTCTTTAAATAAAGCTGTCTGCGCTTCGTCTTTAAAAGTTTTATACACATCGAGGCGTCTGCCACAGCTGTAAATACTTCATTCTATTTTAGTTCATTAATTCGTTGTTTGTTTACGATGTTTTCCTACGACTTCCGACGACAAAACGATTCGTGAATAACAAACATGACCAGCCATTGGAGCAAGAGTTGTGGCCCAGTGTCAGGCACTAACTTGGCATTTACTTTGACATACCGACAGGGCGTCACGAAACAAAGCCTAAGTAAGGATCGCCCGTTCTTGAGCACAGTTGCACCCGGAACCCCCAAATACGAAGCAAGAGTGCCACATCAGAGACAGTTATACAGGGTGTCCCAGGAGGAAAGGACCTAACTTCGGGAGAGTGTTCCTTAGGTCAAACTATACCGACATAACCCAAAACAACTATATCTGCTACCAGGTTCATAAAATTAAAAACACGAAATTTATAAAACACAAAATCATAAAGCGTCCAATTTTGTGTTGCACGCTGTACTTCACTCCTTTCTCGTCGCAAATGCCATCGCTGCCACTGTTCATCGCGTGTTGAGACACAGCGCAGTAATGGCCTAGCACATCACACACGCTGTGCACCATCACTTCATGAGACCTAACGTCGTGTACCAGATCCTTCGATATTTCTGGCAAGGATATATTCATGTTTGTAGCATCTATGCATCCGTCTCTCTCGCTACTCTCGACTCCCTCTTTCCAAGATCCGAAAATAGGCTAAACATCTGTAGCAACACGACGCCACACTACAAAACGAGAAGGAAAGGTGCAATGATGAAGGAAACGTGTGATGGAAATCTTACCACTTACTGGTTTACACTTTATTTAGCTCCTCTTAAAACGGCTGATCGACCCAGATCGAGAGATCGACTCGCCGCAGTCACGCGTCCTGTGATGAGTCTGCCAATTCATGAATCAGTCTCCAAACACGTAAAGGCCACTGTGCAGGCCAAACAGACTGAGGCTGTGTTGCCATAAATGGGAGCCGATGTTTGATTACTCACATCGTCAGCACTTCTATCCTTAAAAAGAAAAAGAAAAAAAAACGCCGAAGACTTATGCAGCAGTTGCTCCTGTGATCTGCGTCTAACCGTCACAGCTACGACACGGCCTTCGAGCCTTAAGCGTACACAATTTAAATTAACTTATGTACGCCTTAAGACAATGGAAACTGAAGGGTGTTTGAGAACACAGTACAGATGAGAATATTATGTATGATATATTTATTTACTGCAGCTGGGTTTCCACCCGGTGGCAGTGATCGGGAGACATGTACAAAAATTGGAAACAGACAGCAAAAAAGGAGAAACAATACACAAAAAATACAAAAACAATACAAACAACAAAGAATACACAAAACAGAAAATAAAAAAAAATTGAAAACAAAAACAAGCATAATAATATTTGTAACTAAGACAAGGAGGAATGGAATAGCGCAGAAAATTAAATAAGAAGGAGACAGAAATGTGCATTTTTCAGCAAATATTATTAAGAAAATCAACTCAAATTTAATTCCTCCACTCAACGTGTACTGTGGCCTACCTACAACCAATTGTAAGTCTTTACAGCCCAGCGGTCACTTGCACTGTATGTAGTACACGCACGTACTATCTACTTTAATATATATGCATTATGTATTTCCCCACAGAATATACTTATAGGCAGGGGCGCACAAACTGCGGTGTCCACGTAGTCTGGACCACTACATTTTGTATGAAGAAACAATATTTCAGCGTAACGTTTGCAAGTTTGTACTTATATACAAGCACTTGCAGGCTGTCACTCAGAACTGTCGGTCCTCAGAATGGAACGTCACCAATCTGGCGCCTAGAAACTGGAGCTGACGCATAGATTTTTTGGATTTGTTGACGCCTGCTTACAGTGTACTGTATGTTTCTCAGCATAAACACGGGACAATGGATGCACGGTCGCACAGATAGGAACATGTGACTGGACAGATAGACGGAAACTAGAGAACGGACAATCGGATAGGCGAAAACACGTCTTAGGACTGTCGAATATATGGAAACATTCCAACGGACAGTCGGATTGGCGGTAACAAATGAAAGCATACTCGGGGAACCGAAAATGCTATCTGCTCCTTACGAGTTCACTCTTAGTACTGATTGTGAAGACGACGTAAACACCGTTTTAAATAAAAAGCCCGAGAAGTGAAAACAAAAAGAACTCTCAGAGGTACCAATCCTTCCTCACAGTACAAGACAAAACAAACCGAAGTTTATTAAACCCAATCGAAAAATTCGCTGCCTTATATACAACCCGAGGGTTCACAACAGCCCCGCCGAGGTTACGTGTAACATTTCGCAGCACGATAACTGTATTATAGTGCGGGAACGTTAAGCCCTGTCCAACCACAAAGTTGGATAACCACCCCTTGTCAACTGCCTGCGACTTCTTTTTCAATGAATTTCCAATAACGCAAAATATTAATTAATAAAGAATAAAATTTTCAATTCATTTACAGGCAGTAAATAGGGTGATAATATACAAACATATAACAAATGTTCCCAGGTCAATACTGCAGGATCTAATTTCAGATGAAATTCCGATTCGCGAAGGTTACTGAGTTGCGGCTGTTCGTTTAACCAATCTCAAAAATGCACAACACATTTCTTTCCGTTCTAATTTAATCAACGCATTGCAAATGCTCATAGTTCCTTACCGCTGAGAAACGGACAAAGTGTGTATGGCATCTCTGTCTTTGATGTACCTCTGAAATTGAATCCTGATGACCTTATGTCCTGGGACACTATGTATGTGTGTGTTTGGGTACACACACACACACACATAGCCTACTTGTGCAGGTAGGTACTACTGCAGAAGCTGGCTCCAGCAGTAACGCTTGCTATGCACCTTCAGCGGATATGGGGCTAATACTGTCGGCTAGACTTTGATGGCTTCCCTCAGCCACTCTAGCACAATCCTTCTTCCATATCCTTTATAATTCATCATTCATTAATCATCATACCATCTGACAGTAACAGCCTGCATTACAGCGCAATTCAAGTATACATAAATGACAGAGAAAAGTCAACACACAACACACATACAATTAAATCTTTATTATAATAAACAATTCGAATCCCGGTGAAGGCGAGATTTTCCGCACCCGTCCAGACCGACCATGGGGCCCACCCAGCCTCCTACACATTAGGTACCGGGTCTTTCCCGGGGGGTAAAGCGGCCGGGGCGTGGCGTTGACAACCCACCCCATCTAGCGCCGAGGTTAAAGAAAGAGTACGGCTATATCTCTACTCCCCATATGGGCCTTCCTGGTCTATTCTAGGGTGAACTTTACCTTTACCTGTATAATAAATAATGCACAATTACACGAAATATACTGTACGTTAGCCAGCGTATAAACGTAGATCACATTCCGAAACACTGATTTTTTTGTGGTCTTATCCATCTTCGAACAACTAAAACACAACGTTTATAAACCCTGCTCTGTTTCCGTCTTCAGGAAAATAATCATGATGTATGTGGCGAGAGGCTGCTGTGTGATGAGGGAGAGGGGAATTGTGGGTCTGGCTCAACACACGCACTCGCTGGCCTGTCTTCGTTGTATAAACAAAATACCCTTGCTAACCTGACCATCTTAAAACTAGTACGCCTAGTTATTTTTCCAACACGGAATGTTGCCAAGTTCCGGGGTAGTGCTGTCTTGACAGAAATCCTGTTCCAGGCAAAGGCTCCTGCACAAGAACTATACAAAAAAAAAAACTACACATGTATGTAATTTTTATATATGCAACACGTTCCGATAACAATCACGAGTATTCCGTCTTCAGGCTGCTGTCTGTGTGCAATTATATTTATTTATTTCGTCATGTGTCAATTGTCTAACGATGTTGTTCTAAAACCGACCTTTTTGCCCCACCTCTCCCCTATCCTGCAATATGGACATACGATTCAAGTCTTCTGGTATGTTTATGCAGTGTAGACGTGTAAGCAGTTCCCGACGTTTCGTAGACACCATGACCATTCGTCTCACCCAACGCGTAACATCCCAGAGGACTTCAGCAACACCCCTGCAAGAACCCAAAATCTACCAACAATGCCGGACTTTCTGTATTAGTATACAGTATATCAGATTACAAACGCCTATGTGGGTACTGGTCCTGTTAACCTAGATACTGTAAAATAACAAGGTCAAAGAGCAAACAGCAACTACATCAGCATGATTTACAATAAATATCTTGCGCTTGGAAGGTGGTTTATATTATGTGAGTATGTAATTAATTTTGCTGGTTGTAAATTACAGAATTACAAGAGGATGCATGTTTATGTCCGCAGTAATTACTGTGTTGTGGCGGTGAACGGAGCGAACCGTTAAAACAGAAGTTGAAGGTTTCAAAGAACTTAATTAGTACTAATTACATGACGCGCCACCTTCAACACGGTTTCTTCAGTCGGTAGCGTTTGAAGGGCAGTGACTTGACTGAGAGAGGGAGCGCACTGAAGTCTGAAGGGGCAAAGTGCTGGCTACAAGAACAAACAGAGCTCTTCCACAGACACGTAAATACGTTGTCAATTCAAAGGGCCAAAGGGCAACCTTGCAAGACTGTCCCTTGCAGGCAGCAAAAGAAAATTACTGAGCGCTACGGTCGATTATTTAACGCTCCTGCTTTGTAGGTTCCGAGTTCGAAGCTCAGGTGTAAGATCGGTTACACGGTTATGGTTGTGGTGGCTCTTCTGGGCCCCTACGCTTTGTCTGGACAGTGCTTTACAACAGTGTCCCTTCCCATTCATTATTCACAAGTCACCCTACCATTTGGCGGTATGCAATCAGTCCATCTAAAAAGCGTCGTTAAACAAACTATGAATCAATAACGATGGAATTTTACTGCAATGTTTTACAACAGCACAAATAGAAGGTCTGATAAAGAACGGAATTAAGTCCATTGAGATTTCAGGTGTTCATGGCTCTTGAAATGCGGACTGCTGTCTACTTGGGTTGACAGGGTGTAGTCTGGAAGGCTGATACTGACGTTCCAGAGAGAACTGCTGCCTCTGTATTCAGGGCTGAAGTATACTCAGCTCCACCATGAACAGGGAGCCAGCACGTTCATCTGAAACGTTCATACCCACCAACCAGACTAGACGACAGCAAATGAGAAGGCTGAAATCTACAACCTACTTATTACTTCTGATTTTTAACAGGGTCGCCGGAATTACGTTTGTGGACAGGCGGTGAATGGGAGTTTAACACACACACACACAATTTTAATCCGAACAGGTACATTATCTCATTTAAACTCAGCAAATTCTTAAATAAATTTAAATAAAGTGTAACAGAAATTTATAAATATGACTGCTGACCCAAAATTATTCACGTTTCTGTAGACTTAAAAAAATTGTTAATGCAAGACCATCATCAAAACTGGTTCCGTTGAAATCACGTGTTCAATTCCATCAAAGGAGTGACTTGTTATACATACAAGTGCTCAACAGACTTACACAAACATGTCTTTCGCGACAGATTAGAATTTCTTAATAACGCACCCACACGAGTTTATAAGATCTCCCCTTACATGTCGCAGTCTACGAAGTCCGTGAATATGTGGAATTATTCGTTGTGACTGACCTACTGTTTAACCACTGGTCTCGTGTTGACTACAAGCATTATTTTCTGACAGATGGAATGTGACAAGTGTTTGTCATTTCGGTCAGAACACCCGTATTATTGTTGTGCGCTCTTAATTGTGTTATTTAACTACGCTGTTAGTTCCTTAGATTGCGGCGTGTTGGAGACAGAAGGATGAATGGATGGCTGGATGGATGGCTGGATGGATGAATGAATGGGTGGATGAATGAGAGGAGGAACGAATGGAGTTGGAGAACTGGTGGATTGGTACTGACAGGTGACAACCGACATACTCAAAGTTTAATCTGTCTCTGCCACAAATAAAACATGGACTGGTGGGGATCGAACCCCGGCCTCGGCGGTATGAGACCAGGGACTAACCGCATTAGCCTTGACAAAGCTGCACTGATGTAAGGAACAGTTACATGTTATCCTCTGTCTTCCAATCAGCAGTTTAATCAATTCCGGAAATACAAATAACCGTTAAGAAGAGAAGGTGATAACTCCATTAACGTCTTCCAAGCAGGTTATCGGTTCTAATAAGAAAAAGTTTAAAACTCAATACTTGCTGAGATATAAAGCTGTGTCATTGGGTATGTAGTTCCCGACGTGTGAAAGTTCGTGTTGCGTTCAGCTTCAGGGTCAAGCAGTTTGGACTTCTTGCACGATCGTTAGCAACAATGGGAAACTCTCGCCCAACGCAGAGACGACTCTTCGGTGACAGGGCTGTGAGAATGCCAGATCTCGCAAGGAAACCCTGATCTCCACGCACAGTGACACTTGCCTTAACTATGCCAACGAACTTCACAGCAGCATACACCGTAATCCGAGTCGCTCTCATTTAGTCGAAGAAGGCATTTTCACTTAGTTGGGTCACGTGATCTAGTAATGCTAACTGGGTCCATCATTCACATTTCTTCAGTACCAGATATTTACAAAGCACAATGTTGAAGAATTAAGCTAGTTTCTTCCACACTTTCATTCTGAACGTTGTTTGAACAGGTGAACAATTTCACATACGATACTCCAGCTTCTGAGCAGGATTAACACTCAGGTGATGCACGTTGCATCACGAACGGGGCACTTACAATCCAATATACACATTACCAATTAACTTAAAGTTTACTCTTTAAAGACACCGTTTTAACCAATATTTTGACAGTCGCATATAACCTGAGTACCTGACAGCACTACCAATACATCAACCAATCAACGACCACCATCCCAGTATTCTACCTATTCAGCCTAAACAGACCCATCAAACGTGTCCGACACTAGTGTAAACCTATAATTAGTGACACTTAACAAGCTGCGTCTCATTATCTCCTGCATGGTTTCTAGGGCGAAGTAAACATCCGTACAGATCGATAATAATCTGCTGCGCCAAATTAATGATATTTTTAAACAGGTCTCTGCAAACAATTTTCACAGTTAAGTTCAGACGTGCACAAATCCCAGGTTCAAGGACGTCGTGGCGTCTAAATTTAGTACGGTGACGCCTGATGTATGTACATCCTTACGATGAAACTTGTTACCCTTCTGAGGCCCAGAATATTAAAGTGGCGCGTAGATTTTTGGAAAATCTGCGCATCCCTGGCTTAGACCCCGTAAGAACCAACGCAAGCTCTCGCGACTAGCGGTGCTGTAAATACAATAAACACACTCTGTCTCGTTTAACCGATCAGTTAATAATGTGAGGACAATCTCTCTTTGTTCCGAGATCTACACGAAACACATAAATACACTGTGTCTGCAGAAGGCAGACTTTTTGTATGTTAAACCTGGTGGTACATAACGTAACCACTAAATTATAAAAGTTTAGGGCTATTTTGAGCCAGTTTTAAGCCAAAGAGCAAACAGTGCATTTCCTAATTATTTCTGTCATTCTTTTCCTGTGGTTAAGTCCTGGATCTTCTCACACTCTCCCTTTCAGTTCCGGTCATTCGTCGAATGACGGTTACCGATACTCACTTCTCTTCAACGGCAATTGAAGTCGGTCCACTAAGTTTTTAATTTCATCAAAGGGCGTCAAGCGCCAACATGCAGATACACGTTTAGGATAATCGGCGCCCTTCAGCGCATTGTCCATCATTCTTCTTGCACTCAGTTGCCCGGACGAGCCCGGAAAACTTACGCACAAGTGCACAATACGTACGCATGATGAGAAGGTTGTGTTCAATTATCTGTCCGCATTTTTTATCATTGCCATATTTCATTATATTTCATAATGAGCGTTTACACCCTTGATTCTAACCCTTAATTTATTTCCGCGCGTACAACTTAAATTCACTTGATTCTCACAAATAATTCGACGGATAAACGTTCACGTCTCTTAAGAAGTTACACCGTGTCGACGACTGCTAAACAATTCCCTACGTTCTGGAGGCATTACGGCCCTTTACAACGTCTGTAACTAGTTAATAATCGATAAGGTGTAACATCCCCAAGTTCGAAGACACGGCAGTGAACACCACAAATCAATTTGGACAGTTTTATAAAAGTTATTCTTTACACAGGTCAAAGTTACTACCGTATGTAAATAGTGTAACAATCGAACTCCATACAGCACAGTCCTGCTGGAGCTCAACTCACCTGTCCAAAATAGTCCCTACTTTTTACGGAACCCGAGGCCGTGTTAGCGTGGGCCAGCCAACTAATTTTATCCGAAGCCTGTTGAATAATATCCAAAGATTCGCATCTTATTTCCTTAATATCCAAAATACTCTTATTCTTCGATCTACGTCCACGACTCCCAGGTGTCTTCCTCCCTTCAATCTATCAGACTAAAATTCTGAATACCACGCTCATCTCCCCGATGCATGCGGCATATCTTAATGTACAAACCATTTTTATATGACAGGGGTGGCCACAAATTCGGCTCGCGCACGTCACTGACGTGCCTGGGGCAAGGCGCTTATAAAGGAGTAACAACCGATATCTGGTAAACAAACGCTTGACAACAGACCACTAGCGCAACTAGCGGATTCCTCAACGAACAGTATATCCCCACGTTGTTAACAGAGGGCCGGTTGCGTTCTCTCGTGCAGTGCGCGCTGTTGCGACTGTACGTTTGGCTTGATTCATTAGACAGAGGCTTTTGTCGAAGTTGCTTCCCAAAATACGGCTCCAAACTGGACTACCTGGCCACGCCTGTTATATTACATCCTACCGGCAACGAAATTTTATGTCTACCTTTCAATTACAATGTGTTACATAATTATGTAACAACATGCTCGGTATACAGCATTAAGTTATAACGACTACATAAACGTGCTACTCACGGATAGCAGTATATGTGGTACATCTGCACCTCCTGTTAGCCCTTCCAGACAAAAGATTGTCAATATACTCAGGCTTAGGTATATCATCGTCATTCTCCCTCTAAAACGTTAAGTCCGATTTTTGACTTGCAGGTTACAAAGGTGTAATCCGTTCTACGTAGTATTTTTATTTCATCCGATAAAATTTTAAAGTGTAGGCCAAGAAATTATAAAAACTCTTATCTCTACGGAAATTGTGAAGTTTTGCATCTCCTCTAAAAGTCACAAAAAAGCAAATTAGTAGCAAGGCGACAGAAAATGTCTCCTGTTGATTAACTGTGCGTCTGCGATTGATGACACCCGCGACCAATGAGAGAGAGAGAGAGAGAGTGAGTCACAAAAGCCCATTACAAAAACAAAAAAAAAACACAAAAGTAACATCAGTATTTTAGCCCACCACACAAAACCTTAATACATTCCCGATATGCTTCAATCATGAAGTGGACATGTACCGCATCACCTTCTAATTACAGTTTCACATGAAGGGCCATCTTCAACAGACACCACATAAATTCGTAGTTCAAGGTGTCGGTATACGAAGTACGAAAAATTAAGGACATGTACAAATAACTAGCTTAAAAAAAATAACACGTGAACGCAGCTAAACTTCGGTTTTATGTATCACAGAACCAAGACGGTCCAGCTTTGCTACACATTCGAAGAGAGAGTTATTTTATATTCAGATATTCGTACCGATCTTGCAGTGGTCATATGTAACAGGTTATGAGCTGAAGGTGTTAGGTACATCTTCCCCACTGACGATGACCACTTAAAGTTTACAACATGTCCGGTATGCATTAGTGGTCTGAGTCAACAGAAGTACTTTGTAATGCTATGTATGATTACAACTCACTACTCGTGTTACGACATCAAAGGCACGGATACTACATTAGGCATAATAAATAATCAATTTAGAAGCTGTCTTCACGAACCCATATTCGGTTTTGTAAACGCCTACACACAGGTTCTGCAACATAATCCATACAAACAACACTTCAGCTCTGTTATTTATTCGTCACATTACAATGAAACGTCATTTACGTTACGAAACAACATGATGACACCTAATGTATTTACAATATCCTGCACGGTGAAGCTGACGAGCCGTTTGTGTTACACGGGCCATCAAACAAAATTGTTCAGTCGTTAACAGGTCTACCACAAGGCGCTGAAGCAACAATGAAAATGAGATCTCTGAGCCTAGCATCGCCGAACATCATGTGGTCTGTCCATCGTCTGCAGTCACAGCAACGTGCCAAGTAGCTGCCAGTAGCTTGCGGTAACCACTATTTACGATACAAACTTCAATCACATTTAACGGAATGACAGATAAATTTTCTGCTAGGCAGTTTATTAGCGGCAGTACGCGTCACGACGCTGATACTGTGTCAACTACGTCACTATACAGAAGGCCGCTTTTGCTGTTTTATCGTAGGTACGTCTTGTATACTCGTACCTTGAACAGAGCTCCGATAACAGATTGTGGCGGTGATAAGACCTGAGAGGAAGCTTGTCTCGTCAAATTTGGTAAGAGATTCGCACAAAAGCATCAGGACCCCAAATGACTTAGGATTAATAAGGAAACATGATTAATATTACTAAAGCTTGCCAATTTTGGGAGCTTTAGACACGTGGATCATATTTTGCTGGTATACGATCAACTTTGACCGCCTCTGTGGTCTAGTGGTCAGAGTTTCTGGCTACAGATACAGAGGTTCCGGGTTCGATCCCCGGCGCTACCAGATTTTCTGAGTAGTAGTGGGTCTGGAACGGGGTCCACTCAGC
>Ga0136643_10014041_pt1 | contig 12007 bp, 6 predicted proteins | sample TergutLab28metaG_FD_96883 | JGI IMG/M metagenome (GOLD analysis project Ga0136643, IMG submission 96883) | Labiotermes labralis P1 segment gut microbial communities from Petit-Saut dam, French Guiana - Lab288 P1 (version 3) (version 3) | ecosystem: Host-associated > Arthropoda: Insects >...
CTCGCAGAACATGAAGGCCTCACTATGAACAGTGCGACTTAATAATTAAAGTGAAGAGAATAACTACAATCAGATTTACTTACATTGAGAACTATACTGTAGTAATAACGCAACCAGTTCATATCTCTCCTTCGTCGTTCTGAACTGTCCGATACGGTTGTCTGCCACCCCATTAGTCACCAGCGCCATAATTCCGTTCCACGATCCGTTACCAGACTTACAGCCATATGCATCCGCCTTGTAAATTATAGTGTTTTGGCAGGTGATAGGAATTAATGGTGCTTTTATTTATTTAGTGTTAAAAACAAATTATTCACGATTTTCCATGCATTGAGGCCTTCTTTCAATAATTTCGTTATTTGGGTTTCAATCAGCCTGCAACTACATAAACATAATAACAGATTTTTTCATCACAGTGAATTCCAGTATGTTTTATATGGGGTAGGAAATTCTAATGATTATTATAGGCAAATAGTATATCGAAGCGCAGAATTTTTCCTTGTAAACTTTATACACAGAAATTTACGATCGTCAATTTAACCCACAGTGCACCAGTTCAGAGAGTTCCAATTCCTACAGGTTCTTTTTGTGCTTTTCATTTTACTTTCGGGCCTCCTTTTCATAATATCTGTATGCTTCTATCGGTAGAAATATTTATTTTTACCTTCCGTTTGTTACCTGCGCCATTGTGGTCCACAATTCTTCAAAATATCTTTTAACTCCAAAAGATCCTTTTATTTTATTGCCTCAAAACGTCGCCAGTCCTGTCCACATTATTCTGCATTAATCCTTTACGTGTTTTTGTATTTATGTGTAACACGTGCTATGACGTCAAACAGTGAAATGTCTGTCTATTCCTCGTCGAGTGTATTGGAACTGTTCGTTGTATTCCCAGTGGTGATAAATTTATAGAAATGCTTATGAGCTATCTATAACAATAAATTTCTTGTATTTTCTTGGTTTTCTGGGAATGTGAAAGTGCAAATACGTAACTGTGTTTCATGCAGTTGATTTGTTACTTATTTCAGTATTATGGGATGAAAATTAGTAAGAGACGTTACTCCTAATTCATCGCAGCTGTTGATAAGGGGTCCGTTATTTAAAAATTCCGAAAAAAATTATTTTATGAATTTATCCTTGCCTTCTATGTATGGTACACTTATACTTAGTTCTTCTTTTCTGGGTTGATGAATTAAACTTGAAAGTAATGAAAATCATAATTAAAATCATTTCAAAAGAGATGTAATCGATTATTTTCTTGAAAATTATACCAAAAAGCACATACAGCTTATGGAAGAAATGTACAGAAGTTTGGAGTTGGAACTGGTGATAAATATATATTAACACGTTTAATGTAAAAATCTCTAGCCTTTACAATCTTGTGAAGTAAAATATTAGAGATTTGATCTTTGTGTAACTTATTTAAACCCTTTGTTCATTCGGATATTTTGCGAGGTACGTCAAGTTACACCACAACGTGCTAAGCATAAGGGGTCAGTATCACGACTAACGAAACATTATGTAACGTATAGTAAGCAGCAATATATAGAAATAAATATCATTTTATATGTTGAAGAAAATTTTTCGAAAATTTGAAAGGCTGCCAAAATTATTCGCATAATCGAAGAAGCCCAGGGAAACATACGTCACTATGAAAGGCTATAAGACTAATACAAGCAGTTAAGGAAGGGATAAACGTTTTAAGAATTTGAAGAATTTACAGAAAATGAATATGAAATAAATAATCCATTTAAATTTATGGAGTGTGGAATGAGGAATCAATAATCAGTTTTATAATAAAGCTACAAATTAACTCTTATAAATGTTCTAGGCAGTATGACCAAAATTATGAATTTTCATTTTTCATTGTCACCGTTTATTGTAAAACACGCAGCTAAATATCCAAACCCCCAATATATGTTCTAAGACTCCGTAGACACATGGCTCATTCACAAGAATGGAGAGTACTATTAAATTTCCGCCAGCAAGGAGCACCAAAATAGACACAACTGTCATTAAACTGACTGAAGAGAAGATGGCTGTGTGTCTGGTTGCGGTGAGGTTATGTACTGCTGGCGGGTTGTGAACTGACCTGTGTGTACGGTTGCAGTGAGGGTATGTATTGCTGGTGGTTCGAAATGATATGTGTGTCTGGTTGCAGTAATATTAGTTATTTATGGCAGATTGTGAACTTAACAATGTGTTTGTTTGCAGTTACGTTATGTAATTCTGACAAATTGTGAACTGAACTCTGTGTCTGGTTGCAGTAAGTTAAAGTATTGCTGGAGGATTGGTAGCTGAATTGTGTGTATGGTTGTGGTGAGGTTATGTATTGATGGCGGATTGTGAACTGAAATGTGTGTGTGGTTGTGGTGAGTTTATGTATTGCTGGCGGATTGTGAACTGAACTTTGTGTGTGGTTGCGGTGAATTTATGTATTGCTGGCGGATTGTGAACTGAACTGTGCGTGTGGTTGCGGTGAGATTATGTGTTGTGGCGGATTGTGAACTGAACTTTGTTTGAGGTTGCGGTGAATTTATGTATTACTGGCGGACTGGGAACTGAATTGTGTGTGTGTGTTAGCGTTGAGTTTATGTATTGCTGGCGGATTGTGAACTGAACATTGTGTGTTTTTGCGGTGAGGCTAAGTATTTCTGGCGGATTGTGAACTGGAATCTGTGTCTGATTTCAGTGAGATTATATATTGCTGGCGGATTGAAAACTGAATTGTGTGTCTGTTTGAAATAAGTTTATATATTGCGGGCGGATATTGAACTGAACAGAGTTTCTGGTTGCGGTGAGTTTTTGTATTCCTGACGGTTTGTGAACTTAATTGTGTGTCTGGTTGCTGTGAGCTTATGTACTGCTTGCGGATTGTGAAATGAACTGTGTGTCTCTTTGCGGTGAGTTTGTGTATTGCTGGTGGATTGTGAACTTAACTCTGTGTCTGGTTGCAGTGAAGTAATGTACAGCTGGCGGATTCTGAACTGAACACCGCTCTGACAGAGCTCATCTAAACTGAAGAGGAATCAATTAATATTTGTTGGAGACTATAATGGGAAGAATTTTATTAAATTATTACCAAATTTTATTACGGGCCTCCTTCTTGCCTTTCTCTCCGTCCGTTGTCCATCCATCCTTTTATAAATCCATTCTTCCGTCCATCCAACTGACCCTCCTTCCAAACATTGACCTTTATATCTGTCTGAATCTCCGTCTATCCACCCATTCATCCATCCATTCATCCATCCATCCATAAATCCTCCCATTCAACCGTCTACGCATCTACCAAAAGCATCCATCCATCCATACGTCTAACAACACATCCACTCATCCAACCATCCGCCTGTCCATCCATCCATTTACCCATTCAACCGTCTAAGCATCTACTAAATCATCCATCTATCCATCCATCCATCCATCCAATCATTCAACCGTCTACGCATCTACTAAACTATCCATCATTCCATCCATTCGTCTAGAATCAAATCCAATAATCCATGCATCCACTCATCCATCCATCCATCCATCCATTCATCCATCCATCCATCCATCCATGCAGATACAGCTAGACACCTTGTCACATAAACTGATCAATTTAACACAGAAGTATATAGCGCTATTCTCGTAGCAGTGGCTTGCTCCACATTATCACACAGTAGGATCTGCTGTAAGGACTGTTGCTAAGATTTCTTTATACAGTTTGCTGCATGACACACTGGAATCCTCTCAGCAGGCCTCGACTGACGGCACTGTTGATCTGCGAAAAGCTAATAAACTGGAATATGCATTATAAATGGTTGTGAGTGTATGAAAGTTTTGATAGCGGATCTTAGTGTAATAAATGTGAATAGCAGTCTTAAATGAAAACTGTTAGATTTTATATTTCTTATATTGTGTGTGTAATGGAAATGTGAATAGTGTGAGATACAATACAAACTGTGATCAGAACATTAGTGTGCCTTTGTTAAGTGTAATGCAAATTGTACGGTGGAAAAGAACTTTAATTTTTTCTGTACTTCACGCTTGTATCACGTCACGTCCGAAAAGTTTCCTGTCGCTGCCATTTATTGCATCTTGAAATACATTGCAATTCAGACATGTCTCTATTTAGAATGCTGTTAAAGCTTTCCGATATATCGATTCTCTAACACACACACAAGAACTACTGTTAATAGTGTGCATGATTTTCTGGGGTATTTAATCTTTTTTCTTGAGTAACAGTGAAATTGCTTCTGTGGTTGTGTACGCGGTGTGGAGGGTCAGGAAAGAAGGCACAGTTATATCTTCTTTGAATCAACTCCTGATTTCTATATCCATGTAATTTCGACTTCCCCATCCAGTTTTAAGTTTGTATGCATGAAAACGTGTTTCACGTCATTTTAGATCTATCTTAAAGTTAAAATTCCTGACATTGAAATAGGAAAGTGCAAAATGTTTGCAATTTTTTTGTCCTCAGTGTTTATTAGTAGAGCATATTTCAGTTTTTTTAAATCAACATTGCAATACAATGTATCACACAAACACAAAGCGTCAAATAAATTAACTAATCATATATAAATATAAAATTGTTATTAATACACAGGAATATGTGTGGGTGTAACAGGGAGAATGCGTGGGAGGAAAACATCGTAACAATTAGCTTCATGTTTTGTACTTCACTGCGAACAGGTGGATTAGATGGGCGGTGCATGTAGCACTTGTTCTCTTTCACTTTGGTACTGAGACCAAACTGAAAGAGAACACTTGAACGTGGTTATAAATGTATTTTTAATCAGTTCTTGCAGAAATATCATGGGATTACTTGAATACTACATAGACAAGTTGCTAGATACGACAAATGTGACATATTGTATAGAACAATTTGTACACTACCTAATACATGAATAATATAATTTTTCGCCCAACGATTTACAACCCTTCAACGCATACCAAACTGGTCTCTTACTTATAGCTTCTTAACCATAATATTTATCATTTTATTGAAGTTTCCGTTTTCACTTATCGGTGGGAATTTTTTTCTCGATTGCTGCAATGGGTTTCGCAGACTGTGTGGACTGTGTGGACTGTGTGGACTGTGTGGACTGTGTGGACTGTGTGGACTGTGTGGACTGTGTGTTTAAGAGCAGAATGACACGACCTTTTGCTTAACCCGAGGGATACAGACCTAGACACAGAAGAGAGGATGTTTTGAACAGGATCAGGATCGTACAACAATATGTGAAAAGGATCTCAGTGCTGCAGCGGTTAGCTCGATTGAGACTGTTGTTAATTTACTGCAGCCTTCAATATTCATTCTGCCGCCATCTTCGAACATATCCACGTGTCCAGCAATTCGGTATGTTTCCATGGGCACATCGCTCGATCAACAGCACGAAATTTCCTATTACATATCCGGCCGCTAGTACAACAAAAATTGGTGTTACTGTCACCATGCTGACATCTATAGTAGATAGTTGTTCTTCGGGTTCTTTTAAGAGAGCGAACTGCTGTTGGATTCTATCCTGAATTCCACTCTCCCGAATCTGTGCTAACCTGTGGAGAAATTTATACTGAATTAAAAGATTAATACATTTTTATGTTACAAGTGAGGAAATCAAAGTCGTGATTTGTCTGTCATACATAAATTTGAATTCAATTTATTGTCTCACCTCCAGTTAATTAGGCCTTTGTTTGAGCTATTTTTGGAGATTAAAAATGCCCATGGAACCTTGTAGGATGTTTCAGGTAGTGGCACCAACTGACATGGGAGAGACAACGAAAAGTTTGTTTTCAAGAAGTTGGGGCCGAAATAAGCATATTTGTGATCAGCACAGACCCTTCTGAGACCGTCTGAAGTCGATGCGGGTTGGTCGTTCAGGAAGGGTGCTATCAGCTTTTTATAAACAACACTCTCAGTTCCTCCTTTGGACAGCTGAAAAAAAATAGTCTTATGTGAAGAAATGTATTATTTTCTTTGGCAGTAACTAATTTGGGAGTGTGTGTAAAGCGGAGACACTTTGGAAATATTATGCTTTGAGCTGGGCTAATTATATCGAGGCCTAATTTGTTATTTGTAAAAGAATAATCTCTATCCATTTTGAGAATCATTCTAGAGACACTAGTACAACGGGTATGTATAAATCCCGATGGAATCTATTTTGTACTTTGACACCAAATATTCGCAATTTTGGCTCTTCAATTTGCAACATCCTTCATGTTAATGTTCCGCACGCAAATGATAATGACGAGGAGATCTCAACATCGACACGCGGTGTATGCATATTATATATAACTCCTATAGCTATAGGCCGCTACAGTCCCAATCATGTAGTTTTCTATTGCTAATAAACACCATCAATTAGCCATATATTCATGGCTGTGTTTTTGACTGAATTTACGTCACCTTTTAGTTTAAAGACTCATAGGGTGGCACACCTCAAAAGTATGCATTAGCTTATTTTCTACAACATATTTTGGTCGAATTTGTCGGTTAAAATCAGTTGGTATCGCAACAATATTAATGGAGAATTGTATTGAATTTTATATGCCTATTTTACAATTGCATTTTTTGTATATTTTTATCTCCTTCTAAATTTGTAAGAGATATTTCCACCTCAGCCTACTTCCATTTATTTTATGGTGATTCTGAACCTTAATCGCTGAAATATATGGCTGAAAATTGTAATAAAAGATATATCAATGTTTACAGTTTACAGTTTTATGTTTCTTGTGATTACAAAAACACAAGTCGATAACTCAACATCTTGGAACACCGGAACGTTTATTAGAAGAACGTAAGGATATCAAATAAAACGAATTGTTTTTGTGAACACAGTGGGATGCCATTTCAATTAGTTTCAGTAGTGACCAAATTAATTGTTAGCCTAGCATGATATCAATCAACATGGCTGCGGTTGTTACGGTATGGCAGCTGATAGGATGTCCGCAGAGCAGCAAGCGTGCGATTACAAGTTTCAAAACTTTTTTTTTGATATGGATAAACTCAAAACCTCAGTTTGCTTTGAAGTAATTACCGAATGAAACACGATTGATACGGCATATTTCCACCTCTTGAAAGCTTCTCGCATATCCCCAAGCCAACTACTACCAAGTAATCTGGTCACAAATAGTTTCTTATACATACGTCAAACATATTGAGTCCAGAACTATTCCTCAAGACACCGAGCCTGTAGGAACCGTCATGTAAAAGTCCCTGAAGGTCCCTGAATGGCAGATGTTGGTGCTGCACGGCCAGGCTGGAGATCAGAAACGCAGAATATGCAGCCATTAACACAAATGACGTCACATATGAGGTGAATGTTACAATCCTGCCTGATGTACTTTTGAATACCTCCGGCTGACCTGTGACACATAAACATATCAGACTGTTTAATACTGTTAAGCACCGTTCCGGATTTTGAACGTGAGAACCAGTCGTATGTTTTCTAAGCATCTAAACATTTTAACACCGGAATACTAATGAGATAAGTGATTATGTAGCAATACTTGTATATCTGGACTTTATTTAATAAAAATTGGAAACACACGATGGGTAGATTCTTTCCTGTAAGAAGTATTCTTTATATCCTATATATTTCTGTTTTAGATATACATTTATATGCATATACGAAATTATTTGAGCTCAGAATGAAAACTAAGATATTTGTGTTTCGTGTTTTTGCTTAGGAATTATTATATGCAATAGAATATTAAGTTACAAGGTCTGTTACTTTGGCTAGGAAATTCATTTAATCTCTTTTAGCTGAATGAGGGAAAGGAAATATTCCATTAAATAAGAAATATATTTTGGTGGGACTTCAGCAGGATAATTTACAGTAAATTATTTGATTTTTTAATATATATATATAATTGACGAAAATACATTGGAAATATATGTGAGAATTATGTTCACGATATATACTTATATAGATCAGGGAATAAATTAAAAAGTTATAACAAAACCCTTATATTCGGCACTCTTGTTGGTATATTCTGTTCGGGATGGACAAATTGATTAGACACTTGGGGTTTTGTAAATTGGTAAACAGGAAGTTCATAATATTTTTCCTAAAGCTAAATTGAAAGAAATACTTGAATTACTAAGTCGCCTATAACGAAATATTATTTAAATGATCCTTTAGCACAGTTTCTACATTTGTATTGGGGATTTAATGTAAAATTATATTGAGGAGTTGTGCTTTATCTGAATGGCAGTGTAATTGGACATTCACCTTATGAACTTCATGTTCAGTTGAGTAGCATGATATATTAACAAAGATCCTACTGCTTGATATTAGGTACAAATTGTGTACATAGAATATGAAAATGTAAAAGTTTAAGCACTGATTTTACTCTTGGCTGTGTAACATAGCAGATAAATCTAAGGGCATTGTGATCATTCCAAATTTAGGTAGCAGCAAGCCCAAGCCGTGAAAGTCACTGAGTCTTGAAGCGAAATGAAGAACGAATTATGGAGGATGAGACGTTCAGTTCAGTGGAGGTCAGTAAAACGTGTTCGGTATTGGAGGGAAATAGCATATAAGTAAATTAAGGTAATAAATTTAGCCATAATGAAACAGAGAAAAGAAATGATGTTACAGGGTTACAAATAGTATGGGAAAAAATGTTAAAAATTAAAATTTGTAGCTCTCACCTTGCTGACAGAAACATGCGTGAATGTAAAACATTGTGACTGAAAGCGTGAGGTTATGGTTCTTCTCATGGCCTTGGGTTGTAAGTGCCAGACAGACACCAAGAGCACAGGCGGCAATGGCTACGGCCAGCCACAAGCCGTAGCTGAAAGGTGTTACGTACCGATCCCATGCTATGTCGGAGTTGTTAGGTAGACGTATAAACACGTTCCATCTAGAAGACAAATTTTAGTTTGTAATGCTATATATCTGACTTCGTTGCTGTTATTTGTACTAAGATATAATGGCTAAATACGGGAAAAATTTATTTAGAATAATACAGGAAATTACATTTATTTTACATATGTATGGAAACGTAGGGGATTGGTTAAATGTATTGCTGTTTTGTGTTATGAATTATTGTACGGTCGTCAGTTTTTTCAATTGTTACGGAAATACCTGCACTCAAGGCTCACTGTACATTGCAACAGCGCGATACTCAGAAATGTTAACAGCCTAATGTGATTCCATATTATGTATGATATCATCAGGTTTCGTTCTACAGAGGTGAAAACCAAATACCGCATTTCTGGTTGCAGCCATGCAGCAGTGTTCAATATAGTGACAGGTGGCCGGCTTTTGTAAGAGCGGCAATGAACCTTCGGTTTCCATAAAGTGCTGGGAGTTCCTTGGCTACCTGGGAAGCATTTAGCTTCTCAAGAAGGACCCTGCTCAGTGGAGTAAGCAGAGTTTAATTACGTAAGTCATGCAACAGTGGTGGAAATTGTTTGTAGAGATGGAAAGAAATGAAAATACAGCTTGACGAAGATGGATATATGTTAGCTGGAATAATTTGGAGGAGTAGCAGTGAAGCTCGGTGAACATGATGGTTCCTATTGTTTAGTTCTTTAAAATTATTGATATAAGATGGTGAAAATTATGATCAGGACACTTACGTGTTATAAAGGGAAAATAAGGATAATTCTAATGAAGTTCGAGATCATGTAAGCTTTATGTTCTTTTAGTTTGAATTAGCTAACAGAGACAAGCAGAAGGAAAGTTTGAAATCTCTGCCATCATCTATCTTATTCTTGTGTCGGGAAGAAGTTTAAAGAAAAGAAATAATTTTACAAAAAAAATTCCGGAATAGAAACACCTCATTCTGAAAAAGTAAATTTAAAACTTTTGAGAAAAGGGTAAATATACCGCTCTATCTCACCTTATGTATCCCAGTGTTTCTGTGAACGCCACCACTTCAGATCTCTCCTTCGTCACTGCGAATGCTCCTACACCAATATGAGCAATCCCATTGCTTACCATCCCAATCATTCCGTCCCACGATCCGTTACCAGAATTATATCCAAACGAATCTGCCTCTTGAATCACGGTACTGGTGAGAAGTGAGCGAAATTAACATTGGTCTTAATTACCTAAAAATTTTCATTCTCAAATTTGACTATTCTTTTTACAAAGATATGTTATTATGTCTATGTATCAGTCAAAACGATTATAAAGTTTGTCATTACAGTTGATTTAAAAGAATTTTCTACCGGACAGTTATTAATGATAATTTTCGGTTTCATAAATATTAAATTGCTTCATACTAAACATAATACAATTCCAAATTCAATACACGTTGTAATAATTCCACAACGGTACATTTTCCACCTGCTGTGTGATTTATCTTCAGTTTAACAAGCGTGATGTCACTTGTTTTTTGTTTCATAATCCTCTGTTCTCTAAATAATTGTTTCCCGGTCGTTTTACTTGACGCTATTACTTATAAAAATCGAAAAGTTTACTTACTTTATATTTATTTCGTCTGCCAGCGTGCTCCATATTTTTGGAAAACTGAATTTTCCATCCCCATATTTTGGCTGAAAATATCATCAGTCATGTCCACATTACTCTGCATTAACCAATCACGAATTAGTAATAAATAACTTCAGTAAATATTTGTAACGGTAAGTGATAGAGTAGCTGTTTATTACCACTGTCCTTTTTGTTTCCAGTGTTGAGAGTTTGAAGAATTTGTGAAGAGCCTTCTATTGTAATTGCTTTCGTATAATTTATTGATTTGTTAAAGAAATATCAAATTATTGCAAGTAACTATGTTTTATTTGTTTATTTATTTATTTTTCACTTATTCATTTCCTCGAATATTTTAGAGTAATTTTTGAACTCTTTTGCCAGGTGTTGAGAGGGGTTTTCCTTTTTTTAGAACCCGAAACAAATGTTTTTCATTTATCCTCCTTTACATATATGCTACTCGTATATCCTTTTTTCAACCTCCAGTGTCATGTCTAACAAATTAATATAATCGTAATTATATTTAAATAAGCCTTTCCAATATGCAGGAATATCACAGCATCTTAGTCCCTTCAACCAATCTATTATCAATATGTGAATGTAAATCAAACTTTTTTTCTGTAATTATTCCAGAACCGACACGTAAACTATACGGAAGAAGTGTAGAGTGGTCTGTTGTTGAAGCAGATTTTACGTATATTGAAAAGTGCATTAAATTATTATTAGTTATTTTATCCTTTAGAAAAAATTTCGAGAATTGGTCATTGTAACTCTTATTTTTTAAATTTGCTCTTTCATTATTTTTAATTAAAGTTACATCACTATGGGTTGGGCATGATAGACCAACATTAAAAAAGGCAAATATTACGTAACTTATCTATACCAGTAATATTAAGGCAAATATTCCGATTGATATTCTGAAGAACATATTTTGCAAGGATAGAGATTTGATAAGATTTGCAACTCCAGGGACACAAAATCAAATTCATCTGCTATGCTGGTTTTTATTTGGATTGGAATAGGTTATGTGAACGATCGAATAATTTGTTTGTTTACTTGAAGATGTGGAAAATGGTTTTGTATTTAATATAATTGGAATTTATAGTGAGTAAAAAATTGAATTATTAAATTTTTGGATTTGAAGACATTAAAAATATCTAAAGGATATTCCAGCACAGAATATCCAGCAATTTTAATTTTAATTTCTCCGGCCATTCTTGCAAAATGGAACATGTAGCTTTATATCCAGTACAGCATATAGATCTGAAAGTAATGCTCCGTTTTCCAGAAACGAATTAAACATTTCACATGTAGTACAGGTTCCCTCTTACACTTAGCTGAGTGGCCTGGACTGTCAATCCCTTCAAATTATTCCTCCTCCTGTAGAGGCCTTCTGAAGGCCAGGTGAGGCAGCCACCAGCAGTCCAGTTAGCAAAACTGTAAGTCTGCAACGGAAGTGTGGAGCTAACACGGTACACTTCGGTCAGTACGACGACGTGGTCAGTTTGTGGCTGAGCCACCAGGAACTGGCAGTCGAAAGGAATGTTGATGTCGGTGAAGAACTGCTCCAGGGACGTGTTGGTGTC
>Ga0136643_10014042_pt1 | contig 12007 bp, 11 predicted proteins | sample TergutLab28metaG_FD_96883 | JGI IMG/M metagenome (GOLD analysis project Ga0136643, IMG submission 96883) | Labiotermes labralis P1 segment gut microbial communities from Petit-Saut dam, French Guiana - Lab288 P1 (version 3) (version 3) | ecosystem: Host-associated > Arthropoda: Insects >...
TCTCAAATTTATTTTTGGAATAAAACTCTACATGTTTCGGACAGTTCCTCTGTCCATCATCAGGAGTTTTTCACTGTACACACAGAAATGGTATATGTCATACAGGTTTGCTGACAGCTTGCGAGCAGGATCAGGACGGCACTGCAGTTCCGTCCTGATCCTGCTCGCAAGCCATATACCATTGCTGTGTGTACAGTAAAAAAACTCCTTTTGATGGACAGAGGAACTGTCCGAAACATGTAGAGTTTTATTCCAAAAATAAATTTGAGAAATTAGTGCATCTGGTTGGTTTTATAAGAAAGAAAAAAATTAATTGCTGTATAAAATCCAGTTTCATGTGCAGTTTTTTTTTATCGTCGCATCAAGCACAGCAAATTCATCGCACAGACGGAGTGCATCCGCCGGGACATCCAATGACAGCTGCGGTGCTCAGAATACCGATAAAAGAAACGCGCTGTTTCTTTTCACCAGCGTTCAGTAGTACAAATTTCCATCACTTGTTTTAATTCCCACACATTTTAAAGATTAACACAAAATTCTCCGAATCATAAGTAAAGCAAAGGTGACGTCGCTCCCATCACAGTGTCACCAATCAATCACACACAATCATAATTATATGTATGTGTACAATCAGCTTTTACCATCTAAATAAACCTGCATTTTGCCCTAGGACCTAATTTATTTGTACCGCGTGATTTGCTCAGTATGAACCAAGACTTTTCTTGCATTGCATTAACTGATTTGGTAATTCGGATTAAGAGTGTTTACTGAGAGGTACGTACTCAATTTTTTCAACATTTATGATATGAAATTCGAGAAAATTCCACAACGTTAATATAAAATTCAACTCCAAGGTAGCAACTGCTTCATCTCCTGCACATCCCTAAGCTTAACCTTGCCTCCAACCCCTCCTTTACCAGCACGATGAGAGGGCACAGCCTAGAAATCTTGGGCCCCGCCAAGTTTTGTTCCCCAGTAATTAACATAGTGTGTCTCAATTTCGCTTCCCTCCCACCACTAACACCATCACTCCCAGTTAGTTATCCTCAAGACGCTTCCCTTTGTGCTTAGTGCTGAAAAGAGGGTCGCTGCTTGAGATTTCATTCACACACTATTTCATCAACATTAATCAACTGGCTCGACCATTATGACGTAAGACAAAGGTGGTCAGACTTTTGGACTCGGTGATCTACTCTAAAGACAGAACATTCTTCGCGACCTACCACAATACGTATGGTGTTCGTATTTCGTCAACTAGGCAACGAACAGTAAAATAGTACAGTAACATCAAAAATAAAGTTACTTATTTACTCACTTATTTACTTACTTACTCACTCCACGGAGTAGAGTCCTTCTTGAGAAGCTGTTCGGTTCTCGTATGGTCAAGTCATTCCCTGCATTTTATGGAACCCGAAGGTTCATTACCGCATTCACAAGTGCCCGCCACCTGTCCCTATCCTGAGCCAGCTCGATCCAGTCCATGCCGCACATTCCACTTCCTGAAGGTTCATCTTAATATTATCCTCCAATCTACGTCTGGCCTTGGTCTCTTTCCCTCAGTTTTCCCCACCAAAACCCTGTATACGCCTCTCCTCTCCCCCATAACATAACATCAAACATTTAAAGGTATAATTATTTCATTTATTAAAAACTGATCTCTTTAACTGACACAATTCGCCGAAACTAAAGGATGTTTTTCATTAACCTTCATATTCCGAAGTCGACGCATGATACTGCATTACTTGCGATAACTTACTGTAAGAGAGTTCGTAATTACTTAGGCACAAGTGAAGGCAGAATTTTAATTGGTCATCGAGCAGACGGCTTCGGTATCTTGATTCGGTTATATTCATTTAGGAGAAAGCTTTTTCGCAGGGGAATGTTGACCAAAAAATGCTGTCAAACGATGAGCTGGAGATCGCACTGAGGCAGCCAATACATTTCGACAGAGACCAAAAACCAGCCGCGATCAACTCGTAGATAGCGTTGGACTGTTTGGCCTCCTCTGACGTCTTCGCTGACCGCTCTGAACGAAAGCAGGCTACTTGCAATGTTGCAATTTAGATGAGAGCGGATGCTCTCTAGTGGCGTGACGTTCATACAGAGTTTGGGAAAAGCCCGTTAATTCGTTGGGACAGACACACACATATATGAGAGTGCAATAAATCTAAGTCCGTTACTTTCTTATGAACTAATAGTAGCGGAATAAAATTTTCACACAAAGCCGTATGACAGCGATGGACTGCTAACCCTACATCGTATCTAACGCATTAAATTTTGATGAAGGGAGCGTGGGACTGACCCCCCACCCCCATCTAGTGTCGAAGGTCCTAGAAAGAGTAGAGCTATACCTCTACTCACCCTAAGGGCCTTCGTGGCCTACCAAAAGGGTGAAAGCCTACCTAAATTTGATGAAGAGGACCTGTACCACGCTTCACGCAGCAAATATACAGGTATGCGCCGCATAACGACGTTTCGGTCAACGACGGACCGCATATACGACGTTGGTTCCAAAAGATTACCATAATATAATATTGTAATACTTCCTATTGTGTTACAATTGCCTACAGTATTCAGTACAGTAATGTGCTGTACAGGTTTGTAGCCCAGGAGCAATAGGCTGTATATAGACTACGTGTGTAATAGGCTATACTGTCTAGGTTTGTGTACGTACACTCTATGACGTTCGCACAACGACGCGTTTCTCAGAACGTATCCCCGTCGTTAAGGGACGCATATCTGTACTGAACAGTACGAACTGTATTTCAAATAAGAAAGACTACAGAAAGACAGACAGCAAGAAGGAAATAAAGAAACAAAGAAACAAAAGAGATCTAGTTTGTGGAACAGGAAAGCTCTACACCAGGGGTATACAAATTCCGGGCGTCAAGTCGTCCAGGCGACTAAATTTTGTACGGTGGCCCCTACTATCTGCGCCTCCTCAGTAGGGAACTTGCTTCTTGCCACCACTTCGGCACCTAGAATTTTGAGATGCCTCCTATATTTTTAGAATATCTGTTCACCCCTGATTTTAGACTTGTACTCGAAATATATCTGCTTTGAATTTCGGCCACACCATCGGCTATTCTAACATGTTTATCGTGATATTCCTCAGTACCTCCAGGTAAATGTCTAGGTAGTACCTCGATGGGTCACCACTACTTCCAAAGTGTTTGCATTTCATACTTCGCCTGTCGTCCCACAATCGACGCTATAAAGTCTGAGTCACTGACAGCAGTATCAAATTGACTACAAAAAAGAAAGCGACAAGGTAGTGCGAAGAAGATTAATTGCTCTGATAATATCAACGAGCGGCATAAGGGTGGTGTACAGTGTTCACCTGCACCGCCCGTGGGGGGGGCGAAACTGTGTCAAGGTTGACCGACTCGGTCTAGCGACCGCCTCCAGCCTGAGGAAGCCTACAGCCCGTACGTCCCGACTTGAAACTGTCATCAAAGAACAGACGGCAGTTTAGCACATGCTGTACCCGTTCCCCTTATACCACCGAATCCACTGGCATTGCACCCTGAAGATGGAGGCAACAAGTGAATCTGAAACTACCTCATATCCTACACGACTCTATTTGTAATATTCTATTCACTGCCTCCAGAACTACTACTACTACTACTACTACTACTACTACTACTACTACTACTACTAATAATAATAATAATAATAATAATAATAATAATAGGGAAATTTGCTCTCTTAACTGATGGAAGGATTTTATGTTTTGCTGGCCGTGCATCCTGGTACGACTCTGGGTAAATGACCAACTTGAAGCACAATTACGTTATATAACACGTTTATTATTATTATAATCCTATACATGTTTCGAGCAACTCTGTGCTCATCATCAGGAGGTTAAATTGTATAAATACAGCATCTGGTATAGTATTCTGTGTAAGTGACCGTCCGGTGTGCAGGTTGAGAAGGAAGACCAGATCCTTCTCAACCCTCACACCGGACGGTCACTTACAGAGATGATGAACACAGAGTTGCTCGAAACATGTACAGGATTATAATAATAAACGTGTTATATAACGTAATTGTGCATCAAGTTGGTCATTTACCCAGAGTGATGGAAGAATGTTCACTGCAAGAACCAAATCATTATTCCTGTCATTCAGTTCAGGTTCTAGAAAGATGACGAAATGCATTGAAACGTTACACAACGGCGAGTTTTGATCTCTGTATCCTCGTTTGTCCAGTCAGTTTGTTACATTCACAGTTCTACGTTGAACATTCTGAAAAGAAATAATGGCCAGCTAATTCACACACCTACTTCTATATAATTAACTCCATGGAGCAGAGTCCTTCCCGATAAACTAACAGTTCCTCTGCTGGTCAAGAATTTTCCCGCACTTTATGGAACCTGAAGGTTCATTACCGTATTCACAAGAGCCCGCCACCTGTCCCTATTCGGAACCAGAGCTATCCAGTCTATGTTTCCCCATCCCATTTCTTGAAGATCAATTTTAATATTATCATCCCATATAAGCCTAGGTCTTCCAAGTGGTCTCTCCCTCAGGTCTCCCCACCTAAAATCTTGTACGCATATCTCCTCTCTCCCATATACATGCCACACCCTCCGCCCATCTCATTCATCTTGATTTGATCACCCGAATAACATTTTGTGAGGAGTACAGGCCATAAAGTTCCTCACTGTGTAGTCTTTTACGCCTACTTCTTCTATGTATCTACCAAAATTCGGGAATTGCAACAACCCTCGTTCGCGAACTACAATATACACGAAGAATGCGGCCAAATACAGGTAACTTGATCTTCCATACCATAATCGATAATATCGCTCACAGAATGCAGTAGAGGCACAATCCAAAAATTGCCATTTGGAGTTAATACAAAGATTGAGCTAAAAAAATGTAACAACTACATCCGACAATACCGGCACACCTGTTAGTCACAACATATCCTATTAGACGCCATCACTGTCGCGTGTAGTTGTTTCATTTTTAGCTCAATCGTATTATTACTCCGAAGGGGCTATTTGTGCATTGCGCCACTATCGCATTCATTGAGTGACATAGTACGAATTACTGACGGTGTCGAGAGGGCAAGGCTGTTCCTGTCCCCGCCAAAAAGGGATAGGGGGGAGGAGAGGTATAGCTCCACTCATTCTTAATCTTAATTAGTCTGCTTTCAATATATATATATTGACAGCAGACTAATTCCTACTTTGTTTTTAATTTTACGCTGGGAGTATCAGCCTGAGAGTGTTCAGGCTCGTATTTATTTGTTGTTTTATGCTTTATTGGCGTCTCTTCCCTTATTGGTTGATATTTTATTTGTTTACAATTCTTTAGGGTCTTTGTGTTTATTTTTGTTGTGTGGGGATAATTCTTTAGTTGGTGGGCTATTTTATGTTTGTATGGTTTTCCCCTTTTTGGTTAAAATACCTATATGTATAGTTCATTTATGGCTTCCTAGGGCTCATGTTGAGGCCCCTGTCTCTGGCTCTATGATTTTGGGTGGTGTTCTGTTGAAGGTGGCTGGTTAGGGTCTTCTTGATGGAGGTGAGTGGTCAACTTCGCTCCGCTGTTCCAACCGAACAGAAGGCTGGGCGGGACCCACAGCTCGTCTGTACGATTTTGAGAGAACAGAAATTTTAAATTCTGGTACAGTCGAGTGGCTGGCCATATTTTCGTCTGTTCTTCCTGGCAGTCCTTCTTGCCTCAATCCTCTTCACTCGACATCAGGTTATCCACAACATTTTCTTATTCAGCGTAACGCAATAAGCAATAAACGAAGAGAAAACGTTTTACCTGGAACTGCTATTCAATTACTGAAGTTCCTTGACCACTTGAGGCGCGGTGTTTGACGTCACCGCGGCCAGAAAAAAAAAATAGCGGACAGTGACAACATTCCAGACTCCAGGGCTGCCAACGCTCATACAATTGACATCAGTTTAGTGTTCTTCTTTGGAGTTAGGCTTCACATTTTAGGTCATTTACCTGTCCGAGCTGTAAATAGCGGGAGACAGCCGGCCCGCGGGCCAAATCCTACCCGATAACACTTCCACACAGATACACAACTGTATTACAATACGCCGTAATTATCTGTTTGCTATGTACACTTGGGGGCAGTAGGTTGAGGCACTGCGCTACAAGTCGGAAGGTCGCGGGTTCGATTCCCAATGGAATGTTTCATTAACATAAACCTTCCGGCCGCACTATGGCCCTGGGTTGACTCAGCCTCTAACAGAAATGAGCATCAGGAATATTTCCTGGGGGGTAAAGGCGGCCGGTGCGTAGGGCTGACAACCTTACCACCTTAATGTGTCGATTGTCTTGAAATATGGGAGCCTCAACCTGCTGGAGCCCTCTGGGCCTGTCCAGGCCCGTAATAGGACTGCTTTTGTTTTGGCTGTGTACACTTAAACAACAAACACAAATCTCTTAATAGTGGGGTTAAAATCAGAAAAAGCGTGAAAACTCCATTTTATTTTGTGATGTTTGAAGGTATCAAGTCAACCCACCTCTCTTTGGTATTGTTTAAAAACGTAAATAAAATGGTAAAGTTTCCTCTTTCCACGCCATGGATGCATACAGTGGGAGTAGAAGTATGGCGCCACTTATTCGTAACCCTGGCACGAGATGGAGGTGAGTGGTTAACTTCACGCCCCGGCAGGCTTACCCACGGGAAAGAAACTCGGTATCCCTTGAACTGGAGGCTGGGCGGGCCGAGACCCGGTATGGACGTTTTGGAAGAGACAAAATCTCTGTCCCCTGTCTCAGACAGCCTAGCCGCCACACCGTCAGCCCTACTCCACCTGTTTCGTCTAACTTAAGCACTTTCAGTCATATTACATAAAAAGGTAAAGCAGTCCCATTACAGGCCTGGACAGGCCTAGATGGTTCTTAGGAAGTTAAGGTTCCCAGATTTCGTGACAATGGCACAGGATGGTGGTAAGGTTGTCAGCCTTACGCACCGGCCGCCTATACCCCGAGGAAATACTCCTAGTACTCATTTCTGTTAGAGGCTGCGTCGACCCCAGGGCCATAGTGAAATATCCACTGACACCAGCTGGCATCGAACCAGCACCTTAACCACTGTGCTACCGCGGTACCCGTCATATTAAGTAATAAAGGTAAACGGGTAAAGTGATCCCGTCACAGGCTCGGTGTGGCCCAGATGGTGGGTAGAGGTATAGCTCTACTCTTCCATGACCGCGGCACTAGAAGGGGGTGAGTGGTCAGCAGCACGTCCCGGCCGCACTTTACCCCCGGGAAAGACCCGGTACCCATTTTATAGGAGGCTGGGTGGGCCCCAGGGCCCGTCTGGACGGGAGGAAAATCTCGTCCCCACCGGGATTCGATCCCGGACCGCCCAGCCCGTAGCTCAGTCGCTATACCGACTGAGCTACCCGGCCCACTATTCTTGTTAAGTGACAGCCTTAATTTACCTTGTGAACAAATGGAAAATGCGATGCATCAACTGGTTCAACCAGGATTTAAGTAAAATGTCATTATCCTTGAGACATACGAGTATCCTGGGTGCCTGTTTAATAACCACGCTAACAATACACAATGTGCTCCAATGCTACAGCATGTGCACGTTATAAATTCACGCAAATACGTGCGGAACCCAATTTTCGAGTCGACTAACAGACAAAAATTACATTCATAAAAAAGCTCGATTTTACAAATAAAAGTAAATTATCGCCCACTTAGAGCCCAGCTCCGCCATGATGATTTTCCTTCAGGCCCAGACATGCCCATTATCTCACATGAGATTGGGTCTGTAGCGAGATAAATTCGTGTCCAAAACAGAACTGTTTTTGACGACAGTACGACGTCATTAAGTGCCAATTACAGCTAATATGTTTGGTGAATAACAAGGACCAGTGGCGGACTCTTGCATACAAGGTAAGAAACGTGTGGGTTCCAAGAAGTGAGGGGATTTCTTGAACAAGTGAAAGACTGCCGGTTTTCCTGGAGTCAGTTTGAGGACCAACAGCCGGCCTCGCCTGTTGTAAATTACTGTCAATACACAGCATTATTTCCTGATCAGTGCCGAATTTCAAGGAAAGAGAACATTCCGAGTGTAAGTGTTTGCGGGATAGTGTAGGTGGTACAGCGACAAGCTAAGGATGGTCCGAAGTTCGAATCCTGGTATGGACAAGTTATTTCTCTTATCCAAAATCATCCTGATCAGCTCCAGGGCCCACCAAGTCTCCTATACCATTTTCACCAGGGATCTTTCCTTGGATTAAATCGACCGAAGCGTGGATTTGACCATTCACGAGGAGCCGAGGATAAGAATGAGTGGAACTATAACTCTACTCCCCCTCCATGCCCTCTGGTGTGGAGAGGGAAAGCTTCATCTGGCTGTAACGCACAATTCATACGTCCCTGTAAAGGCTACGGACTACAAGCTTATGTACCCGTACATCATTTTATGCCAATGAAATATCCACTGACACCAGCCGGCATCGAACCAGCGACCTTCCGATTTGTAGCACAGTAATTCATCGAACGGTAAGAAAACTGATAAATAGTAACTGGAAGGCATACAGATTCATTTGGTCGGGGCATAGCCGTAATTTGTGGGGGGGAATGCCGCTCCTATATTTTTAGGCGCTTTCGCAAAATTGCGAAAAGAGACTATTAGCTTCATCATGTCCGTCACTCCGCGTGGAACAACTCGGCTCCCAATTAACGGATTTTCATGAAATTTGACATTTGAGCATTTTTAGAAAATCTGTCTGGAAAATTCAGGTTTCATTAAAATCTGACAGGAATAACGGGTACTGTAAGTGAAGACCAATAAACATTTATAATATCTCGCTTAGATCTTCTTAACACGAGAAAGGTTTAGGACAAAATTTGTAGAGAACATCAAGACACGCATTTTATTATAAAAAAATAATTTTTTTTCGAAAATCGTGCCGTTCGTGAGATAATGTGGAAAAATATTGTAGAGCGGGGCAGTCCACGGATGACAATATGGCGCATGCGCATTGCATGCTGGATAACTAGGGCTACACACCCACTCAGAATACGTAATACTTATTGCCACTGCAACAATGGTTGCACGCACGCTCCTCATTGTTGTGTTATACCTACATACTCTGTCTTATTCTACTTAAGAAGAGTTTCTCTTTGGGCTACTGAGGTGAAGTTCCTAACTAGTGAAAGGAATAGAAGAGTGGCGAAAATCGTCTGAAGGTGCAGTGAATTTCAGTGAGGTGAAGTGTAGTGATGTGAGGTGAAATGGAGGGGTAGGAAATTTAAATGGGGTTTAACCAAATGAGAGAGTAGTGAAGTGTAGTTGGGTGAAGTTGAAATGGGAAGAAGTGAAGTGTCGACAAGTGCAGTGAAGTGGTGTGAAGGTCTTAGTAACAGGGTGTCTAACATTATTAGAAGATATATAGATCATATGATGTTTGCTGCTTATATGGCTGTTTCGTTTATCACATTCTTTCGTATTCTTTTGGTTCTATTTTTATCATTGTATATATGGTTGTATGTTTTGTATGCTTCTGTTTAATTTTGTAAATCATGTATTTTTATTTATATGTTTATGTATTCTTATTGTTATGTTTATGTATTCTTACTGTTACGTTTATGTATTCTTATTGTTATGTTTATGTATTCTTATTGTTATGTTTATGAATTCTTATTGTTATATTTATGTATTCTTATTGTTATGTTTATGTATTCTTGTTATATTTATGTATTCTTATTGTTATGTTTATGTATTCTTATTGTATGTATATATATATAATCCATATAGCCTAATTATGTGTATGTCAAAAACAAAAAACCATATTAATGCATTTTGCTCATATAGCTGTTTTGACAATATACTTAATAAGTATAATTTATTTTACAGACATGTTGCCACAACACCATGTTTACAGAAACGAAATAAATTGTGAATGTTATAATATAACTTTAGCAAGAAGAAACATAGCTCCCTGACGATGATCGAAAAAGATCGAAACATGTTGGAGTGATTTTTAAGTGTTTTTATGTGGAATTTATGTAAGTTCAATTGTTGGTTAATAATTGAAGTGATTCTAAGAAATGCACGGTGCAACAATAAGGTTTATATCTTATTGTTATGTTTATGTATTCTTATTGTTATGTTTATGTATTCTTATTGTTATGTTTATGTATTCTTATTCTTATGTTTATGAATTCTTATTGTTATATAAGTTCCGTTCTGGGTACTCTGTTCAATTGTGTTGTTCTGTGTATCGTTTGTGTGTAAATGTGTACTGTTCTAATGCCACCGGGTGTCAACCCAATTGCAGTTAACAAACATATATGTGGTATCACGTATCATATCATATCAAATCAATAACCATGGTCTATTTTGTCGCCCACCCTAATGTTACGCCTATGGGCCGGGGCCTAATTTAAAGTACTATTCTGCACATGACCAGAGGGACTGTAGATCCAGCGGAAAAACGTGTCTGTGCGCTGCCCGAGATTCAAACTGGGAACCTCCCGAATAAAAATCAGACGAGATACCACTTTAGCCAAATTGCATAGTTTCTGACTTCAAGGTGAGACTACGAGGGAGGAACATTATAAACTTCTAAAGACGAAAAGTAATCTGATTTATATGAAGCAGTCCGTACCACGCCGTAAACACTTTCCACAAATTTTATAAAAACCAGTCAGTCAATTATGTTCTGAGATGTGCGTACAAAACACTCAAAGCAAATCGAGCACCATGTAGAATTTTTTAATGTTAAAACCCGGTGATAGAGGCCAGTTGAAATGTGATGGCACCCGCGCAGAAACCAGATTTCATCTTTCGACGAAAAGGACAAGTCCATTTAAATCGGCGGGGGCGTCAGTTCATTCGATTACCGGCAGCCGAGGTGTGTGCATCAGCTTTTATTGTTGGTAGTAATGATGGATACACCATGTTCCGAGGTAGTGTGAAGGGTACTGGCTACCCACTCCATTCGCCAGTTTCCCCTTCACTTCCCCTCCCTACGTCACCGTGTGCCATCACATTTCAACTGGTGTCTACGAAGAGAAACCGCGAGGCTTTAAAAGGTTAAGGTATCTCTTGGTCCAATGCGAAAATAAACTTGGAGACCTTGACGCAAGCTCTGATACACAACCAGCATTTTTGGGGGCCCTCCCAAATGGGGACCCCATGCAGCCGTACAAACTATAAAAGCTTCAAACCGGCTCTGCTAAGATGAGCTATAAAATAGATAATAATTGCGTGTCAGTTCTACTATTATAGATGCAAACCAAGTTACTTTTATCCAGTATAACATTAAAAGTCCGGTATTCCAGCCAAACCCGTAACCGTTGGCATATAAAAGAGTTTCATACTGAAGATGCAGGTACATTCATGATCAGCTCCATACAATATTACATATTCATGGCTCCGTCATTAATTATGGCTGCGAAACCGAACGCGTCAGAAATATACTGCACGGCCGCCATGGTGTTATTGTAATTCTAAAAACATTCCCTTCACAAAAGTTGCATACTTTTGAACAGTTGGCATATACAAGTCAGCACCCTGTAAGTTTCGGTAGTTCCAATCCCACCTCAGGAGCTTCTGCGTCCCCCATTTCGTGATTACTCACTAAAGAAAACAGAAAGAACGGGCTTGGGGTTATCTCCAATGTGATATGCTAATAGCAAGTTTCGTACAAATCGGTCAGTTTTATGGAAAACTGAGTCACCACCCAACTCCCCCCACCAAACACAAACACGCACAGACAGCATAGTGAATCCGCAAACTAATTACAAAAATTAGAATAAGACGTTGCCCAGTTACAGTAGCACAGTGGTTAAGGTGTTGTGCTGCAAATCGGAAGGTCGCTGGTTCGATCCCAGCTGGTGTCATTTGGAATTCTTCATTGACATAAAATCCTTCAGATCGCACTATGGCCCTGGGGTCGACTCAGCCTCTAACAGAAATGAGTACCAGGAGTATTTCCTGGGGGTAAAGGCGGCCGGTGCGTAAGGCTGACAACCTTACCAACATCCTGTGCAGTTGTCATGAA
>Ga0136643_10014043_pt1 | contig 12007 bp, 6 predicted proteins | sample TergutLab28metaG_FD_96883 | JGI IMG/M metagenome (GOLD analysis project Ga0136643, IMG submission 96883) | Labiotermes labralis P1 segment gut microbial communities from Petit-Saut dam, French Guiana - Lab288 P1 (version 3) (version 3) | ecosystem: Host-associated > Arthropoda: Insects >...
CGTGTGTACGGTGCGGATGGTGCCGTGCACCATCCGCACCGTACACACGACCTACGCAGCGGCTCTCAAAACCACCACCCATCCAAAAACTCGGCGCAGAAAACCATATGCTGCAACTCAACATCTAATGCTTCTGATGATGGGCGTATGTACCCGAAACATGTCGAGCTAAGAAAACGTCAATAAAATTACCTAGATGCATAAAGTTGACATTTCGATTTGTTTTATAATATACGTTCTACATAAAACTGAAACTAGGAACAAATCAGTTATAAGAATAATTTCTAACAACATAATAACGAGTATTTAAAAAAAATGAAAGGCGTAAAGTTCACAAAATTGGCAAAAGAATACGAAGGCGCAGGTGCCAGAAATGAATTATCGTATCGAAAGCAGCACTGGCCGTCATTTTCCTTCCAGGAAGAAAAAGAGGAAATATAAGTCTAGAAACTAAGAGAAGAAGAAGAAAAAAGAGATGCATGCTTCCCACTAATATGACGTTTGAAATATGGTGCAACTCAGGTTAAGGTATGAGAAGCTGAAATAGAGAAAAGAAGGAAAGTTAAAAGAAGGAACAGGAGATGGGACACGGAGGCCAGTAAATCTCCATAGCCGATATCTCTCTTGAGACTTGACCTGGTGCGCATGCCCCACAATACCGACTCAAGAGAGGGTTAAATTTCCTGTGTAAGGTCTTAGGTGAAAATTGTACTTCACCCTAGAGGGTTTGTAGATCTCGTTCTGCACTAATCGGCCGGAAAAATTATTGGCATAACCCTCAGCAATTCTCTCTGCAACCAGTCAGCCCTGTGAATATGTTCCTTTGTTACCAAGCATTCATTATTATCTTCAACAGCAACAGGATGTAGACAATTCCAGAGTTTATCTCAGTATTTAACCAAATTCGTGCACAAAATTTGTTTCACAATAAGTTTTATTTCATGCTTCTACATGTTTCGAGCACATTACATAGCCTCTGGTATCACCTATAGGTGTGATGATACCAGAGGCTGTGTAATGCAATTTTGGCCTCCTGATGATGAGCATATGTGCTCGAAACATGTAGAAGCATGAAATAAAACTTATTGTGAAACAAATTTTGTGCATCAAGTTGGTTAAATACTGAGATAAATATACTGCGATGCACGGTCAGCAAAACGTCAAAATTCCAGAGTTGTTTCTTCGTCAAGGATGAAGAGCTATGGACCTTTCTCTGTGTTTATGTTAAGTCAGATGAGCTGGATGTATGAGGGTTTCGGTCTTTTGAGGCCTTACGTAACGTAGATTGTAGGTAGCTACCGACTTTTGGGGAGAACTATCGGTCCCCTTTTCAAGGTTCAAACATAGAAAACATATCCAGTTGATTCCAAAATGTCAGTACCATTTTACATGAACAATTCTTATGAATAATTAAAAAGATGTGCGCTTCTTCTATTCCGCAATTCCAAAAGTAGGCACGATTAATACACAAACATAGTTGGATATTAAGCTGATGCAACAGAAGAACAACACAGATGATTCTTTCTACCGACCCACCGCGATTACTATGATAAATGTTTGTAGAATGTGACATATTGCTGAATTTCAGGAACTTCTGAAATTCAGCTGTAAATAATCCTGAAGATGATATATGGTCATACACGTTAACTGGAAAATTGTACACTGTCCACCTTCTCAGGTTAACAGTATCCACATATGTTTCGAGAGATTGATCTGCCTCCTTCTTCAGATGAATCCATTGAAGTTGAACTCACTAGAGAGAGTGCCCAGTGATAAATACTATCTGTTCCTTATATGTTAAATAGGACAGTATCTCCCTTTCGCCGTTACACCTGAATAGGCCAAATGATCCAACCTCCGAACTACAGTTGGTCTCCGCCCTAAGAAGATGGGTAATGTCCATCATTTCAGTCACAATTATACCTTAGCCAATGACGTGCCTAACAAACGTAACCCAAACATCGGACGGTGCAAAATACAATTACTGAGAGGTAATGAATACATCCATTGTCACAGAAATTTCGGGTACGTTTTTTATTCTACCATAAATTGTACATGACTTACTCTATATTTAATCGTTTTTAGTTACTTTTCGGAGTCCTCCGACCGAAATTATAACACAGAAATACAAGACTCTGTCTCAGAAAACTCTAGTGATTTTCGAATAAAAACAAAATATGTTGCAGCTTGAGAGCCTACATACTAGGCCAGTTCGGTGACGTACGTTTGGCTTTGGCACTGCAATCTTAGTAACGACATTTTCAACGAAGACTTAATCCACTGCAGCGCAACATACCATATAAGCACAGGCGACAATATTACCCTTTTGTAAAGTTGTTTATACAAGGCATCTGATGATTGCTTTATCCACGGTGAAAAGCCACTGGTTAGAGAGCAAAAAAAAAATCCCTTCAAAGGTTATTTCTCAGCTAGGGTATTTAATTTGGACATAAGGTTTGGCATTTCGCGGTTACAAACGCTGATGAAAAATAAAATCCTAGCACTTTACTGCACAGGAGAAGGCAGAGACACTGTGGGTTTGCTAAGGAATGAGACATTATAAGAAGTTCAGAGTCTCAAGAAATCCGGTGACTTCGTAACCCTGGAAACGGTGAAGTGCTCTCGGCCTCCCTTATGGGATCTACAAATAATGATTGCTTTCATAAATTTCCGAGTTAACCTTGTGACTTTCCGAACTCCATCCGAGATTTTCACTGATTGGACGAAGTGTGAGCTTTGCTTTAGTTCAGCATACATTAAAAATGCAAATGAGAAACGCGTTTATAGAGGAGTTTCAAAGTCTAGTTAAGGATACTTTCGAGCTAACAGTTATACAATTATGAAATAAAGTATCTTCTGATATTCTTAACAAGTATATTTTTTTCACACATAATTTGAAGCCTTTCCGTTGCACTTACTTGCCTCTCAGTTGACATACAAAGAAACAATGTAGAATCTACATTAAATTCTTTATTATTCCAGATATAAAATTTTGCAGGTCTGTCTATAATTTTTTTTAGCAATGACCACAAATCTTTAAGCCAACAATAATTTTCGAGCAACCGATATGTTAAGAGATTTTTAATATGGAATTTAACGCCTTACCACTTCAAATGCCGATAGATAATTTTCAACACGGTTCATTGCATATTTTAAACAAACAATTCCAAGAATAACTGAAATCTTAATTTCCCTTCTCATAGATTCCTAGTTTTGTATGTCCATTATTTCATTTTTACGAACACATTCTTATCTACAAGTGCTGAATATACAGCAACAATTTTGTGTTTAACGCATTATCAGTGCGGTGTGCTGCAGTTCGCATGATGCCTGTAGGCTCGACTTCAGGCTTCCAATTTACGAGTAATATCCCAACACAAAAGCAAGAGAATGACCCCCATTGGAGGCCGATAGTATTTTAACGTCACGTAACATATACGCTGTACTGTCACGAACATCGCACAGTCTAATTGATAGCGCATCAGATCCACGTTATTAGCATCTGAAGCTATAATCAATAACAGAAATTAAATATTTTGCTCACTCATGGGTTCGTATAACGAGGAAATCAGTCATAAATTAATAGGAAATAGAATTAAATTATTAGATACTTCTCACTTCTCCACTAGTATTACAGAATACGCCTCACAGTCTTTTCCACAGGAAGATACATCCTATCTCTGTTAGGCTGTATAATCTAGTATATAAATATACATGTGTCGTTAAGGTCTTATTATTAAGAACATAACGTCATATGCATTTTATACACAGTTTTATCAAGAATGTAAGCGTTTGGGATCCCACAGTGCATTTTAAACATTGCTAAGTGAGGATCTGTAGTCTTGGAAGGGCCTGAGGATGATTCTATAAGAATCGAAACATGTTGCCCTAATAAAATAATAAACATAATAAAGTTTTATTGTGTTTGACTGATACATCATTTTATATTTATATATGTGTTAAACACTTCGGGATGGCAAACATTAACAAAAATTTTATAATCTAGCACTGTGTGCTACATGATTCTGTTCATTTATACATTCCATCTACATTTCTCTCAGCGAATTTTATGATCCGTATGGCTCCGTGGAAACGGTTCTTCGTGAACCAGTTCTGTCAGAGATTGGCATAATATGGACCATTACGGATTCCCTGTATACTGTGCAGTATGCTGGACGAAATACTGAAACTAAAATAAAACTTCATAAATTTAAAACGCTTCATATACATACCGCAACTGCAGTGAACAACACGGTGTTCGAACAATATCGTGTTGTCTGGGGCAATTTTCTGCAACTGAATTACAAGAAAGAGTCTAACATAGCTGTTCAAACTTCTCTCCAGGTTTTCTGGTGTTGGTGGTTAATTACAACATAAATCTACCAAGGGACTCCAGCAGCAATGGTAATTGTATTACATTTTAACTGCTGCGGGGACGATGACAGAACTCATTTCGTGTGACGTAGTTAGCCAGGCATATCGTAACGGTACAACAGGAGAACGGGATGGGCTACCTACGTAGCACGTTGCTCACCTCACCCAGCAATCACGCGAGGAAAACAAGGACGATATTGCAGAAAGGGACCAGCACTCTGCTGAGATAAAGAATTCCTTTTTTCTGGTTCGCGTGCAGATTTTAATTATTCTTTTCGTGCTGTAGGTGAGACGAAGTGTGTTGGTGTTAATGGAGGTGAATTTAAAAATCTCAAGATTGACTACTGGCATGCTATTATAGACTAAAGTACATTGTCCCACTTAGCAAGCGACCTCCTTCCATTAATGTGGCGCTACATTTTTCATCCATTGTTTTATATACACATTCATTCTTTCTTAATGTGAATATTTTCATCAGCCTCTTCCGTAATGACAACTTTGTACAGCATCCAAACACTGCGCTTGAAACCTAATTTGTGATAGAGTTAGGATACTTGCCTGATATTCCAAATTTTTTTTTCATTTCAACCGTTGTCACTTAAAAAATAACAGGGCATGTAATGTAAGTAAAACGTAAAATGGGGGGGGGGCGTTTGTGCAACCAATGTTGCCGTGGAAAAGCAGTAAGTATTACATATTCTGAGTGTGTGCTTTTAGTCTTAGTTATCCAGCACGCAATGCGCTTGCGCCATATTGTTAACTGTGGCCTGTTCGGCTCTGCAATATTTTCCACACTATGTCAGAAACGGCACGATATTTAAAAAAAATGTATGTGTGTTTGGATTTTCCTTAAGACTTGTCGAAACAGTTCTCATTCTAAGAAGAACTGAGAGAATATGTAATAAAAATGCATACTGGTCTTCATGTAAGGTACCCGGTGTTCTAAACTAGAAAGCCTTTATTCATAACAGGTTCAAATACAGATAACAGCTGGTAAAAGATCCTTGTTAAAGCATTATGTAAAGATCAGTAAATGACTTAATTATTTATTGGTGTGACGTCAGCAGGATACAAGTGCGACGTTACACAGGTTAAGATGTCTTTTCAAAATCCACGCTTAAAAAATAATTTTATAATTTTCCTATGTGCACATATCATCAGCAGCAGGATCTTGTGACAAAGATTGCGGACCTATGTTTCCATAAAGAGCGAGAAATTTCTGCAGTAGATGGCAGAATATTAGTTTCTGAAGAAGGATTTCTGCAGTGGAGTTAGTTTATTTTGTCAAACACCGTCAAAATATTAGAGCTGTTTCGGCAGAGAGATTTTTAAGAAGTGGGGTTGTTAAGAAACTGTTACGAAATAAAAGCTCCACTTGTAGAATAGGGCTCACTATGAAAGGTTTTGGACTGGATAGTTAGGTGATAAACTCTTACGGCTTTATCCGATCAATTTGGATTTCCTCTACCCTTGGTAAAGGTACCTGTAACACTTTGTTTAGCAGTTAAATTTAACGAATCTAAGACAAATAGATGACAAAAGCAAGTAAACAGTAAGGGAAAAACCGACTTCTGGACAGCAGGGTGAATTACTCCTAAATGAAATAAATAACGGTGGTGTTGGGGAGTGAAGAAGACAGACTCACTTTCAGACTCCGCGGCTAAGGACAATCGTTACGGAGAACATGCTTACACTCTTATCCGAGCGCTGTCTCTTCACTTACTGAAACTGTGGGAACAAAAACCAACCAATAAGACTTGCAGTCCCATATTTATGAAATGCGAGAGACAATATGAAATTTAATTAAAATAATACAATTAATTAAATAATTATTCATAAATTTATTGTAAATTTAAGTTATTTAAGTCTTTGGTTTTTTGTATTGATCAAATAATAGCACAGACGCCTTGTTCTTTACCAGACAGGCCTAAAACTACACCTATCAGTAGGCATACGCATTTAAGGTTCTGCGGAAAACGAGAAGTCTGTATTTGAAGTCGAGTATGTAATTAGTGAACTTCAATGTGCGTCACCCACTCTGTGTTTGTTAGAACCTAAAGTAATTCTACAAAGATGTAGCAGTCGTAACACAACTATACATCAAGTGTGTATGTAATTTTTCAATATCATCTACATGTTTCGGCCATTGATGCTGTGGCCATTTTCAGCTGGGATACAATTTATTATCAGAGAAGCTAAATATAGATATGATATTTGTGTAAAACGAGTTCTCGTTTCCCCTTATCTACACTAATAATTTGTTCTATATTATATCATATCTATATATAGCTTCTCTGATAATAAATTTTATCCAACCTGAAGATGGCCACAGCAGTAATGGCCGAAACATGTAGTTGATATTGAAAAATTAAATACATACTTTATATATAGTTGTGATACGACTGCTACATATTTGTAGAATTACCTTAGGTATGTAATTAGTGTTAAAATGTTGGTATTTCATTTTAGTAATAAAGTACGTTTGATATAGTGCTTAACAATGGGGACAAATATTTGTGCTCTTGTATCAGCGATTCATAATGGAAGTTTATATGCATTAAAAGATGTAGTGAGAAAGACGTTCATAAATATTAAAGTATTAAACATGAATTGACTTACATTTAATTGCGATTAATTAATTGAATCGTCACTCACATTACCTGGGATAAAAACATTCACACAACTAAGTTAGATGCACATCGCAGACAAAAGGTTTTAATTAGCAAGCTGGAACAATTACACAACCGACAGTTCAAGATCATTATCCAGCTTCGTATCAAGAGCTAAGCATACACGTTTACAGATGCAGTATCGCTCTTGTAACAAAATGAAAAATTCGGTTTACTAAAAAGAAACGACATCCTGCTTCATAATCTTATTTATTGAATATCAACGTACATATCTGTTTCTGCAAAAGTTTTAAGAACTCCTTTTGTTATTATTGTCGTTTACACTCATATTTCACCATCACAGTAAAATTATTCTCTTCGTCCGTAAATAACTCCATGCAGTACAGTCCGTCGTGAGAAGCTGACAGTTTTTTATCCAGTAAAGAAATTTCTCGTATATTTTTTTGGAAAACGAAAGTTGAAATCTTCCCTCTTGCAGGATGTTACGGGTCGCATGTTGAAAGTTTTTACCGACGTTTCGGTACAACTTATTGTCCAAACAGTCCGAAGCATCTTGACTTTCGAAGAGAGGACCAAAACAAACGAACTGCTAACTAATGCATCGCAGCTCCCCTTTACAGAGCTTGTCAAAACAGCACCTAAAATCTCGCATAGCACAACATTTCAATGGCAACTTTACAATAGCCCGAGGCTTGTCCACTTTTTGACTCAGGTCAATCCACCCTACGACTTCTTACTACAATTTTTAATGACCTGATTTATTGTCATCATCCAGTCACGTATATGTTTTGCAAATGGTCTATTTCATTCCGTTTGACGCACAGAAATCCTGCATGAAATTCTCTTTTCACTCATACGCGCCACATGTTCCCCAGTGTAATTTTTCTCGCTTTAATTACCGAATGATATGTGATGATAACCACAAGTCATCCATCCATAATAAGTTTAATTACATTTCGTCAGTTGTTCGAAAGTTTGTCACAAGAGAAAAAATAAGTAAACTAACGAGCGTATGTTTAACTATCCGTGGAAATGAAAGTTTTTATAAAAATCAGCGACATACTTCAGACAAATTTAAAAGTCTACAGACTTCAATCCATCAGGAGTATGTTGTGAATAGAAGCAAATTTTCAAGTTAAAGGAGAGATAAAGCATGAGAAAGAAGCAAAGATATTATGTCAGTTCAGGGAAAGGAAATTCTTTTTCTTTTATTTCTTGAGGGAAAACAAAGATGATAAATTACACTGAGGAAATATTAAGCTGACCACGAACTACGAAAACACCCGTTCCATTCTCGGTAAAATATAGTTACTAATCAAATTTCAGTTATCATATGAAAGATGGTGTCAAAAATTAAGTGAAAATTGTGAGTACGAAATTCATTGCGGATGCTATAATTTTGTACTTCACAATTTTCCGCAAGGGGTAAAATAATTTTGAGTTGGTTATCTCAGAACAATGGGTCGAAATATTATCTCTAACATCATTTTAGAATAAGTAAACTGTTATACTGTGGCGAATGATTCGGAAGTAGACTGTTGTGTCGGTTTCATCGTAAGGTATAAGCTTATTCTGGCAGTTTGTATAATATTTGCTGGAAATCTGAAATACTGAAATTCTTTTAGCAAACCTCTTATTTACAATTTACGAATGGCAAGATTAAATTCTTGCTGCTGAGTTTTTAGGCTTCCTGTTACACACAACGAAGGACTATTTCTAAAATACTTTGTCTTTATTCGCTAAGCGGTAAACAGAAAATTAGTCAGCAACTTTAAGCCTCCCTATTCTACGAACGATATTTGTCGTTCATACATACACGCCTCCTGCATCCCGAACTGCACCCGTCTGCTACACTTTCCTCTGCTGTACACTGGTAAATAAATGCAAATATTTCTACCTCTCGGTAAAGTTAATACTAACACCGCAGTAAAATATACATTTACTACTTAACCCTTATCCTGCTAACGTGGAGAATAGGGTGAGCTCCTAATAATGCGAGTAAATGGCATATGGGACTTAATTAGGCTTTTAAAGGGTTAATTAAATCCAGCAAGGTAAAAAGGTAAAGTAATCCCTGTATTTTCCTGGACAGGACCTGAAGTTTCGAGAATTTTGAGGCTCCCAGATTTCAAGACAATCGGCAAATTAAGGTGGTAAGTTTGTCAGCCTAACGAATCGGCCGCTTATACCACTCTCCAAACCGCAGACAATATTCGTGGTACTCATTTCTGTTAGACGGGGGGTAGAGCAAAGGGCCATATTGCGAAGGGAAGGTTTACGTAAAGAAAAAATTCCATTGACACAATCGGGAATAGAACCCGTGACTTTCCGGCTTGTAGAGCAGTGCCTCGACCGACCGCACCACCACATTCCCACAAATTGAATGTGGATAAAGATTACTGTCTTTACTGCACGCAATTCTACATAAAAAGAAGCTATAAAAACGTAGAAATGTAATCTATTGTTGAACATTGTTTTCATTTATTTTACCCTCTTAGTTTACGTGTTATGGACGAATAAAAATAATTTCAGCGTACCTGAAATTCAATTGTAATTAAAGGGATTCCCTTTTTCGTACGTCAGTACGACACACATACATCATGCTGTATTCAGTGAGAGTAAGTTGAAAGCGAATTTGCTATTCATTTTTAACTCAGTTCTTTGAGAATGGGAGAGAATGAATCCGGACTTATTCGATGTAAATTCAATCACATCCACTGCCGTCAAATATTCCAAAATAAACAATTTTGTCACTTTCTATTCGTCCGTTTGTTCTCTGTTCATCCTTTTTATTTCTGTATCGGTGATGCAAGAATCGCAGGATGATTGCTTCCACTAGGTGTACAGAAGGATAAAAATTCCCATCCGTCATCATTCTCGAGGGAAATCGGTAATGAGCAGGGATATTTGATCGGAAGTCTACAGAAAGTAAAGCGACGTATGGGGACAGAGGATAAGGTTCTGTATATGGAAGCTTCATTTTATACATACGTATATTTTTCACAGAGGGTTATAGAACAGTACTACTGCTATTCACAACCGTGGTATAGCCACATTATACATCGAGCTTTGGGTCTCTCGCGGGTCCAATAGCACTGATGGCCAGTGACTAATTAAACATTAGCCCGTGGGACGTGAGAATGGAAATACACGCCTATATCTCCAGCTCTCGCAGGTTACCACGTACGGAGTTGCACACTGTAATATGCTGGCTTCAGCAGAAGTTACTCAGTGACAGCAGGCAGTCCAGGTACATCGATATAGAGGAAATGAAACTCGTAAATAACAGAAGGATATCTGATCCTCCCGTCCGTATTTTAAAATCACATTCTTTTTCCCTAAGCCGAAATTAATTATTCCGGAAACAGATGACTTCTAAAAGGGAAGTACAAAAATAATGTATCCATTAATTTGACTTATTTTACATTCAGGAAGGGGTGTTGTGCACATAATTTGTAGAAACTAACAGACTTGTACGAAGATTCAACTGTCATGAAGAAGTCCAAGAATTTGTATTTCAAATGCCCGATCAATTTAAACTCGTGTATCTTTTTAGTAAAAACAAAATTAATAAACAGACGTATTGTCTTATTTGTATAATTAAAGGTAAACAGGCTTAACTATATAATTTCAAGATAAATTCCTATGATTTTGTGCAAAAAGTTTCCAGATTTCATGACAACGGTACAGGATATTGGTAAGGTTGTCAGCCTTACGCACCGGCCGCCTTTACCCCCAGGAAATGTTCCTGGTACTTTTTTCTGTTAGAGGCTGAGTCGACCCCAGGAGCATGGTGCGGTAGGAGGGATTATGTCAATGAAAAATTCCAATGACACCAGCTGGGATCGAGCAAGCGACCTTCCGATTTGTAGCGCAGCACCTTAACCACTGTGCTACCGCGGTCCCCTCTTTATGTCAGCTATATAGGCTTTTATCCGGGCGCATTGCTCAGACGTCAAAGCAGTTAAAGTCGCTAAAACTGCCATAAATTCTGCACAAGATTCATAAAAAAAAACGCATGGCCAAAATATTTTCTTTAAGCTCTATGTTTCAAGGGCAAAGATAAGTTAAAGATCAAAACACGTTAATCCGATTAATTGCTTGTGAAATACATTCCGACTGATTACGCAACCCAGAGCGAGAGTGTCTTGCCTATCGTTTGTTGAAGCATTAGTAGCGCTCTTCTTTGGAAAGACGCTCCTTTCACGCGTCGAATGTTTTCGAATTTTTATCTTAGTACATATTCTGTTCATAAGGGATAAGTATTGCGCAAAACCCGACGTGAAAGGAGTATGTAGAAAGAACAGAAACTTGCCTATTTGGTTTCGTTTGGTTACGCTGACTGAGAAAGTGTTGAAACTAGCCGTGACTTTCTACAATTACACCAAACGTCAAACCTAATTCAATTTACAGCCATTAATTACACTTTTTATAAATCATCCTTGTTCTATCTGCAATAATTATATCTCGAAATCCGACGACTTTCGAAGGAAGACTTAAGTATCCATTAAAATATGCTAACACTTACAGCGAGTAAAGAGATAAAATATTTGAAGGAACTGACAAAATTTGCTCTGTCAAAGATGTCGATTCTTCAACTTAAGGTCTCCAGATCGAGTCAGAATACTACTGCACACCCATTGAATTACGGAGAATAAAATGGCATAAATGATCCTTCAGTATTCAGATCATCCCTCAACGTTTGAATGGTCATTGTAAGAAGGGAATTAAATTAGATTATTTGACATTAAAAATGATAACAGAATACAGAAAAGTACCCCGTATCTTTTGAAAAGAGGGCTTACGCTACACACACTCGCGCACATACACACACACACTCACACCCACCCACACTCACACACACACACACATTCACACACACTTACACACACACTCGCACACACACACACATATACTCACACACACACATACACACACACTCACGCTCACACACATACACACACTCACACACATACACACACACTCATACTCTCACGCCCACA
>Ga0136643_10014044_pt1 | contig 12007 bp, 6 predicted proteins | sample TergutLab28metaG_FD_96883 | JGI IMG/M metagenome (GOLD analysis project Ga0136643, IMG submission 96883) | Labiotermes labralis P1 segment gut microbial communities from Petit-Saut dam, French Guiana - Lab288 P1 (version 3) (version 3) | ecosystem: Host-associated > Arthropoda: Insects >...
ACATCCTACCAAACTTAGTTTAACAAACGCACGCAAATAATGATGATGATGATGATGATATCTCAACATCGACAAGCGGTTTATGCATGTTATATATAACTCTTATAGCACGAAAGTTGTCAAAATCTGATGATGGCCGCTATAGGCCGAAACATGTAGTTTTCTATTGCTAATAAACACCATCATTTAGCCATATATTTATAGTTATGTTTTGACTGAATTAACCTCACCTTATAGGAGAACAGTTTTGTTCAGAAAACCCTCACGTTTCAGACTTAAAAAAATAATTCGGAGTTTATCTTGAATCCAGAATGCTTTGAACAAAGTAACACTTAAATTTGATACGCCTATGGTTTATTCACAATTCGGAATCGAAATGTTTAGATGCACATTCTTATTCATTATTAAGAGCTAAAGTAACCTCTGATACACAACAATTCTACAGCTCTGCTCTGAATTTTTCCAAGCACGCATAAATGCGTACTTTCTAATAACCTCCATGTTATAAGCGCTTACCGAAGTCAACATAAGGATGCTGTAAAGTAACAAGAGACCAGCAAGCGTAATGTAACGAATTAAACATGCCACTTGCAAGTTTCGAGGTACAAGTATTCGTAATATTGCTGATGAACAATCACATCTGGGATATTATGCCGTGAGAGCTGGTAAATTTCTGCCGACATTTCAAAGAACATCGAGTCTTCATAATCGGGGTCAAGTCTTCTTAGACTTCGCTTCTTCGAAACTTCAGTAATAATTTACCAGTCAGCACGGCGTCACATTAAATAACCTTTAACTTTCTAAATGTAGCATTTTTATTCCTTGATCAATGAATGGTGAAAAGCGTGCCTACAGTCCCACAGATGATGAAAATGATGACGTTAATAATAATAATAATAATAATAATAATAATAAGCTCTTTACATCGTATTTATACTTATATTCCTGAGACAAACTATGTCCCTAGGGAATACAGTGTTGCAGCTATTCTGTTGTTACTATTCATGGTGCTTATATCGTTAGTTTCATTGTTGAATCTATTGTAGTTTTATATTAGTACTTTCCGAAGTATGTGTGCAGTGCCCAATATGGCTGTTTTCTGTAGTTCCGTGACTTCATGTTTTCCTGGTATGTTGCTCACGTATTTTCTAAATGACTGTGAAATAGTCCCAGTCGCCCCTATTATTAGCGGTATCACCTTTGCTTTTACATTCCACATGCGCTGTATTTCTATTGTGTATTATTATTATTATTATTATTATTATATAAAATAACCTAGTAGCCAATAAGATAATCAGCAAAATGCACATTCAAAAACAATTACAATGAAAGAATGTAAAAAACCGCACACCAATGACACAAGAATTAATGACACAAAACACGAAGAAAACGAAATCACAGAGATTATTCATTAAAAAATTATGATAAAACAAACAAATTTAATTTGAAGTCTATTAAGCGTTCTAGCTTGCTTTCAGAAGATAACGACGACTCGACGCAATAGATTCGACGCTGATGCTCAATTGGCAGGAGGACGGTTTTGCAGAAGAGCAAACACGAAACTTAGAGCTCTCTCACTCAGATTCCGTCTATGAACTTGAAGACCAAACTAACTTAGGAACAACATGGAGCAGAGTCCTATTTGACGGGCTAACAGGTCCTCAGCCAGTCAAGAAGCTTCCCGCATTTTAAGGAACCCGAAAGTTTATTATCCCATTCACAAGAACCGACCGCCTCTCCCTATCCTGAGCCAGAAGAATCCAGTCCATGTCCCCCCATCCCACTCCCTGAACATCCATTTTTATATTATCCTCCCATCTCTTCCTTGGCATTCCAAGTGGTCTCCTTCCCACATGTGTCACCATCACAATCCTGTATGCTACTCTCCTCTCCACCATACGCACTACATGCCCAGCCCATCTCAATTCTTCTTGAATTGATCACCCGAAAATTATATGGGGAGGAGTGCAAACCATACGCCTCCGTTGTTACCTCGACCTTCTTAGACCCAAAAATCCTCCTCAGCACGCTATTCTCAAACACCCTCAGCCTACATTCTTCCCTCAGTGTAAGCGGTCAAGTTTCACACCCACAAAAAATAACAGCAAAATTAGAGTTATGTGTGCTCATAATAAATAGCTCTTTAATATCAAAGCACGTGGTACGCAACACTTTTTTTGACATTTCAATGCTCTGCGCGTTTCAACAAAAATACAAAGAGAAATTTAATGCCTAGAGGATATTAGACGATCAGTTTTGTAACCGAGATACAGGATGCTTCTCTTTCTTAGAAACTGAATCTTTAAGTACTCTTAAATGTATTTCTGTTTTCAAAGCGCTTATCGGATGAAAGTTAATTTTAATACTATACACATTTCTCGCAATAAATATATATTTATATTTTATTTCCAATTTACTGCACTAGTTTATAAATAAAGGTCACTCCTATAAGTTTCGACCGTTACATATACCACCTTCAGGGAATACTTGTCACATAAAGGTCATACAAATTTAAAGTGCTATTTCCGTCTTTTGTAAATGGTTAAATATTAACTTTTATCAAAGAAAGTTTTATATTTAACTATATATAACTCTTGTGTGACATGTGGTCGCTGAATATGGTCATATATAATGGCCGAAGCATGTAGGAGTAACGTTTATATATCGACCAGTGCAGTAAATTGGAAATAAATTCACCTGTGAAAGTTATGTGTTAGTAGTACCTCCTGGATTTGAAGGTAAAGTATAGGTGAAGTTCGCCGCATCCCTAGTCATGAAGCGTCATGAAAATACATTCTGTATGTCTTGGCTTTCCAGAAGACCGAGTGCTCAAGTTTATGCTGTTGTTGCTTTCAATCAAATTTAAGCTTAATAATAACCATTATGCAGGAGGTTGGACAGACTTCATCTGACGGTTCTAGCGTAGCGGCAAAGAGAAAATGTCTGTTCTTGCTGGATTGTCATCGTCGCTAGCTAGGAAACAAAACGTGAATACTTTAGTTACAAGTTAAGGCGACTAAAACAACCCCTGTTTTATTTTATAAAAAAAGTCTTGTTAATATTTAGGGTAATCTTACCCAGTAGCGCGGTGGATTACGTTAAATTTGGAATGCGATTAGACAGAACTATGTGTTCCACAGTTAATAAGCAATCTAGGCATATCTTTGAAACTTTAACAAAACTCATAAACCTTACATATACTCGTACTCGACATAGATGGTTACGTAATCAGGGGTTGTAATTAGGTTAGAATTTGTAGGGTACAACTCTCCCTGAAGTCGCATAGAAAGCCAAGAAAAGAAGAAAATTCCTAATCAGAGTAACCGACAGTCGGGCTGAAATTAAAATTATGTACACTGATGCACCACCCTGTTCAGAGGGGGTAGCTTTATAACCAGTGAAAAAGGTCAGTTGCAGATTTAATGGGAAGACTGTAGGTTACGGTCCCTGCCAGTTCCACAGAATGCGGGGATTTTATTGACTTGGTAATGAGCTAGTAGCGTCTGAAAGAGGACTGTTAAGGAAGTAGTTAGTTAGTTGTTTAGCTACTTAGTTTGGTAGTCAGTGAGTCAGTCATTTAGTTAGATAGCTAATCAGTCAGCGAGTTTGTCAGTCAGTCGCTCAGCAAAGAGATTATATGTCGAGGCCCTCCGACTTGTAATGTCACCTGTCACAGAATCAGGACAACGACGTTCTCATGTCAGCAGCATGCAACCTTCGGGAGTTAGTCATAATGGTCTCATAGTTTATGTACACAAATAATTACCAGTCAAGAAGTGAGAGTGATGTCGTTGGAACTTCCGATTTCTGTGGAGATCTCTCCGGATTAAAATTCGTTTGGAATTTTGCCAATACGACAGATGATTACCTTCAGTTTCTTTGAGAACTGTTTTTGAATCCCTACACAGCAACTTTCAACATTCCACATTTCAGTTCATCCTTCACTAAATAAAAACACAATCCAGGTTTTTTTTTAATTTGACATTCAGAGAACCGTGCATCGTGATATATTCTTATAATAAAAGCCAACGATATGCACAATTTCTCAAATTTATTTGATAAAGTACTCTACACTTTTCCGTCAAGTCCACTGTCATCATCAGGAGTATCTCAACACTGTATACACGCAATAGGTATTTGTCATGCTAGTTCTGTTGGACCTGACCTCGCTAGCAGACATCCAACAGAACTAGCATCACAATACCTATTGCGTGTATACAGTGTTGAGATACTCCTGATGATGACAGTGGACTTGACGGAAACGTGTAGAGCACTTTATCAAATAAATTTGAGAAATAGTGTGTCTCGTTGGCTTTTATTATAAGAACAATCCAGGCTTCTCGCACAGTTATTTAACATAAAAAAATAGAGATATACCTCCAATCACTGTATAAGCCTTAATGGTCTGTAGACTGACAAATTTACCTTTTGATTTCTATCTTAAGACATTTATGTTTCAGCGTTAGTACACAAAAATTTAGAGTGAGGAACAAACTCATGCTTTGTCCTCAAACTGAACACCAAAATTATCAGACACAATACAGAGACCCCTCAGGACTGACTTTCTTCCAGGTTACGTACAAAATTGCAGTTCGTAGCTCACACGGAATATGATGTCCTTTAGACAGACCGGTCAGTTAATGCTGTGTACGGATACAATTTGCATTTATTGTCACAAACATACGAAACCTAATAACACGTACTCTTGCGTGATAAAATTCATGTTATGTTACTCTTGCACCACCTGGTATATATAGTTACCACCGGGACTTAAAATATTAAATTCTCAGAGCACTGGGCAAAATAATTCTGAAACACATCTGTCAATTGTTTTCCACACAAACTATCGAAACAAAATAAAAGTCTTGAATTTCTGTAAAGCTTTAAAAGATTTACTGGGAGTTTTTTTAATATATTAGTACATCTTTAATTACGAAGGCAAAATAGTCTCAGCTGAAAAATAATTTGCTACTTTACACGGGCATTATTGAGATCCTTTAGAATTCTGCTATGAATATGCAGTAATAGGAATAAGTGACAGACATGTTTCGGTCTTCATACTTTCCTTTCATATATTCCTAAGTACAGATATTCTTCAAACATATCTTGTGTAATTTTATGACACGTGTCGCTATTCACTTCAAAGTCATTTCGACCTTAACAGAGAAAGATACGTCTTCCCTAGAAGCGTCAGTAATTTACAACTTCAGTGCAGTGCTATACACAGAAGGCTTTACGAAGAATTATTGGCACATTCTTTAACGCGAGCAGCGCGAAAATACACTTAGGACAACCGATGTAATCAAATGGCATGATACGTTATGTAGTTCTACTGATACTTGGATTTTATATTCGTGAGGAATATTTCTGGGAAAATGATTATGAGTAAGATGTGTGCAAAATTTGTATAAATAAATATATGTTCATTCATATTTGGAAGTTTTAGTGTTAAGCTAATAATTGAGCTGCCATTTTTCATTTGCCAGCGTCATTACATAGCAGGAGATATACGCACAGCATACTGAAACTCAGCATGCGATAGTTACTCAAATAACAGTACAAATATAAATGGATGGACTGAGAGCTCAAAAGCTGATGTTAAAACGGGGATGCCATTAACATGAGTGACTGCACTTTGCGCTCCGCAGTCTCACGTGGGATCCATATACGCGCCATAATCGGATCAGCCTGTGCATAGAAATCATTTATTTCTTCTCAGGTAAGAAAATTGCATAGGTTATGGCGTACACTAACAGGCAAGTTCTACTATATTTAACCGTTTTAAAGTTCAATGGTTGCAACATGTACATATAAGATTAACATTTTAAAACTCCTAATCACCCCCCCCCAAAGAACACGTTTAGGTGTTTTGTACTATTCTCACAATAAACAGCGATTTTTTATGCAAAATCATACAGGGTTTAATATGTTAACTGCTATATCTTTTCTCCGTGAGGTATGACATCGACTGTTAAATACAATTCGCTCTAAATTCAATCCTTAAAGACTGTGCCATACAATTAGTCTTCGGCCTCATAACGCGGAGGTCTGGGTTCAATCTCGTGCCAGTCCATACGAAAATATTGTGGTCAAAATGGCAATGGAGTACGTCTTCCTTCTGAGCACTTCTCTTTCCCCCTGCCAGCATTATTCCACCTATGCTGCAAATTATGTTAATCTAAATACTGCATCAAACAGAGGGACAAGCGGGCGAGGCCTGGGAACCTTAAAACAGAGAAAGACTGTTTCGGATACTGGGAAACATTGGATAGAAAATCACTACCTTACCGCGTTCAGAGTCTTTAAAATGAGGAAGGAAGTCTTACAAGTAGTGTCGGCTTTATACGGCAGTGCATCGTTTACTGTGTTTGTTCTTTCGTACTCGCAAGTTACCACACTCACATGTCGGTCAGAACATCACTGATGTCTTACGATTTTAATGAATCTGCTGCGGTAAAGTCAAAGTTGTCTCTACGCAATCCACACATACACAAAATTTATTATATAAAATATATATTACATATCATATATAATGTATTATGTAATATAAATATTTGTACACACACTCACCCGAAGCTACCCTTACTTTGCTGTAGCGGTACGGCTTGCGTGTTCAGATGATCCTGCAAGTTATGCTGGCGGTATGGTTGCTACTGGCAGGGTCTCTCAAGCCAGACATGTTAAAAGTGATGACCCAGACAAAAAGGAATAACCTGGCCGTCCAGTTTGGGGTTGGACGTGTGGCTGACAACTTTACCTCGTAAAGAAGTATCGTTTGGACAACTGAACAAAAGTCTCGGATAAACAGAAACCTGGAGGCAACGCACTGAGAAGGCTAAGGCTCGATTTGGTTTGTAACGCCACTGCAGCACACACACACACACATACACACACACACACACACAGACACACACATACCAACATGAACCCCCACGCTAGATACCTGTAAGCGGTAAGCTTTAAACGCGGGTCACTTTCGGTTGTAAGCACTAAGTAGGAGACAAGGCGAACTTTCCACTAAAGTACTTAACACACAACACTACAGGAGTACTGACCTCCTGCACTTATAATGACAGCTAGAATTTAGTTGTGCCATATAATTTAGTTGTGCCATATAATTTAGTTGTGCCATATAATTTAGTTGTGCCATATAATTTAGTTGTGCCATATAATTTCGGGAACCGAATTCAGTACGTTTTTTTAAACTGTATTTAAAACGAATTGCATGTTTAGAGCACAGCGCTACGTCATCTTCATTAAATGCACGCTTCTCCGAACTGGCTGCTATTTAAACCCCTTGCCTTCTGTTTCTGTCAGCAATTAACGTTTGTACTTTGACCTTTAACTTCACATTTTATTGGGATTTGAATTACAAAAAGTGCCGTCGTAGCTTCTTCTCAACCCTGTCACATGCCAGTTGCATACATTTAATTCTTTCGTGTGCGTTCTCTTGCATTGTGACATTGTCAGGTAACAAATAATTAGATCATTTACAGAGATATAACTTTGGTTTCAAAGTATATTTAATAGATGATATGGACAAAATTTAGGCTGTAGCGGTAGATATACTACGTTATTCAGCGTAAATTTAAGAAAGCTATTAGTATCTTTACTGCTTATCTGCATCCGGGATTGAGAAATTTAATAGTACTTTCGATAACACCAGCTTTAATAACATATTGTCTGCCAATATAATTTACACCACGCTACTCAATGAACCTCTGCCACTTCCATGCTACACGTTCTATCCATCTCAACCTTCAGGAATTATTCATATTAATTGTAATAAATAAAAAAACAAATTTTGAAACTCTTCTTTAAGTACCTGAATGGATCTGACTGCAAAAAAGTGTTGCATTTTTTTAAGCTTCCGGCCAGTTAAATTTTCGATGGAGTTTTTTTTGGAAGTCTGAAACATGTCCACCGCCAACTCCGCTCTTATTGAAATGTAGCATGTCGTAGTTGTTCTTGTAACGTCTCCTTTTGATCCTTTATCTTCTTTTTCACTAATGACACTTCTGAAGTCCTGTGATATTAAATCTACTTTTTCTCTACTATAATCCTCTGAAGCCTGGTATGTGGAGCTTCATCTGAAAAAGGGATCTTAACTGAATTTCCAATATTCGAACGTTGGCACTGAATTCACTCTGGACACCGTCCAAGAAATTCCGCTAGCTTTCTGAGGGAAGGAACAAATACAAGCTCAGCTGCCGGAGGAATTCTCCAGGATATTTTCAATAATCACCATCCGTTGGTGACAACAGTGTCTTCCATATAAGAAAGGTAATCCCAAGATTGAGACCGTATTCTTTGGTTGCAGTTTTCCAATTCCATGAAAAGCGAAATGTTAAGCTTTCCTTTGTGGAAACCGAATTCTATGGAGATAAAGAGAATGATATTTCACTGTTCACGTGAAAAGAAGAGGACGCACTTGGATTTGTCATCTTTCTGAGTGAAGTTATACATTATGTATCGCAAACGAATTTCGTCTCTCTCCAGAAAGAACCGCTGTCAGCCACGTATCTTTACATGAGCAGTTTTCGGGTGCTCCCTCTGTTCAGCAAGGACGGGCATCTCGTTGTACCTACTTAAATTCGAAAACCGGTTTTCACTTGGGAGACCGAAAGAGATTTGTGAGAGTCATATTACCAGATATGTAGGAGGAATAGGGGTTGGACATATGGCGTGGATTCAGCTGGTTCATGAAGGTATTCAGTGTCGGTTTGTCGTGTACACCGTCATGAAACACAGGTCCCGTACGGACATGGAATTTCTGTGTCAGCTGACCAACTATCAACTCTCTAAAAGAGTACTTGTATAAGAGAGGCAGTTATCTAGCAAAGTGTTATATTGAGAATAAGAATCATTACAGGTCATCTTCAGGATGCATTATGTGATACGTCATACGGTGGCTTTTTGTTTAAGCGCCATTCAATGAGGTCGTATTGCTGACATGGGAAGTATTGTTCCTTGGATCCTGGACCTCGACACAACATCGAGTTCAACAGAAACTTCCATTCTCCTTCTCACCACCAGAGAAAGAACCCCCGGATCCAATCACATGTGTCTGTGTGAGCGAATGGGCAGTTCTAATGTATATTTGTTCGAGAGAATAAAAATCATTATCTCGGCAGATAATCGTAAACAATGGAGCAGTCCGCAGTCAGGTACTGTATTAACCTATTCTAAAACCTAAAGAGAGCAGGGAGAGATTATGTTTTCATGTTATAATCCGATCAAAGCACCAGAATGTGACATAAAGCGATTCAATTCAAAAGAATTCATTTATGGAAAACAATTTTGGTACGAAAGTAACAAAATTTGTGTCAGTATCGTAGTTTGTATGCTACCGATAGAGTTTGAATATCACAGAAGCGTAACCAGAACTAACTAAAACAATAAATGATCAGTCAACACAACTAATCTTACCTCATTTATTTTAACATTGAATTATTTACATATTACAATTTTACTGTTGTGTTTATTTTCTAGCGCGGGATTCCACATATACAGAGACTGAAACGTTACGAGTAGCAAATGCCATAAATGTCATGTCTGTGTATAGATGACGGTGGACCGAGCGATACGATACATGTAGTGTGGTTCCGATAAAACATAGCTGTGTTCACTGATCATTTGTTGTTGTAGTTATTTCTGAGACACATCGAGATGAGCTCCAAAAAAGTAAAATAACCCGAACTACGGGTGTAAAGACGACCTACGACTATTAAAATTATCAGCTCAGCAAAAAATACGCATTTCTAAGTATCTTGATCACAATATGTCTAATACTTTTAATGACTAATTAGAAGAAATACCTTCCATAAGAATGATGAAATAATAAACACCAATTTAAAAGACTTTATTAAGTGGGTTTTATCTACAACTTTACAATATGACACTTAAATATGCATGTTGTCTGTGATTTGGAAGTTACACGTTCTTTACGGGGAAGAGTAACAATATAAATATAGACACTACATGATTCTTGCCAAGTGAAGTAACCAGAAAAACTAAAAAATTAAAGAACAAGAAGTAAACTGTAAATCAGACCGTGTGGTTGTCTTTCTCTTCCCTCTTGATTCCCAAGATAACAATTTGTGCGACGTGACTGACAAAGAGGCACTTGCGCCAGGTTTGTCACAGAAGATTTGGGTCCTCGTCTCCTAATTATTATTCCATCAATGTTCCGTTTTAAGTAGCAGTACTAAGGGACTCAGTCTCACCTAACCACTAATGACTAAACTATAAACTAAATACTAAACGAAAAAGAAATATTATTTACATTGCAGAAGTAAACAAAGTCAATCGTAGGAAATCCACCAAACGACGTAAATTTTTGTGTAGCTCAAGACAAAGTATAGACAAAGGGACATGTGGGTTTTGCTGCAAAACGTAAAACAAATTCACAATTTAGTTCAACATTCTTAAAAAAAATCATCACTGTGTGCTACTATTTAAAATGTATTTTATAGTGTGTAAGGTGTTTTATAAATGTACGTACTTGCACACACACTTATAGATATAAATATCACTGTAGCCAGAAAGAATGGTGTGAAAAACACAACTAAAATTTACAACGTTGAAATTCAGAACGAAAACAAAGTGGATTCAAAAAGATCCAGTGAAATCGTGAAATTCTCTTTGGCGCCGAGAGAAAATTAGGGGTGAGGAAAGGCTGGTTCAGCCTGTCTGCCTGCTGAACAAATACCCCCAAAGCCGTACCCTTTACATGGAATTAAATGTGCAGCGAGGGATGGCAGTGAGAAGGGTTGGATACGGGTTGGGAGGAGGCGTGTGAGAAGCCCAATTAAGTCAAGGGATGTTACGACACAAGGACAACGAGTTTCAGTTTGTTTTCAATTAGATTTCAACCAAACCAGACAAAAACAACGAAGATGACGTCTCTGCATTATGTGTTATAATCTTCCCTTTTGGCTAAAGTTTAACCCATTTATGAAATAGCCTCCAGTCTTTAGAGAAGAGTTAAGTGGAGAAGTCTACTTCTGAGAATAATAACTCCAATGTCTATATTTAGAGCAAGATTTTCATCCATATTATTCATTTTCTCAGCTTCATCCCGGCAAAGCAAACTGAACAAATTTAATTTCCTAACAGTAAGCATGTGAAGTTTCAAGCTCCTGTTATAGCTCATTATGCAAAGTATTAGGCTTACTGATCTAAACAAACATACTTCTAAATCTCTGGTATATACTGTTGAGTAACGGATATACCAGTAAGTGAAATTTTCCAATAGCCTGAAACACCTTGAGGTATCACAGTACATTTGAACAGAGGCATCACGATGTGCTCATAAACGTAATACATATCACGTAATGCACGTCACACCTGTGAGACAAATGATTTAATCTTTATGTATTCCATGAATATCAACACGATGTGATACCAATGTGTGCATAGTATCTTGTGACTTAATTCTCAAAACAGGCCTGAAGATGACTGAACAATAGTCGAAACATGTAGCCTATGTAATTACTTTGTGTAATAAAGTAGTTATGTTGACGTACATTATTTAATACTACATCACAGTACACATGAAGAACACTTCCATTTCTTTTTTTAGTTTGTCGTTAGATCACACGTATTAAGCCAGCAAGAACAATTTTTCATGATGTTTGTTCCTTTAAGCTGGCGGACAGACTGCAGTGATTAAAGCTGGGGAAAACAAGATGCACAGCTAAGAACACATGAAAACAAGATCTCTGCTACACCAACCTCATAAAAACAAGGTGCACAATTACACAAACCTTCCGAAAACAAAAACTACATACACCTTATGACAACAAGATCCACAGCTACACAAACCTTATGTCAAGAAGATCCACAACTACACAAACCTTATGTCAAGAAGATCCACAACTACACAAACCTTATGTCAAGAAGATGCACAACTATACAAACCTTATGTCAAGAAGATCCACAACTACACAAACCTTATGTCAAGAAGATGCACAACTACACAAACCTTATGTCAAGAAGATCCACA
>Ga0136643_10014045_pt1 | contig 12006 bp, 7 predicted proteins | sample TergutLab28metaG_FD_96883 | JGI IMG/M metagenome (GOLD analysis project Ga0136643, IMG submission 96883) | Labiotermes labralis P1 segment gut microbial communities from Petit-Saut dam, French Guiana - Lab288 P1 (version 3) (version 3) | ecosystem: Host-associated > Arthropoda: Insects >...
ACAAATTATAGTCGCCCGGAATTGTACACCCCTTTTATTAAAGAGAATAGAGATGAACACGGCGGCATTCGGGGCTGAATTTGTTGGCACAGCCATTCGGTACTGTGGGGACAGTCCTACAGAAAATAAGGCCGATATGCGTATCAACAGAGAGGAATAGAGGGAAACAGTCTGGGAGTTACGCGGGTGTGGAAATTGTCGGTGCCTTCAGTGTAGGACACTGGTTTGGCGCTCGTTCCGGCGGTAGTTGATATGATATGATGTGATATATTTGTTAACTGCAATTAGGTTGACACCCGGTGGCAGTAGTACAGTACACATTTACACACAAACGATACATAGAACAACACAACAATTTGGCAGAGTGCGGGCCGTGCCCCATCTTTGCGGGTTTTACACTGACATTTGCCTTACAACTGAGGAAAAAGCACTGAAAAACCTCAGTCAGGGTAGCCGAAGAATGCCAGCTGGCACGCTGAAGATTTTCTTGCATTTTAGGATATTTTCTTTTAGACTCTTTGACCCCTGAAGAAGGGACCCGATAGGTTGTCCCGAAACGACGGTTTATAACTACCAGTCTACGCTGCGTAACGTCCCAGAAGAGCGAAGATCAGCGGAAACCTAGTTCTCGCTGGTTACGAGAGTGGTGAGTGTTGTTGACGGTCCGCCACTGTATGAATTTGGTTACCTAGCAACCCGGATAAGGTTACTTTCACGCATACTTTACCCCCACTACACATCGCATTACCCATTCCCCCTGCTGCTATGGAATAGGATTTAATTTGCGATGACATTCTACGATGTCTGATGTTATCCGCATGAAGAGATACGGAGCACCAAGACATGAGATGATGTAGAGTTAATGTTAAGGATCTGGGTTGCAAATATAGTCTATATCTTTTATTCCGTTCCTTCTCATAAATAATTGAATTGGAGCTTATTGGTGTATGATTTATTGGCCTTCGTACTTCGTTCTTCAGAATTAGAAGAAACCTACTATGTAATACTGACCTACGCGTTCAGTAAACTCATTGCTAATACACAGTCTGCCTGTTTATTCTTTTATTCCAGTGACGTAGTATCCTGGTTTATTGTTCTTTTGTACTTTTATCGTTATTTTGTGTAGTTAATGCATCCGTGGCTTGAAAAAAACAAGTTAGATGTTGTACGAGAAACGTAATCCCATGAAAAGGCAACAGTACGTTCCCTTTGTATTGTTGGTCTACATGTAGCTGTCGACAATGTAGAAGTGTTTCCAGTGAAATTCAACAATTGGTTCCCTTTGCACTGCTGTCGATCTACAAAATATTTCCTACTGCTCTCAACAGTGTATAAAACACTTAGTCCTTCATGTACAGTGACCGATATTTTCCGCCAGATTTTAAGCAAATGTGGAGTTGATTGTTGATTTGCATTTGGGTTCGGGAACTCTCAGCCCCGATGCACCCAGGCCTTGATTTAACGGGCCAGATGGCCCCCAAGCCCATTTCTCGACAGCTTTCGTTAACAGTCTGCAACATCAAAGTTCACGGATCCGCGATGATACATAGGGACATACGGACGGATACGATTTATAAAGCACAGTCTGCTTCTTCGACCCCTAATATGGAATGAAAGGCTTCGTTGTAACTCTGTTGTGCTTTTAAGGACGAAAATTAGCCTGAATTATAAAGATTAAGTCCGTACCGCGCAGTAAATGCACTCCGTCTCGATTATGATACCCAGTCAGTCAAAGCTGTATAGGGGAAAAAATCTTACTGTGTACTGAGATCCGTACAGAATACATGCAAGTGCGCTGTGTGGGCAGAACGTAGGCTCTTTTTTTAACGTTAAACGTGCTGCTAAGTACGGTAACCACCGGACGTAAAGGGTTATGAAGTAAGTACCCTATATTTCACTGGACAAACGCTGGAACTGGCGGCTTTGGGATTTCAACTCTTGCACCTTCTGAACAGAAGGAACTGTGTGTGATGTGTTAGTTGCTCTACAGTTTGAAACGTTTCCTTTAATCACGGTGACAGTCTGTGCTGCTACTAAACTCTGCCATGTTAGATAACTGCGCCATGTACATTTCGCGTTTCATTTATCTCTAAAAAAAACACAGCTGCATAACCGGCTATTGATCTTGTTCGACTCAAAGTCGCTGATTCATTTAGTAGGCTAATGATCACTCTCCTCCTATTTCATTCATCTCTGTTATCTATGACACAGACATTTCGAATAACAACAGTCCTCTGTCTTCATTTCGCTTTTTTCCACTACCGACAGTTTATTACTAACATACTTATAATCGGCATCGTTATCGTCATTGTCGGAGATAGCTCAGTCTGTATAGCGACTAGGTTATGGGCTGGATGGTCCGAAGTTCGAACCCCGGCAAGGGCAAGAAATTTTTCTTTTCTCTGAAACTTCCAGACTGGCTCTGGGATTTACCCATCCTCACATTCAGCGGATACCGGGGTTCTTCCCCGGGAGTCAAGCGACCGGGACATGACACCATTCATCTCCATCTTGTGCCGAGGTTAAGAATGAGTGGATCTGTACCTCCACTCCCCGTATATATTCACTGCGTGGACATTCATTTATTAATGCTTTTCCCACGACATTTTAATTTCACCTAACGTCATTACCCTCTTTTATCATCAGACACTTGGTAACTGTCTCAGGATATACCATCGTTAAGTGAGGTATTGTGCATCCAATATAAATGAGCTCGTATTACAGACATTGGATGTACCGACTTCCTTATAATGAGTAAGAGAGTATAGAGTAATTGTGTGTGTGTGTGTCTAATATTCTGAATTGCTTCCGTGTAACTTACGTTTTCGTTGCAAGGGTATATTATTGTTCGAAAATTTTGGGGGGGTATCAGTCAGACATATCATGACCCTGATTTTCAAGGTCAGTGTCAATCAGTTACATTTTGCTGAATCGTGCTGTAAATATGGCGCCTCCCCCCTCTCCCCCTTCTTAATCCCCACCGTTTGTGCAAGTGCCCATTTCATGTACTGAACAGATGTTAGTCTATTCGATCAACCTGCCCCACCTGTTGGCCATTTTACGAACTAGACCAAGAAATCACTGACGTCATGACATGGTAGCACATGAAACCAACTCGGAGCGTAATGAATCGATTCTTATGATCAATATTGTGTGTGTGCTGAAACCGCCCAGAAATGTAAAGATCGATTTTTACATGTGTGCGTGTTTGTGTGTGTGCTGCCGTGTGTGGTTTTGATGTTACCAACAGCTGTATTTATGATATTATTGTGTTTGAATTATATAATTCAATATTTTAAAAGCACCGGAGCCTTATGGTAAAGTGGTGAGTATATTCGTACTGCCTTTTAATGATTGCAAGTTTACTGTTTTTGGCTAGCAACTTATGTAGCGTTTTAGGTTATGTTGACTTGACCGTGTAGACTGTAATCGTTTCTTCACGTGTTCATACCACAAGATTTAACACTCGAAAAGTCCACATTCAGTCCACAAAGCGCATTTATGTGTTTTGTATGGATCTGAGAACAACCAACCATTATTTCCCTACACAGCATCAACTGGTTGGTTTTTAATAACATCGAGTGTGTTTACTGCGCGGTACGGACTGGGACCTCAAGGAAAACATTACATTTCGAATTCAACTCCATTGCCAAGTCCCACTCTGTCATGTTAACTCATGGTTATTTTACATGCCATCAGTTTTAACGTTTAAAACTTCTACGCTCTGCCCACACAGCGTATTTATGTGTTTTGTATTGATCTCAGAACAACAGCGATTATTTCCCTATATAGCATTAACTGGATGGTTTTTATAACCGAGACCTTAGAGGAGTTGGCTAAGGTCAGGTAGTTGACTATCTTTCGGCAGAACCATCGCTCAGGGGCAACTGCCTGTTCAAGAAAGTTGTCACGTCCTTGTAGATGTGCCTTGACGCTCTGTCATGTTCAAAAAACCAACAGTTTGTCTGTCGTGAAATAATGTGGCATTCAACACGCCTCCAGCAGGACACGGTAGATAATCGCCGTTAACTCTTTGACACAAAATCGAGTGTCATCTTGATGTGTTCAGGGAAACGTGTGGATCTGTATCATTCGTCGCGGTTTTCCCAGGACAGCCTCGGTTGTGTGGGGTTTAAGGAGTTGTGTTCCCGGTATCCAGCAAAATTCTTTTCTGAACGCCAGAAGTCTCCAGGTTTTTCTAAGTCATAAAAATACGACATTTTTGACAATTCGCACGAACATTTTGACTTTTCCCACAGTGGGAGAAAACGTTCATAGCAGTAGGACGGCCATCAGGCGGTCACTAGACATGAAGGAATAGGACAGGGAGAGGAAGATGTGTAGACTGGTGATTGTAGAGTGTAGACTGAGACTGCGGAGGGTGGGGAACGAATATATAATGAAAAATAAGTTCTATTATTATTATTATTATTTCATTTTTGTGTCATATCATGAATGTTACGTGGTTATCTCTCATAGTAATCTGTGTTTTTTTGCGCGACGGCTTAAACATTTCGAGCCCTGCGCTCTTCTGGGTTGTTACGCAGACTTACTCGCTGCGTAACAACCCAGAACTGCGCAGTTCTCACCTACTTCGCGGCGCAAGCCTGAAATCTCGACTTAAAATGTTGTCTTTTCCACCCCTACCCCCACCCCCCGGGCCACCTATATCTTATTAAGTATGCCTTTTTATAAAAAAAATTGGATCTTTACATGTGGATCACATATTGCACTTTAATATTGCATGAGATAACTTCTTCGGTTGGTCTGTACGATGGTGTGCGTTTAACATCTTGCATTTTTGTAATCGCTGACGTCATTTGTAACCACCCTGTACTACAGTGTTTGAAGTAGCGTCTAATAAAAATCAGGGATCTGAAAGCGGCTATAGTGGGTGAGCACCTGGAAGCGGGTATGTTAGGTGACCTGAACTGATTACATGCTGCATCATTACATTCGCTTGTTTGCCGCACAACGGGTGACGGGTGGTCATTCAACTGAACTACCAGTGCTCGAACTCAGGCACATTACAGAATAGGACAGTCTTATGGGGATTAATATTCATAGTAGCCGTAAAGCAAAATATTGGAGCCTTCAAAGGACAAGGGTGTGTGGGGAATTAGATACCGTGACGAGATATACAAATTGTAGGATGATGTGGCACTGTCAGCGTGTTCACGTCTGAAGAGAGTACAGTGGGCTAATAAAGTAAAGATGATGATCCTCGTACCAAAAAAAAAATAGCTTATGTTCCGGAGGAAGAAGACACGAGGGAAATCCTAGAAGTAGATGGGAGGATGATGTTTGGAGGGATGCTGTAGATTTGCTGCAGGTACAGACCTTGGAGGGCGGCAGCAAGGAAAAGAGAATTTTGGAGGAAGGAGATCTGGGAGGCCATGACCCGGAAACAGGCCGAAGCACCATACAAAGAGAAGAAGTCATAAAGGCAGCCACTGCTATATCGTGCTTATTACTGGATGAGAACTTGAAATGGCAAAAAAAAAAAGCAAAAGTCAGATTTTGGACCTTATTGATTTCTGAGCTAGAGTGTAGCAGGCAAACTCTGGTGCCCAAACTGACATAATACGTAGCGTTGCATGATTAGATGATCAGTGAAAATTGAATTGAAAAGGATATTGTAGAAATGGGTAGTGTCGTAATTTTTGGTACTATCTTAGTGTTTGGCTGTTGTTCATATGGGTGTTAAACTTGGTCTTTCAAACTGTGGGAAAGAACACAGGCTGAGGTTTCTGAGGAAGTTATTCGGAGCTAACAGGGACAAGGCAACAGGGAAGTATAGAATACTACATAATGAGAATCTTTATGATCTTTACTCCTCACCAAATGTTATTTGGGTAATCAAAGTATATAGAAATTCGGAGGGGAGAATAAAAAAATGTGGGGATGATGAATATACAGAAGACACTTGTATAAGATCCATAATCCCTGCATCAATCGATTATATATAATACTAGCATCAACAAAATGCACCCAAGTATATTGAAAATTTATGTATGTACGTAGTGCAGCCCTACACGTTTCGGCCAATATGATACAGGGTGTTTCATAATGTACTCCGGGATTACAAAAATTTATTATAGGAAAACCGTAGGACACGTATTTACTGAACCTGTACAGATAGAAGGAACAACTCAAAATTTTCCCCCCTACTAATTTGTTTTTCATCGTAGTTCACATTTCTGCCGCTAGGCGTTGCGAGTGTATGTAGTGAGAAAATGGCCGCTCCGGGGGAGAAATCGTTTTGTTTGTTGGAGTATCACACGAGTAAGTCTGTGGTTACTGTGCAACGTGCATTTCGTACAAAGTACGCAAAGGTATTCGTCCCACCATTGCCATGCGACTTCGCTGACCTAAAGGCACGGATCATTGAAGCAGCGAAGAATATCGATGCCCCCATGTTGAGGCGTGTGTGGCAAGAACTTGAATATCGTATCGATGTGTGCCGTGTCACCCGTGGTGCACACATCGAACATCTATAGTTGTCAACAACAACAAAAATTCAGTTTTCCTGTGGCTGTGAACAGTTGCATTAAGGTAGGTCCTATGGTTTTCTTGTTATAAGTGTTTGTAATCACGGAAAACATTATGAAACGCCCTGTATACAAAGTATTAAAATATTAAATTTTGAATTATTGAAATGTCAGAAACCATCCACTCTATTTCAATAACGTGGTATTTATTACCTTCTAAAAACACAACAATATAATCAATAATATGACATAACTTTTCTAGTTAACTTCTAGGCTACATGTTTCGGCTGTAAAACAACCATCATCAGGCCAAAGTAGAACACAGTCTAGTTACATGGAAAGTGTGCACTCTACGGGATCCCATATCGTTTACAATGGTATAATTAAAACAGTATATCAATTATAGTTAACAATATCTAAAATAAAGTATGTTGAAAAATTAATACCATACATAGGTGCAGAGTAGAGATATACAGGGAGTTTCATAATGTACTCCGGGGTTACAAAAATTTATTATAGGAAAATCGTAGGACACGTATTTACGAAGCCTGTACAGATAGAAGGAACAACTCAAAATTGTTTTTCCCCAGTAAGTTGTTTTTCATCGTAGTTAACATTTCTGCCGCGAGGCGATGCGAGTGTATGTAGTGAGAAAATGGTCGATCCGTACGAGAAGTCTTTTCGTGTGTTGGAATATCGCACGTGTAAGTCTGTGGTTACTGTGCAACGTGCATTTCGTGCAAATTACGCAAAGTACCATTGCCACTTGACCTCGCTGACCTAAAAGCACGGGTCATTGCAGCAGTGAAGAATATCGATGCACCCATGTTGACGCGTGTGTGGCAAGAACTAGAATATCGTATCGATGTGTGCCGTGTCACCAGTGGTGCACACATCGAACATCTCTAGTTGTCAAAAAAAACTTTCAGTTTTCCTGTGACTGTGAACAATTCCATTAAGCTAGATCCTTTGGTTTTCTTGTTATAAATGTTCGTAATCACGGAGAACATTATGAAATGCCCTGTACATTATGTATCTTATGTCTGAACCGTTAGGCTCAGTAAGTTGTGTTGTGTTCTTACGCGGTAATGAATATCACTTATTAGTACAAGGGAGGACCGCGGTAGCACAGTGGTTAAGGTGCTCTGCTACAAATCGGAAGGTCTCTGGTTCGATCCCAGCTGGTGTCAGTGGATTTTTTCATCCTACCGATCGCACTATGGCCCTGGGGTCGACTCACCCTCTAACATAAATGAGTACCAGGAGCATTTCCTGGGTGTAAAGGCGGCCGGTGCGTAAGGCTGACTACCTTACCATTATCCTGCGCCGTTGTCACGAAATCTGGGAACCTTAACTTCCTGGAACCCTCTGGGCCACTCGGGCCTGTGATGGGACTGATATACTTTTTTTTTGTTACAACACAACGGGATGGCTCGTATTAAACACTAAATTTGAAGTTAGCTGCATTTATACTGGTGTATTTTAAACTTTGGTCTCTCGTGGCTGTCATTAATATCTGTGGACTGGGTCTGATACTTCAGTAATATAACTTTGTATTCTAACTGTCTGAGGATGGAGCAAATGTGTAAGTAACTTTTTTCAGTACACTTGTGTGCATTTTGTTGATATTATTATTATTATATAACAGAAGACACTGTTACGCCTCTAACTCAAACTGGCCTGTTCCACTAGTTTTTAGCCATGGCTGCATCTTATGACGGGGTTAACATAACATTCACGCAGTAATTCACGGCTTATCTATGTATAATTTCCATAGATAACCGATCAGTTCATCTGTTCACATGTATTTTAGCCCTAACAGTTGTCGGCAAAGTACGACACTGCAATGCTGATCGAACTATAGTCACCTCTTTACGATGTTGACTGCTTCATACCGACAAGTGACGTCTGGCGGGACTTTTTTGAAGTCTGGAGAAAACTCATTATGATGTGTGGCGCAACATGTGGTTTTTTTTTTTTACCAGATGTTAAATGGGCGATGAATTCAAGGAAGATGAACTAACGATGAGTTTTCAAGACACTAATTCATGCCAGTACTGTGCTTCATCCCCCCCCCCTCCCACTTGCAATGTTTCATGCCAACTAAACTCTAATGGCCAAAATCAAGTGTCACATATTATATCAAACTGAAACCTAATGGTCAAAATGGGCCCATTTACTGATCGAAAGAATACTGTACAAACTGTCGAACACATGTCTAACTCCTGTGACGCACGCTGCAAGGTTATTGATTTGAGGAATCAATATTGCCAATTGTTGTGTCCACAGAGCCGCTTCGTCTCTTACCAAGACAAGGGAAGGCCCAAAATGACACTGGCATGTCCGCAATTAACAGCAGGTTCAGACGCCAGCGCAAAGTGTAACGCGACGGAAGCTTCGCGCAGCAGAGCGAATGATTTCGACAAGTTAACTTCTATTAAACCTCTGAAGTCCGAAATTCGTGTAAATTAATAAGTTATATTTTTCTCCTTTCTAATTAATCGCCCCATCATGAAGATGTACGTTGACATGGAGGTAGATGCGCCACGTATTCGTAAAATTTACCTTAGATTGAAGTGAATGGTCGCCTTCACGCCGATCATCCCTTTACACCCGGGGAGTAGTGAATTGTGGATAGCCGTTAGAGGTGAAGTAGGCTTCATAGCCAGTAGGTAAAAGGAAAATTCACAATCCAAGGTCACAACGCCACAACGTTAAAGGAAATCGGTTCCTGCCTGACAAAATGCGCCCCTATATTCACGCTGCGTTGTCTGTCTCTCGACCGGTACATAACCTCTTCCAAAGCTAGTTCTCAGCAGAGTGGGATATGTTTTCTCTTTCAATTTACAGCATTCTCTAGTTTACTTAAGATCATCCAGTAGCTGCTTACGTCTTCTTCCTCGTCTTCTCTTTCCTTTTAATAACGTGTTTTATAAAGCAGTCCGTACGCAACATGTGACCAAGCCAGTTCGCCTTCCTTCGTGTTATGGCGAGTAGGATGTTTCTTCTCCCTTGACATAACAATACAGAAGCTGAACCACGCACGGCTAAGCCAGTAAAGCTGCTCGTGTTTGGATCATGAATCACTGAGGCGAATGGGAGTGAAGACAGGAAAGCCTGTTGTTGGGTATGTACCGTGCCGCTGACATGGCGGCAAATTATGTTGTTTGTGCAGTGACAGTGGATCGGATTACAGGGAGGGAAGTAATCACAGGACAGGCACTGTACGTAAACGTTACATCGAGGCGCGTTCGTACAACCATTGTTGCAGTGGAAAAGCAATAAGTATTACATATTCTGAGTGTGTTTGTATAGCCTTATTTATCCAGCATGCGTTTCGCATGCGCCATATTGTCATCTGTAAGCCTGCCCGGCTATACAACATTTTCCCACATTATCTCACAAACGGCACGGTTTTCGAAAGAAAAAAAAAGCTATTGAGCATAAAATGTATGTTTCGATTTTCTCTACAACTTTTATCTGAATCTCATTCTGAGAAGAATTCAGCGAGATATGATCAGAAATGTTTATTGGTTTTTGTACGCGTTATTTTTGTCACGTGTTAATGAAAATTGTATGTTTATCGACAGATTTTCAAGAAATACGCAAATATAAAATTTCGTGAAAATCCTTCGCGTGGGAGCCGAGCTGTTCTATGCGGACGGACGGAGAGACATGACGAAGCTAACAGTCGATTTCGCAATTTTGCGAAAGCATCTAAAAAACAGTGACAGTCAGGGAAAGTACACGCCTCGGAAATGTGAAAGGAACCCAAATTTTTTATGGTCTTTCACTTGCGCGTGTTCAGAATAACTGTCTTGGTCTTCCATACAAAACCCTTCAAGAAATTATTTGTGAGGTGCGGTCAGTCAGAAGAGTACGAAACATGTTCTGAGTGGAGAAAATGCCAGAGTAATGGAGCCATTTTGTTAGTGTGGCCAGGAATGTTGAGTAGTATTGTGGATACGTCTTGAATATAAATAAACTTCAAGTCGAGGGGTATATGCGTATGTAGTGGGGTATGCTACAACGAAAGAATGTTACAATGAGCAATTTTTATCAATAAAATCAGGATGCTACAACGAACGCGTAGCAATACCATCGGCCGACGTAGCACGCGCGTGCGCATGACGTTTAGGGCCTTCCCGCTTTGATTAGAGCGTCAGTCATCATCTTCGTTATCGTTTGTAAGGTTCAGTTATCAGTTTAGTTCAGCTATCTGATTATTTGCGCCTTGGGCAGTGAAAATATATTTTTAAAATTATTCTACTTTATAATTTCAGCCAGGAACCGGCAAAGTAGAGTGAGAAAGCTGATTAACTTACACATTAAGAAAGAATGTTTAAATGGTTGTGTCGGATGTTAACTTTGCTCTAGGCTGTGGGCCAGGAACGAATTACCCCTAAATACATATACAGAGTAATTCGTAAGTCCCTCCGGAACTTCCGTACTCGAATGCGCAACAACCAAGACAGACACAGCAGAAAGGAGCATATCAACAGTTAGAGAATCTCTCCAAGTTTTTTTGTGTCTCTCCCTCTGTTGACATGCTCCCCTTCGGCGTGACCATCCCGGCTACTGTACCGCAGAGGTCGGAAATCCCGGAGGGTCTTATGAATTACCCTGTATATTTCAGTGTGTGTTAGAGTGGACAGATGCCATAACGAACGAGGTTCTAGAACCAATTACGTTCGTTCTAGCATACCCCACTGTATCTAAGTTAGACTGGAACTCGATACAGACTGATGTAACCTTTACAGATTGTTGGCAGAATGTTAAAATTGAAGGCCGGCTTTGGAGTCTTTAGAGGGTATGTCTGAGGATGCATTTCTCTGGAGATGTGACACTGTGGCAGGACAATTCATCAGGTTGCCTATCGGAATATTTTTCATCCGTTTGGCGCTACTCCAGCCATTTCATTAAAACAACTGTCACTCGAATAAATGTAACAATAAGAAAACGGACGACATTTTGAATTATTCATTTGCCAGTCATGCTGCATAATAAGATGGTGAGATGCAACAAGTATTTCTCTTTCCCAAAACGCCCAGAACGTCTCTGGGACACCCAGCTTCGTATTCAGTGAGTACTAGGTCCCTTAACCGAGGGTAAAGCGGCCGGGGATGTGATACTACCCGCTCACCTACGTCCAGCGCCGGGTGTAAGAATGTGTGGAGCTGTGCCTCTGTTCCCCTATACGCCTTTATGGCGCAGACAGGTAAAGCCCTTACCTTGCACATAACGTACACTGGAAGTGTTCAAAACCAAACCCCAACTGACAGACACCAGACCGACATGATGACGACGGATGTCAACTCAGTAAATTTCACTTGAAGATCTCAACGGCCGTCTGTTTCGCACGCCACCCGCAAGAACACAGAAACTCTGCCTCGTGTTTGTCAGACGTCTACGGCGTATGAAAAGAGACATGAAGCAGACGTTCTAGTCGCCACTAAGTGTGACTGCGGCAGCGCAGGGCACTGGTTGGTGACTGCGGACTGTCCGGTAATACGGG
>Ga0136643_10014046_pt1 | contig 12006 bp, 4 predicted proteins | sample TergutLab28metaG_FD_96883 | JGI IMG/M metagenome (GOLD analysis project Ga0136643, IMG submission 96883) | Labiotermes labralis P1 segment gut microbial communities from Petit-Saut dam, French Guiana - Lab288 P1 (version 3) (version 3) | ecosystem: Host-associated > Arthropoda: Insects >...
ATGGGTGAGGAGAGGGGGGTGTATAGGGTCTTGGTGGGGAAACCGGAGGGAAAGAGACCACTGGGGAGACCTAGGCGTAGATGTGTGGATAATATTAGGACGGATCTCCAGGAGGTGGGATGTAGGTATATGGACTGGATTGGGCTGGCCCAGGATAGATACAGGTGGCGGACCCTTGTGAGTGTGGTAATGAGTCTTCGGGTTCCGTGAAATGCGGGGAATTTCTTGACTAGCTGTAAACTAGTTAGCTTCTCAAGAAGGACTCTGCACCATGGAGTGAGTAAGTAAGTAAGTAAGTAAGTAAGTAATGCCAGTATAGTGTGACAGTGCATCAGCTGCTGAGACTTCAAGAGAGCCTGTTGGGAGGAAGCCGACATATTTTGCAAAGTTAGAACTTGAGAATAGACATAGTTGTAATTGACCTGTGTTTAATATGAACCTGCAACGAGGTCGTTATCGGTGAAAGTTTCCCTGATTCATTGCTTGTTAGAAATATTCTACGGGAAATGTTTTGTCGCCATAGTTTTCGAACTTTTTTTCAGAATATCCTGATCGCTGTTAATCTTCAGCGTGTAGTATTTCGCAACCATAATTTGGATTCAAAATTTCTAGGCATTTAGTAGTACTATACTGAGAAGCACCACAGACGTGTAGTGATGTGGATTGTGTAATGGCAATTTTTTAAAATATATTTGTCTTCATTTTAGAACATTTACCTTCCTCATACTCGAGTGAATACCTGGGTATGGCTTTAGTATATGTACATCAACAGGTTGTCCGAAGCAGACACTTCAGTTTAAAAAATTAATATTGAATTAAACTGTAACCATCTGCTTAATTATTTCCAGAGAATTTGGGCCACACTAAACACACGTAGAGAACAGCTGGTGTAAATAATTAATTTTAAACAAGACAACTTGCACCTTTTCCTTGCCTTGTAACGGTTATTGAAGGGACTGGTTTAGGAGTCCTATTCATTTGCAGGAAGCGAAGAAAACCATGAAAATTGACAGTTATGCAGCAGTCGCACATGGCAGGCTAAAAGGGCAGCAACACGACGGCAACAGAAGCACAACGGTCTCTGCTACTCACCACGTAGCAACCCTGTCTGACCCAAGACAGATACCCACGGCTAAGTTTTTCAGTGGGATTTCCCAGTCCCCTCAGTCAAATGCAAGGGCAAAAATTACAATCAGGCCACGGCCACTTCTTCCAATATCAGTTTATTAGTTGCTAACAGTCTTACCACTTGATGCTGTATAGTCTGTGCTACGTAAACCTTCTTTATATTTAGTACATCATAATAAACAAGTAAACAAACACTAATGGGATTATAAATTTGAGTCCTTCGTGGCCTGATGTAACATTAACGTGCTCGTATCCTCCCATTCAAGCGCCATATCAGGCAGCAGATTGTGTTTGTATGTTAGTTTATCGCATGCCAGGTTCAGTTTTCGTCAGTAGTAAAGCTTTTCTTGTCCCTCGCCGTTTTCAGAATATATCAGGATCCCATCCAACTTCCTACCCAAAAAGCTGCTCTTCCATGGGCATAAATATGTGGAGACCCGCAGCTAGCAACACATTTCAATGCAGAAGTGATATTCAGAAGGCCTGTAGCTACACCTCCATTTCTGTGTGAGGCTGCACGATATGTGTTTACCGAGACACAGGAACAACTTTACCTTCTGCAGTTAACCTGAGGAGACAGGACCATGATCAGTTTGATCTTTACATCGCTGCTCAATCCGACGCTCCTTAGTTAATACATTAACGCCTTGTAGAAACATAGAGAGACGCAACGAATAATAGACTAGTAGACGGAAGAGAGAGGGGCTCGCGGGAAGTGGCGCTTCCGAGATTCAGAGCTAGCCAGTGCCTGGGGTTATACCTGGGTCACCCTGTCTCCGGGGGTCGTAAATGCGGAGACCTGTACCTCCAGTTTGGGGTCTGGGCGAGGGGCTGACAACTTCTCCTCTTAAAACATTACACGTCTCGAAACACGAAGAGCAGAAACACAAGGCCCAATACTGGGCCGTTACGTCATAGAAGAAGAAGAAGAACAAGGAAAAGGAGAAGACGACGACGAAAGGGAAAGTGATGGGCGAAATGAGAGGCACTTTACTTCGTGGGGGTGGGCAGGAAATTTTGGACAGCTGTCATTCAGTTCCCAGACTTCAGCCGCTCGTCCTTCTGATGAGCACAAAGTAAAAAAAGAAAGCGTTGGACTCGTAACAAAAGTTGGGTCGAGATAGGGGCCGTCATTTTGGTTCACTGTGTGCGATACAAACATAATTTGTTGGCCTGCAGAGCAAGGGGAATAAGTCTGATTAATATGACCGGAGAGGCTACTTAGGCAACACAAAGTAATAATTTGAAATCTGGGCTCAGAATTTGCTGTAAAAGAGAGGAAAAAGAAGAAAAGATTTCTAAATGGTCGGTCGTAGTACCTGCTGGACGCACACCGATTTCTAGCGGGACTGAAGAGAGAAATTAATCTGAATTATATATAAAACTGTTCCTACCTCGCAGAGAACGAAATACATTTCCGTTATGAAGACAAATCAGATAATGTTACGTGAGGAAATAACTGATATTTTTCTGATAGTTATTCTAAACAAATAAATAAATACACATAGTAAATAAAAACACATTTTAATGTTACAGCAGGTGATATGTACATATTAGGTACTTCAGGGTTTTTAACGGTTAAAACTGTAAATTTCCTACCAAGTTCACAATATCAAACATCAAGGGGAACATAAATATCTGTACAAGTCATTTACCCCCCAACCTACAGTAATAATGACGTTTATGTAAGTGAAAACTGATCCCGGTGGCTGCATGGCCTAAGGCATGGTTCAACGGCAGTTCGCTTGCTGGGATTGCGGGTTCGAATCCCGCCAAGGGGAAATAAAGTCTGTCTCTCGTGAGTGTCGTATGATGTTAGATAGAGGTTACTGTGGCTGGCAGATCACCAGTCCAAAAGTCCCACCGAGTGTGGTGTGTCTAAATGAATGTGATCGAGGAACCTCACACAGGAGGTCTAGGCCCACTATGGCTATTGAACCATAAAAAGAAAATAAGTGACAAAGTGCAACATTATCCAAGTAAATATACATGTCATGAAAACTTACGAGAAAGTAGATATAAATATTCACCCATTAGTCATATCTACTTTTGCAACAAATCGCTACCAAAACAATCATGTTTGGAAACCAAAACCCAAGTAATTATTTGGTGACGTTAACCATTTTACACCTAACCTTTCGTGACACTAGCCTGTAAATCTTTACAGCAATTATGAACATCAGTGATCTGAAAATGTAGTCGGTCTTCATTAAGAAACCGCGAAATAATGGCAGCTAAATAGTACTCCGGCGTCAAAATGGGCGGGTACAAATCGTACGAGAATCCAGTCGACCTTGCACAAGAGATAATTTCTTCCGAAAAATTACTTGGGAACGAACTTGATCACGTAGCGACAGTGACGGTGCAAAACCACTCAGAGAGACATTCGAATTCAATTACTCAATAACTAGTTAATTAAAAGGCTGTTCCCCTAATATCTTTTCTGAAGTAGATACGGAAGGAGAGAGAACGCCTTACGAATAGTTTACTATTTGCAGTTAAATATCAAAATGGTGGATTAGCAAGTGAACACTTCGGTATAAGTAGATGACATCACTCTAATAAAACCCTTTTTATATATTATCATTAACATTTAAATGAAGCCCCTGAAATATAATGTAATGTTTATATTCGTGCAATATTTATACAACGTCAGGTTCCGAGAGTAATGAGAAGCATAGTTTCTATTTCCATCCATTTCTAGTTGTGTACTGTATGTATAAATATTTTTGAATGGTACGCAGTGGTGCAGTTGGTTGACGAAATGTGCTACAAGCCGGAAGGTCGCGGGTTCAATTCCCGACGGGATCGTTTGGATTTTTCATTGACTTATTCCTGCCGGCCGCATTATGTCCCTACGGTCGTCTTATTCTCTAACAGAAATGAGTAAAAGGGATATCTCCTGGTGGATAAAGGCGGCCGGTGTCTAGGGCTGACAGTCTTGCTAATTGTCTAGAAATTCTAGGAGCCTCTAAGTCCTGGAGCCCTAAGGGCCTCTCCGGGTCTGTAATGGGATAGTTTTACCTTTTATGTATTATTGTGGTTCTATTTTTGTCAAAACTTAAGTTAAGAAATCTACCGTGTATGCAACTCAGGAGTTTATTACTGTTTACAAAAGCCCGCCACTTGCTCCTATATAGATCTAGTCAAACTCCTCACCCTCTGAATCCTTAAAATACATTTTAATATTATACTTTCGTTTACGCGTGGTTCTACGCAACTGCTCTCCTATCTTAATGTTTTCCGTTATCAATTTTGTGTGAAATTCTCAACTCTCCCGCTCTTGCTACATACCCCACCCATCATATTTGAAAGAAGTATTGGCCAATTCTTCATCCATCTATGATAAATCAGTACATAACCTCAGAAGTAGATACAGTCCTGTAAAGTAGCAGTATTATCACCTTATTTCGGTCTAGGAAGTGTGTTATCCCCGTTGTGTGTGTGAAACTTGGAAAATTGTATGTAGTTAAACACAACTGTGTTACATGAGGTGTATTTAATGACTATATAATGGACAACTACATGTTTCGGCCTGTACTGGCCATCTTCATGTTGTCTTGGGGGAACTTAAGATCTTACTATAAGCATGCGCGCGCACGTGGTGTAGATATCTCTACACCACGTGCGCGTGCATGCCTATAGTAAGATCTTAAGTTCTCCCAAGACAATCTGAAGATGGCCAGTACAGGCCGAAACATGTAGTTGTCCATTATATAGTCATTAAATACACCTCATGTGACACAGTTGTGTTTGACTATTTACAATTTTCCAAACCATATTTCGGATTGTCGCTAACCACTGTTTGAGACACACAATACAGCGGTAAGTTCAGCTCTGCTTCCCTTCTTATTCTTTTTCTAACACGACAAGGCCCTCTATTATGAAAGTAGTGTAAAACGCTTACGCGGCTGTTGTGACTCAATGTCTCCTTTATTCGTTGCTGTCCCTCATTACTATGCGCAGGCCCCACACGTCGATCTCGCCTCTTTTCCACCAGATAGCATTACAAACGTTCCGGCCAGTTGCTTCTCTCTTTCTAAATATCTGATAGGATCTTCTTTAATGCAGAATATACTGACAGACTCTCTGTTCTCAACCCCACATTTTTAATCACCTTCCAATCCAAAACTCATACAAACATTCATAAACGATTTGATTTCCACAGAAAAAATAATGAATTGCATGCAAAATGTACTGAGTCAGCATAACTTAAAGCACAACATGCAGTAGTCTATAAGCGACATATTACATATTTATCAGTCCTGAAGAATAGCGCGACAAGTTTAAAATGCCTCTGTTTCCAAAGCTTCAAATTTCACGTAATTATCTCCACAGAGCAGAAGCCTTCTTCAGAAACTAAATGGTTGGTCAAGTTAAGAAATTACCCTAGATTTATGGATCCCGTAAGTCCACTAATGCCTACACACGATTCCGCCACTGAATTAACAGAATAAACTGAAAAGAAAGAAAAAACCGGTTGAATTATCTTTTAAAACTAACTAGTAGACACATTTTGTTCATCTTAAGAACTTGTGAGGCTTAATTGGTAGACTTGTTTGAGGTTACGTCATATCCTGCGTAGGTAACCTCAGGGAAGAAATACCCTCTGTCTTCAACGACATCTGTATGGCGATCCTGGTAAGAGTTTTATCGGTTTTTTGTCAATTAAAGCATTACTTTCACTAAATTGATACCTTATTTTCAACGGTAGATAATGTTATCAGACAATGTCTTACAGAGAAAAAACGTACAAATAAAACCCCGGACAATAAAATAAAGTATATTTTACTTTAGGCGAATTCCATATATATATATATGGGCTACTCTTTCAACTTTATTTCCCCCTGTTACTGTGGAAGTAACATGGCTGGAGCCGGCCACTTTTTCTGTTGGTACATCGTGGGCATTCCGAAAGGACACCAGTCCTAAATGTGAAAAGTACTTCTTCCCATACAGTAAAACAATGCTATGTGTGATTTCAGTTTTGCAGTAAAAGAGATCTAATCTCTCTTCTGTGATGTTACCCAGCGTAGATTGTTAGTTGGTTGCCGACGTTTCGAAACAACCTATCGGTCCCTTCTTCAAGGGCAAAGCAGTCCGGGAAGAAGACTGACCTTTCACCCTTGAAGATGAGACCGATAGGTTGTTTCGAAACGTCGGTAACTAACTAACAATAGACGCATGAAACATCCTAGAAGAACGAAGATCTCACCACAGAACTACGTACTTGAAATTCATACAAGTTTATGAATACCGGAAATGTGTGGAAAGCAATACCTCTTAACTTTCTGACCATTCTGTAAGGATATAACGTCAGCATTTGATAACTCAGGGTCAACGAATTTGTAGGCACCGTTTACTGTGGCATACCTGCAAGAAAATTAACTGTTCAACTCTGTCTGTAGACTTCAGTTGACACTACCTCACTCCAGTCTCGTTTGGGTTGCTGGTTATATTAACTGAGTCTTCGAGATTTGTTTGAGTGACTTCAGGTACAGAACAGCGTAACGTCTTTAAACTGCGCTCGACCGGTTTTTAAAGTCTTTATCTAGCTACGACCCCCATCCACGGCTGTAACAATATCGTTTCAAAACCCTGGAATCGATAATTTCCTTCACTTATGGTTGAATTTAACAATAATTTGAGAGTAATTCCCATGGCCTCCATATTATACCAACAAACTCCTTCAGAAATTATGCAACTCATAAAATTTTGTCATGCCCTCTCGTCTAAAAATGTGTAAACTAAAATGAACAGAAATTGAATTTTCCTGTTGTTTTGTAGTAAAGGTAAATCAGTCCCGTTACAGGCCTGGAGTGGCCCAGAGGGTTCCAGAAATTTAAGGTTCCCAGATTACATGACAGCGGCACATGATGGTGGTAAGGTTGTCAGCCTTACGCACCGGCAGTCTTTACCCCCAGGAAATGCTCCTGGTACCCATTTCTGTTAGAGGCTGAGTCGACCCCAGGGCCACAGTGCGATCGGAAGGATTATGTCAATGAAAAATTCCAATTACACCATCTGGAATCGAACCAGCGACCTTCCGATTTGTAGCTCAGCACCTTAACCACTGTGCTATCGCAGTACCCGTTATTTTGTAGTAGCATAAAAAATTCGTATGCAAAATGAAGGAAGGTTAGGTGTGTTGAAGGTGTGTTGAAGGTGTGTTGAAGCAACTGAAAGTGTGGAGTGTGTTGACAAGAATCAGGACAGGATCCACTAATGGAATGTTGTCATCACGGTAGAAGGATATATTCGGGTTCTATAAAATGTGGGACTTTTTTGATAGCTAATTGATTATTATCTTCCAAATACAACTCAGCCCCATGCAGTTGGCCTTGTCTTCAACAATAATACCTCCAAAAATGTGTCTTATTCTGTTATAGTGGAATGAAGTATTCTATAATTTCTCTCAGCTACTGCAAGTCAGCGTTACGCTATAAACTTCATCATTAAGAAGACTGTATTCAAGTTCGCGTTGTGTAATTGTGGTTCCGAACTGTTTCAATGACCGCTATTTGATAATTTTCTCATAACATTTGTACGAACACAAGTAAGGTTCATTGAATTTATTCACAAGCAGTAACAATTTTATTGGGCGGTTAGCCGCAAGTCTGTCACTCCGGAGGCCCGGGTTCAATTCCAGGCTAGTCCATTTGGAAATTGTGGCGGATAAAGTAACATTGGGACGGGGTTTTCTCCGAGTACTTCAGTTTTCCCCTTTCAGTATCGTTCCACAAATATTCTCTACTCATTCATTCACTGAATACCGACGCTTTATAACCTTAGTCTCTGACAGTGCATTTAAGCAACACACACTTTTAAAAGACAGCTAACTACAGTAATTGTCTGAAACATTAAAACAGGAATTTAACACAGAAAAAAACCCGGTGTATTATAAAAAACAAAAGAAATACAAAAAGGAATACTGACAAATATTCCATGCAGACTTGAACAATATCACGAGGAAGGCCGATGTACTGGGTTTCTATGGAAACGGTGGAGGCCGGAAACATCTAATCTTCCCCTACAAAAACATTATTTCATACAAGAGAGCCATTCAAAAGCAAACAGTTCTATTGGAGGACAGCTATATAGATGGCAGTAACCTGCTGAATTGTAAGACGCAATTGTGGCAAACCATGAGTTTTTTTTTTTTTTTTTAATGAGCACGTCTGGAGTATTGCAGCAAAGTACACTACAACTTCCACTTCCTTCTCCGAATCAATTTATGACTTACTTAGACGCACTCAGATAATCCTGAAACTGGAGGCTACATCCTCCGAACATACGTCTGTATCAAGCAGCAATTTTACATTGAATTGTTTCCATCCCATTGTGTATATATACCAAGTTTTTCATTAAGTCCACCGTCTTTACGCAACATATATTGTTGGCTGATGTTTAGTTAAACAAGCTACATGTTTCGGCCTTACTTGGCCATCATCAGGCTTACAGGAGATTAGTATCAATTAAGGTACAAATGTTCGCTGTACAGCGAAAATTTGTACCTTTGTACATTTGTTTAACTAAACATTAGCCAACAATATATATTGTGTAAAGACGGTGGACTTAATGAAAAAATTAACAATTTTACACTTTGTTAAAACCCAGAATAATAGTTTGCTTTAACACCGGACGTGCAAGCCTGAAATCATACTAAACACATATTCCAGTTTCTGGTACGGTCCACAACCTTCAATCTTCATGAACACTGCTAGGAGAATTCTTATAATAAACCCAAAGACATGCATTAATTTCTCAAATTTATTTTTGGAATAGAACTCCCAATAATTTCAGGTTCTGTTATAGCCTTCCTTATTATCAGATATAATACATTTATAACCATCTATAGCTCAGTCAGTACGGCAACTGGGATAACAGCGTGAAGATTACGGGAACGGAGTTTCAGTCGTGGCTGGAGCAATGTTAATTCTTCATACAGGGTTTGCTGACTGCTTACTATAGCAAGCAGTCAGCAACCCTGTATGACATAAACCTGTTGCTGTGTGTACAGTGCTAGAATCCTGATGATGGACAGAGAAACTGTCCGAAACATGTAGAGTTCTATTCCAAAAATAAATTTGAGAAATTAGTGCACCTCTTTGGTTTTATTATAAGAATATATCACGATGCACGGTCCTCTGAATGTCAACCTGCTATGAAAACTTCAAACTTGGCACTGTTACATACGCTAAGTTCTTAATACATGAAACAGTGTCCAGTTTCTGAATGCTTTCAGTTTATATTGAAAACGAACTACTTTCTTCTTTAATTGTACTCTCTGTAATGAATGCCTCTTTGTTATGTAACAAATAATTCTATTAACATCTAAACATACGCATTATTATTTATACCAAATCAGAGACCCAACATGTTTCGATTCTTGTCATGCTCGTAACACGTGTGATGGTTCATGATAGAACAGAAATTTGTTTGTACTTTGAAACAAGATAATTAATAGTACACGTGTGCTCTACATAGTACACGTGTGCTCTACATAGTAGTAAATGTTATTCATAATACAGCGAACCAGCTTCCTGTTGTATCAAATTATGTTACTATTTTAGCCTTAAAATCATTATCTTAAGAGATGTGGCGCCATGTGTCTTGATTGATGGGTTGCAAAACCCGGGCAGTTCAAAATCACAGATTGCATAATTACACATTACAGGTGATCACGACTCAATGCCATCACGCCTACCCTTAATACATGCATAAAGATTTATCTTAACATTATCTTCCCGTCTCATCTTCGGTCTCCCAAGTTGACGCTTTCCAGTTGGGTTTATCCAGAAACATTCCGGAAGCACTGTTTTCTCCCTCGTTCTCGGTACGCGGTCTCTCAGTCTTGTAAAACATTCTTGGTTTTACCGCCCTAATAATTGCAGGTTCTGTTATAGCCTTCCTTATTATCAGATATAATACATTTATAACCATCTATAGCTCAGTCAGTACGGCAACTTGGATAACAGCATGAAGATTCTAAATTGTGGGTGTTCCATCCCGTTGTGCTAAAATAACAATGTTATTTATTGTCCGTCTTACACAACAATATGATGTAAAGTTAAGTTCTTTACAATTAATAAAGCTACAGGTTTCGACCCCTTGGGGTCATCTTCAGGCTTATAAAATATGAATCATACAAGGTACGTATGAAGTAGTTACCTACGGGATCCGGTGGCTTACAGTGCGTTAGTTATAAAATGTATGTTAAAAAATTGGTTTAAAATACAATTTTTAACATACATTTTATAACTAACGCACTGTAAGCCACCGGATCCCGTAGGTAACTACTTCATACGTACCTTGTATGATTCATATTTTATAAGCCTGAACATCCAAGGGGTCGAAACCTGTAGCTTTATTAATTGTAAAGAACTTAAATTTAAATCATACTGTTGTGTAAGACGGGCAATAAATAACACAGCAAGAAGATTACTGGAACGGAGTTTCAGACGTGGCTGGAGCAATATGAATTCTCCAAACCGTCCAGGTCGGCACTTTATTCCGTCCAGTGAGTGAGTATGAGGGTCAAGTAGCCGAGTGTTCATAGGTGACCACTTGCATGTCACCAGTACAGAAGTAGAGAAGTCGTGGAGCCTTACAAATAACATCGACCGCCCGGCCGTCTTCAGCAGATTACGTACATAATGGCAGATGCGCCTGACTTGACATGCGTACAACAACAGGTGAACCGGAAAACGAATTATCGTCGGTTTGGATTGAGTCACCTATCTCCACTAAGTTAAAATCTGTCGGTTCCTGACACGTCAAGGTTACCTGCAGGTGAAGGTCATTACAGTTTATCATTTTCATTCGGCAAGAAGGAACAGACGACAATGGGGTCTTGAATGTCAATTGATTTACCTGGCCCGTAGCTTTGATCGCATCTCCAGTGGGCCATTTGTGTGTGTGTGTGTGTGTGTGTGTGTGAGTGTGTGTGTGTATATATATTTATCTCTCGCGTAGTTTTTAGCTCATTTCGAGTGCGACATTTGTGTGTGTGTGTGTGTGTGTGTGTGTGTGTGTGTGTGTGTGTGTGTGTGTGTGGATATACGGTATTTAGAACTGAAAAGTCATTTTACTCGATTTTCTGACTTTGAGAGAATGACATTTGTAATTAACGGCATGTCGTTAACAGAAACAGAAATTCAGTAACAATAATAATTATTATTATAATTTATACAAACAATTTAAGTACCTGTCCGAAAGTATCCTTTTCCTTGTAATTGGGATAAAGCAGGAAGCTAGCAACTCACCTCTTTCTAATTCAGAGTCTTGTAACATTCGTACTGCCATCCGTTGGCGCGACAATGTGCCGAGAAAGAGAGCTACATTTAATCTCGACAGAAATAATATATACAGTTATTTTTTTCGTTCTAGACGGTTTTATACAGGGCGAGTCTCTCGCTAGAGGCCCCAAACTATTGTCTGTGTATACAGTCGAAGAGCGCGGGATTCTTGTTCGTAAATACTGGCAAAGAGGTTCATTTAAAGCATGCCAGATGGCTTTTCGAAAGGAATTTGGTGAAAGACGTGCACCATCGAAGTGTTGTATCCAGAAATTGGTTAAAAAGTTAGAGACAAGGGAAGCCGATCTAACGACTGCCGACTTCTTTCTTTGGAGCCTATTGAAAGGCAAAGTGTACAAAAATACACCCCGCACAATCGAACAACTCAAAGACGCTATACGCCAAGAGATTCAAGCCGTCAACGTCGACATTTTGGGAAAGGTATTCCAGAATTTGAAGAAACGCATTCAAGTGTGCTTGGATGTGAAAGGAGACCAGTTTCAGCATCGATTATGAGCAGGTCCTGTTTTGCATCGTTTCCGGTATGTGTATATAAATTTTCAAGTCATTATCTCAATAA
>Ga0136643_10014048_pt1 | contig 12005 bp, 8 predicted proteins | sample TergutLab28metaG_FD_96883 | JGI IMG/M metagenome (GOLD analysis project Ga0136643, IMG submission 96883) | Labiotermes labralis P1 segment gut microbial communities from Petit-Saut dam, French Guiana - Lab288 P1 (version 3) (version 3) | ecosystem: Host-associated > Arthropoda: Insects >...
TGGGAAAAACAATTATTTTAAACAAACTTACAAAAAAAAAAGGGCCCAGCCCCCCCGCCATTTTTAAAAAGCCCCACGTGTTTCGGTGGGCCCGTTTTTCCCCCCCCCCCCCCAAAATGCCGCAGGTCCATTGGGTGAGCGCCGGAGACGGCCTTGAAGCTGCTGGTATTTAAATCCCGATTTGCCATTTGTCCAGCCTGCGGCATAGTCATTACTCTGATCTAGATACGCCGGCTCCAGTCAGCGAAAACCCTACCGGCCATGAACGATCACAGTTGGAGCGTTTCATTCTTACAGTTGCAGTGCTCTTTATACGTAGCATCTCAAATTACACAAAAGGTTTTATTCATCTGTAACAGAGAGTTTCTAAGATGCGAAATTAAAGATTATTTCTCTGATCCATGCTGGTAGGCTACACAGCACTCATACCACAATTTCCACCGCTGTTTTTCTTAGCAAATATTTGACACTAACGGCTTCAGTTTTAATCTGCTGCTTCTTGTTTGTATCTCCAAAGTGATATTTTCCTCGAGGTTTTTAAATCAATTTCATTCCCTTTTTTTGTTCCCTGTGGCGCTGCGGCCCAACGCGGGCCATGGCCTCCTCATTCTTGAGGTTTCTAGATCACACAAAACGACACACCACAGTCGGTAGGACTCCTCTGGATGAGACCTCTGCCTGACAACACACAACACTCACAACAGACAAACATCCATGCCCCCAATGAGATTCGAACCCACGATCTCAGCAGGCAAGCGGCTGCAGACCTACGCCTTAGACCGCGCGGCTACTTTTCATTCCCTTCATTAGTGTTATTATACCACCTACTTCAAAATACAGCGTTACATGTGTGTCCTTAAATATACCACCTACCTCAAACTACAGCGTTATACGTGTGTCCTTAAGCCTCTTCAATATGGCGTTATTTGGAGTCGTTTTATGTTAATAACGTAACGGTTCTTAAGGATTTTGTTTAAAAAAGTTATATTGCTTGAATATTTTCTTGATTCTACAAACAATACAGGGACGTGTGCAATAATTAGGTACCGAGTTGGTGCCGCGTATGGGTGAGGAGAGGGGAGTGTATAGGGTCTTGGTGGGGAAACCGGATGGAAAGAGACCAATGGCGAGACGTACGCGTAGATGGGTAGATAATATTAGGATGGATCTCCAGGAGATGGGATATGGGTATATGGACTGGAGTGGGCTGGCCCAGGATAGAGACAGTTGGCGGACGCTTGTGAGTGCGGTAATGAACCTTCGGGTTCCGTGAAATGCGGTGAATTTCTTGACCAGCTGCAAACCAGTTAGCTTCTCAAGAAAGACTTTGAACCAATGAGTAAGTAAGTAGGTAGTTAGGTAGGTAGGTAGGTAGGTAAGTAAGTTGGTGCCCATTTTGCCATGTCATTTATTCATTTCTCTGGTCTTACATGACAGAATGTACGTACGAATAAAGTTCAGTAATGTAGATTTATAACCATACCCCTACTGAAACAAGACAAGGAATGTACGTATAGAATAATATTGAGGCGCTTTAGTTCGACCATTGCTGCAGTGGAAATGTGATAAGTATTACATAAACTGAGTGTGTTTAGTGTTGTGGCAGCATGCTGCCACAACACCAAACTTGTACAACGAAATTAATATGTGACTATTTCTAGTGTGACTTTAGCAAGGAATATATAGCTCCCTGATGATGGTCTTAGGACCGAAGCATGTAGGAGCGTTTTTAATATTTTAATGTGTAAATTTTATAAATTTTATATATGTGCAGTGGTTGGTGTAATAATTGAGTATCCGTTATTCTTTTCCGATTTTAATGAAACTTGAATTTTTCAGACAGGTTTTCGAAAAATACTCAAACTTCAAACTTCATTAAAATTTGTCCAGTGGGAGCAGAGTTTTTCTATGCGGACAGACAGACGGACAAACGGACAGTCATGTCGAAGCTTTTCCCAATTTTGCGAAAGGCCTAGAAAATACAAAATATCCGCGCGCTTTTATAAAGGATTATTGCTAAGCATAATTTGCAGGGTTTGCGTTGCCTGTACGTTTTCTTACTGGTGCACTATTACCGCATGTATTAAGTGTTACAACTGTAAGCTGCTCCGAATATCTGGGAAGCAAAAGGGAAGACCTGCATGTACGAAAATGCATATTTTCCATAATTTTGTATGTAATGCAAGTACGTCGCCCGTCGGTCTGGTAGTCGGTATTAGCTATGCAAAACACCAGCAATGTCTTTGTGGAGGGTCTGAATATGTAATGCCAAGTTTCACTTCTATATTCAAAAGAATCTGCCACTGAAGCCTAACCGGACCCACTTCAATTCAGTCCACGCTGTTTCTTTCAGATCCACCTTGACATTATCCACCTTTCTACGCCCAGGTCTGTGAAGTCGTTACTCTACCTTATCGTTTCCTGTAATAACCACACGCGCGCGCGCACACACACACACACACACACACACATATATATATATATATATATTACCAATCTACGCATGCTACACGTCACCATCCATTACACCCTTATCGACCTGCTCATCCCAATAACTTTTGGTGAAAGATTCATATTATGCAGCTTATGGCCCTGTTAGTACCTTACTCATATGTCCAAACACCTTTATCTTTACTGTTTTCGAAAACCCCTCCCCCACCAATCATGCTTGTGGCGTCTTACATGCGGCTGCGTGACCCCGTCGTGCCCTCTAGGGCAGGAATTGTGAACATACGGTACGTGTGCCCAAAATGGTATCCTGAAATTTTCCACGGCACGCGGCATTCACTGGTGTGCCAATTTTTTTCTTATTAGTTTTGCCTGAAGCAGCGTCCTTATATCGTAAAGAATATGTGTGTGTATATATATATATATATATATATATATATATATATATACATATACACACACATATGTGACTGCGTGTAGACTGATTACGTATTACCGTTACTACCGAATAATACTGCTAGTGGAACATTTTTATACAAATCGGGAGAGGTGACAGTGCTGACTGGATGTTTATCATTGGGGTGCCGGCCTGGCTGTGACTGGGCGAATACGTGACAGTGGACAAAAAGTTTTACTGCCTTCTCTTCAAACAGGAAGTAGTAGCAACCCCAGTTACGCCCACATTTTCTTCCTTAACGCATTTCTCGAGGAGGCCTGTATTAGAAATATAATAATAATTAAGCTACACATTAATTATAAAATTATACAGGGTCCGACAGTGAAACCTGACGGTTTTAAAAGAAGTAGTGCACAGTCAATTTTCGTGAAAAAATGTTTTTAATTTCTTTAATAAAAACAGGAAATATTGCAATTTAAGAATAGCAAAGGAATATTTCAAAAAATTTTCAGACATGAAAATAACGTCGTTTAAATAACGACCCTTGTTTTGAACACACTCGTTCAGCCTCCGAGGGAAGTTTATGAATTAAACATAATAATTTAGTAAATAATAATAATAATAATAATAATAATAATGGAAGACTCCAAGACATATTTTGGTCTTCAATAGTCCCATTGGCATATGAAAGGATTTCTTCGAAATGTATAGAAAATTTGTGCTCGTAAGCCGTGCTCTGAGATTTTACCAGCACTCAAAGACTAGGCTCGAGAATTGATCTCGGGCGATAGTCTTGCTGATAAGACAAAGCTATTTTCCTTTAATAGGACCCAGTCCAGTGCAGCTACTAGTCTTCTTACTGGACGTAACTCCCTGAGAAAACATCTGTACATAATGCAGTTGATTGGTCGGCCCTTGAGGTACGGGGCACAGGAGGAGACCGCAGCCCACGTTTTGTGTGAGTGTGGAACTTTGGTGAAACTCAGACATACTCATGTTGCTTCTTTTTTCTTGGGCTTTCAGTACGTCATAAATCTGAGTCTGGGAGCAATCTGACGCTTTCATAAATGAACAGGGCTCTCATGATTTGAACTTCAGCCTAAGGCAGGGCTGACGAATCTATGGCTTTCGGAAAGATTTCCTTGGCACGCGGTATTGACTGTTGCCGCAGACCAGCTTCGCTCAGTTGTGAAGAATGTGTGTATATACACACACATTGTGACAGCACAGACTGTGTGTGCATTACCGTTGCTACAAAATAACACTGCGAGTGAAACATTTTTCCACAAACCGGAAGGATTGCTACGTGTTGACTGGAAATTTATCCCTGGGGCGCCGACCTGGCAGTGACTGGGGAAATAGTGACCTTGGACAAAATGTTTTACAATTTCTTCTTCAAACAGGAAGCAGTAGCAGCTCCAGTTACTTCCATATTTTCTTCCTTATAGCATTCCTCGAATAGGCCTTTATTAAGTATTCTATATATATATATATATATATATATATAGAATACTTAGTGTATTATATATATATATAATACACTAAGTATTCTATGCATTTATTATAAATATAATTACAATATATATTAATAACAAAAATCCAAGACTTTATTTTGCTGTTCCAAATTCTCACGGGCACGCGAAAGATTTTCTTCGAAATTTATAGACAATTTGGTTTCGCGCCCTCAAAAAAAGTTCGCCAGCCCTGGTCTAAGTGACACAAAGGGCCTGCCAAAGGTCTACGTGTATCAGGACAGAAACAACTGTAATCTATTATCCGTTCTATTCTATTCTGGCCGCTTGGTGCAACAACGCTTTTTTTTAGCAAAAATATTTTTTTTTACTCAACTAACACACATGTATTAGAATTCTAGGAACTCCTAACTGCAACAAGCAGTCCCTTTCCCTTATCTTGAATGTTGTGGGGTGAGGAAAAGAGGAAATACGAAGGAAAAGGGAGGTGCGAGTATGAGGCCAGTACCTGTCCCTGGCGCGAGATATCATTGAATAATACTAGTCCAAAATACATCGGCCGCTAGAACATTAGTAGCAGGTCCAGTCACTCAAATATGAAGTGATAAATGTTTTTGCACAGATAGTAGTAGCTGAGTCATACACCCTTGCTAGACGAATATCCATCCCATCCCGACCGCATTCTTTAAATACCTTCCAAGTCTCTAGCTACCAGAACTGAGCCGTAATTACAGCTTCTTTGAACTGATTTTACATCTGTGTTAACAGTTCAATGAATGCGAATAGCTAACAGATTCTGCTTCACCAGTATTATCAATGAAAAATTTATTCGACCAGTGTCCGTATGAATTTCTGACCATGTGACCCACTACGGTACTAAAGAAAAAACGGCCGCATCAGTTCCACATCATTCCCCTCGTATTGGGCCCCCATATTTCTCTCGCGCAATAAACATTTTACGAACTCAAAACCTTATCTCACTGGCACCGATGTTCAATACGGCAGTTTCAACTCAATACAGGGATGCACAAATCTGGACACCACATCGCCGTTGTCATTAAATTTTGTACGGTGGATCTAATATTTGTGGGTCCCAAGTATGAGACTTGTTTCACATCACGCTTATGGCGCCTGAGATAATGAGCTGCCACCTAAAGATTTAGAAAATTTGTGCACCCCTCACTTAATAATCGCGTCCAATTCATTCACAACACCAGCGCCTGTACACCCAAAACGATGTCAATGTCTTAAACTCTTTTTAAAAATGAAAACGATACACCTTGGCAAAATATAAAAGTATTTTACCTTGTAAATGATGGAAGAACTCTCGTTATGAAAAGGCACTAGTAATTACAGTTACATTTACATGCAAAGGGACGGCACAAACCACGTCTCTGACTGAAATCAGATTTGTTGTAAAACACAAGTACAGCCGTTGCAATGCCCTGTGTTCAAAAATACCCACACTGTACCTACAACAATCAGAAGACACAATAGAAGTTGAAAATGATAAAGAATCTCATAAAACAAGACAGAAAATGAGGGTTACTTCCAAACACCACTCTAGAAAAGGAACGAAACTGCATTAATACAGCATTTCATGTGCTTACAGAACTTTTTCCCACATCATAATCTGAAGAACACTTAAGTGTAGCAGGCAAGCAGTGTACATACAGTGGAAGCAGTGTTTCTGCAACTAGTCCTCTGATGTCGCTGTGCTAAGGGTGATAGAAGAGAACAGTTTCAGCATTATGTGAATTCACACAATACCAGGCACATTGGTACACTTCTAGATTCAGGCAGGATATCTTCAACACGATTCTTTTTCTTTATCCAATTCATTATGTTTTATGCTACATTTCTTGAAAATTCCTATTTGCATTTTCACACTGGCCTCATTGGCTTAAACTCTACGGTCTAAGCGATGTAGACTTTTTAATATATCGATGCAACGAAAATGTAAAAAATATGCCCCAAGTGGTTTGATTTTATTTCGCGCGTTTGCGAAACAATGTTAATTGTCAAAGAAATTTATCCTAGAAGTAATGTTGCTGAGGAAATGTCACGAGTTTCATTCCACAAAAAAAAAGTAAACCCCAAAGCGGATGACATGCACAACTACGGGTCTTCAAATTCTTTTGTATCCAACTTCACGTCTATGAATTTGGTACAATCTATGGTTTAGAAGCAATGCAAGAGAGAAATTTTAGACACAAAAGAATATTAAAAAACTCTTTACGCAGAAGATACTGTGAAACCCAAAGCATTGAATTCTGCACCTTCAAGCAGACTTATTTAAGCTACACAATTACACAGTGTTTATATCTATCCAAGTGGCTGCTGTTCGAGTCCAGGTACGCTGAAATTGGAAATGTATGTAATCCATTAATTACATTACGTATTAAGGGATAGGTTCGTCTTAAATTTTGTGCAGTTAAAACGAACCCCTTTCTAGAAATACAGATATTACTGCTGGTTCTAGGAAATCCTCAATGTTTGTCCTGACTTGGATTCCATGCTTTTTATCAGTTTGTGATAACTCTTAAGTGACATTAAATTAATTGGTAGCAGAATTTATAAAAATATTATATCTCAGACTGTGAGTGCAGAGAATCTTAGGTCACAAATGAACTTCTTTTTGTTTCAGTTTCAATACTGTGTCAGGTGAACATGTACCTTAGAAGCCTTATATTCTTAATAACACCGATTAGAAAAGTTTACGTTAGTAATTTAAAGTGCTAATGTTTGGACATTTGATACTAAACGTATCAGCCGACGATGCAAATTGCCCTCTCTGAAGTCTGGCATAGGAAGTTGACAAAGGTCAAAGCAATTTGCTGAGAAGAAAATATTCCTTTTCTGTGCGATTCAAAATCAGTGCTCTGAATTTGTGAAAGAATATCTATTGCGCTCTTGTTACCTTTTCATGTATCCCGTTACGTGAATTACACAAATAGAAATCAAAGTCTCTTTCGGCACGTTTACCCTTCTATTCAGCTCCAAACACAGTTTTCTTAAGGTATCAGAAATCTTACAAAATTAGATTCCACAGACAAATTCTAAATTCTCCGCAGAGAGCGGCTTGTCTTCCAGCGTCTTATTTTTCTCTTTTCTTGGAAACGACGTAGCTTACAGGCATTAAGGGGTAAACAGTGTGCAGTAAGTTGTTTAGTTCAATAATGCCACTTTCATTAAGGCATGTATAGAAACAAATTATGTTAGAGTGAAAGACGTTGTCGACTACTTCGATTTTGGGAGGTCCCACGTTCACTTCTCGGTCAACAGAGCGGCTACAGTGACTGAAATATTTGGCGGTATTCTCCAGACTCCCTCGGAAAATGAAGGGACAGTATCTGAGAATCATCAAGCAATAGTAATCCTATAATTTGATGCTGGACGCCTACAGTCTGAACTACTTAAAGCGTCTGCTAAATAAAACACAAATAAAGTTTTCTTGGATTTTATTAAAGGGCAATAATTATAACGTGATCCAATATATTCACGCAACAAAAAGATTTCTAATAGGCAGTTCCGTAAACGATTATCTGATAACCAGTAATATGTATAAATCTCCTTGTACAGTACATCATAACTTCCTCATGAGAGGAATTTACTTCGTCAAGCTTTGGCTATTAGTTTATGATAAATGAAAAATATCCAAAATTAATAATAATAATATATAATTAATAATATATAATTAAAATATTTTGCGGAAGGTAAGAACCTTTTTTTTATTTATAGTATTTTGTCGCTGAATTATGCTTCTTGGATTCGAAGGTTTCAGCACGCAATGCTAACAATAATAAAAAAATATCTTACGATCCCACTAATATACCTCTTTGGACAAAGCAGTTCATGTATTTTATTTTTTCCTACAAGGTTCTAGCACATCGTTTCGAGAAATGTAGCGTTTCACTCATCTCCGTGTATTTCGTTGTACATAGGGCCAATACCTGCAAGACGCCAACACTGACGTCTGCTCGTGTCTGAATGTAGAAGTGTACAGGTGTAAGTAAGCATTATGTTCAAGCTCTCTCTGAACGCACATACAAAGAATTAGTGCACCATTTGTATTTATTACTAAAATCTCAACAGTGAGAATCATTTAGTAGTGTAAGTTCTAACCACATCAGCTGCAGTGGTGAGGCAAGAGTGCTGTCTGCTGGAAGCTTAAAGCATAGCTTTGTGGTAAACAGATATAGTGGAAGTATTTCTCTCATATCTGAACTATTATACATTATCAAGTGAAGTATCAGTAAACTTACTTGGTCTCGTCGATAAAGACGGCTTCCAAAACTCTGGCAGCATAATGAAGATTTTTCTGAAGCAATTCTGCAGAGATCTCCCCCCTTTGCAATTGCCTTAGCAAGCACCGTAACCTGGAAATTAAGAAAGTAACATTCACTTTTGATTCAATTTCCAAAGTAAATGGACGTCTAAAAATGCACACAGACTAGAAGGCAAAATCAGTAGCTGATGCAGGCTTCAGACTGCTTGACGAGTTAAATGCATGGCAAAAAAGGGATTAGAGTGCAGTGAAATGAATTAATATTCGCACAGGGTGCTTGGCTGCTAATTAGCTCACCAGCATTAGAGGCACAAAATCTAATTAGTGATAGTATGCAGACGGTAACAAATTCACGTGCTTTACTAGGAACACCTCTCTTTGGCCTTACGATGTACCATTAATCCCCTGAAGTCTGATATCCATATCAACAACGCACAACAAGCTGAATTGGGCGAAACTACTTCATAGATTTCTGTTCCTACGTAATTACGAGTATTTGTATCGATGCTGTCGTTTTATTTTAGTTTTATTAAAATGTATTAATTTATGCATTTATTATTAACACTAAAGATGTCGGACACAAAATCAGAGTTGTGCATTGCAGGCACGCTTCTACTCATTAACTTCTCAGCCATAAGTCACAAATAATGTGTGTTATAGGAACATTTGTGTTGTATTTCAGTACCGAATTTCATTCAATAGTCCAGCCATCTTTATCAAAGTTAATATAACGATAATTTTCGCGTGGAATCCATCTCGACATTTTACCTTCTACAACAACAGCCAATCTCTTAACGTGAGTTACTACATTTTTTTGAATAAAGGTTGACCAACTAGATGACACTTGCTTTATTATATATTGCTCAACATGTTTCAGACGTTAATACGTCCATCTTCAGGAGCTAGCGAGTCATCTAGTTGGTCAACCTTTATTCAAATATCAAGATGATGCACGGTCCAATACGCATAAGATGAGTTACTATTTACATAATTTTCAGATTATTACTACAAATGTACATACATACATATGTATATAATACATACCAACGTAAGTGTATACATACACACACATATGCACATATATACATACCTACATACATACAGAGATAGGCAGGCAGGCAGGCGCGCGCGCAAACACACACACACACACACACACACACATACACATACAAGACAGTGTTTTGACCTGAAAATGTACTTGTTGCCTCTTTTAAAAGGACATTATGCAAGAAATTAGTTCTTGCTTCATAAAAAAGCATTTCTTCTCCATTACGAAGACTAACTCTTCAGTACAGTTCAGCACAATAAACGCAGCCATTACGTTGTGATCCAGAGCACAGCTGCACTGAGGGTACAATGCGGAGTTTCTTTTGTATTTAAAGCATGCGGCAGAGTGCTTTAAAGGGAAATGCAAAGTAATAAATGTTTATGTAACCCAGTAATGCAGTCCAACCTACCCATTAGAGAATTAAGACCTTCTAATACAATTCAGACTCTCTATAATGACAATGGGGAACCACAAGTTGTCATTTCTACCTAAAAGATAATTTAAATTTATAATAAGGCCTACCTGTTTACCTGCATGCACCCCAGAATGACAACATGCGGTAACGTAACAAACATTCACTTACACATAGTCATGAGCAGACACAAACTTGCACATACTGTGTGTTAGTTATGTTTACACATACGCGTACAGTTGACATGCAGTTTGTTAACCACGTTTATTTGCTGCTACTTTACGATCTGTTGCTCAAAACCAAATCACGGTAACTGTCGAAGCAATGACGAAATCATGCTTAATTTTACGAGTACAGAAGTAAAGAAGTTTATTCTGTTTGACGTCTTTGACCAAAATTTGTACAGAAATATATCAGATATGAAGGACATTTTTGTAGCAGTAATGCTGTTGGTTTGTAATCTTCAGATAACCGAAACGGATCTCCGTCAGTTTAGTTATATTCTGAGTGGTGTCCACGACTTTTACTCAGAATTTAGGGGGAAAATAAGAAGGTAACCTCACAACGAACGTTGCCTTATCATTCATAAACATCTTCCCTCCTTACTGTACTCAAAATGTCGATAGTTCAAACATCGCCTTAACAAGCGTAAGCACCAAACTCAGATAAGTAGCTGCTTGTTGTAAGAGTGTTTAATAGCTTCAGAGCGTCGATCAAAGTGCAAACCTCTCTCTGTATTGGAAGTTGCGAAAATGAGTTGAAGTTACGAAATTAACTAAGACGTGTTGAGTAATCCGATTGTTCAAAGTCAGTCTGTTCTCAAGCGAAGAAAACAAACTTGTCCCATAGTTACTTGTACAGTACATTAAAGCATATATCGCTTTTACTGTAGGGCTTATTGTTTGTAGGTAAACAGACTTAATACATATGGAAGTTATGGCAAAGTGAGCATTTTAAATCGGCACAAACCGTTTAGTAGGTATTTAATAATTATGGATTTGTTGTAATTACGATACATATGCAAGGTAGTAGAGCGTAGATTGAGTGATATTAAATACACAACCGAAAAACCCAGGAGAATTAACTTAACCTGCAAAACAAAAAGCCCCTGTATATATTTATGTATATTCACACATAGATGCCAATATATAGAGGCATGAACTTGATATTTATATTTATGTGCCACGCATATTGCAAAATTCGACCTATCTAACCACCTTTTAATGGGCTGTGCAGTAAACATTATCAAATGTTTATCTTAGTAATTAACCAACTTGATGAACAAAATTTTGTTTTACAATAAGTTTCATTTCATGCCTCTACATGTTTCGAGCACCATGTGCTCATCGTCAGGAGGTCAAAATTGTATTATACAGCATCTGGTATCATCACAGAGTGTGCACGGGACGGTCACGTACAGGTGTGATGATACCAGATGCTGTATAATACAATTTTGACCTCCTCATGATGAGCACATGTGCTCGTAACATGTAGAGGCATGAAATAAAACTTACTGCAAAACAAAATTTTGTGCATCAAGTTGGTTAATTACTGAGATAAATACACTGAGATGTACAGTCAGCAAAACGTCAAAACATATCAAATGTGTTAACTTCGAAGTGCACGAAAAGTTGGTTAGGTAGGTTGAATTGATCTGTACGTATTTTGTAGAGGCCGATCAAACCATACAGTCAATCAAATAATATACACTTCTCTATAGCCAATATTTAGAAAAAAAAAGACCTAAAAACGTTATCAAAATCAAACCTTAAAGTCACGTTCGTAAATTAAAATTAGCTGTGGGCTATTTGTGTACTTATTTGTAGTTTATTGTAAGGGTACTGTCAGTAACCAAGACTATATTTGTAGTTTATTGTAAGGGTACTGTCAGTAACCAAGACTATATTTGTAGTTTATTGTAAGGGTACTGTCAGTAACCA